>Ga0316602_10000337_pt1 | contig 31649 bp, 31 predicted proteins | sample OWC_soil_day10_C_FD_203103 | JGI IMG/M metagenome (GOLD analysis project Ga0316602, IMG submission 203103) | Wetland soil microbial communities from Old Woman Creek delta, Ohio, United States - OWC_soil_day10_CT | ecosystem: Environmental > Terrestrial > Soil > Wetlands | place: USA: Ohio... | reverse complement strand
TACCCGCTGTTTTGGTTGAGGTAGGCTTCATTACGAACCCGGAGGAGGGCGCAAAGCTGGAGTCTCCTCAATATCAAAAAGAGCTTGCTGAAGCAATCGTATTGGGTATTTCGCAGTATTACAATTCGATATCGGAGGGTATATTATAATTCTTAGAGAAACGGTATACCTGGGAGCTTGCTGAGTCGGTGTAGAGGAAGAACGATGGTTTACTGAGGCAGGATAGCTTATCGTAATACGGATGAAGTACATATATTTCAAAGCCGCTACTGTGTTGTGATCCTTAGTAGCGGCTTTGTCATGCTGCTGAATAGGAAATATCACGGTTATGTTTCTGTTGCAAAACGGAAAAAACGGGCATATACTAAGCATATATTCCTATATGGGAATATGCTACTATTGAGGTGGGTGAATTATGCTATATATTGATGTTTTAAAAGCGTTAGCAGATTATAACCGGTTAGCCATTATGTGCTATCTTCGAACCGGCACTAAATGTGTTTGTGAAATTGAACAAGTGTTATCGGTATCGCAGTCCGCCACCTCTAAGCATTTGAATCGATTGAGAATGGTTGGGCTTATCGAAGCGGAAAAAAGAGCGCAGTGGGTATACTATAGCATTTCGAATAGCGTTTACGCGGAATATCCGTTTTTGGAGAAACTTCTTGCCGATGCCAGTACTCAATATGTATTTGATACAAGCAAAGTAAAAAAAATCGATGACTGCTAAAAAGGTTAAGGAGAATAACAATGAAACGAGTAGCGTTTATTTGTGTTCATAATTCCTGTCGCTCTCAGATGGCTGAAGCGTTTGGCAAAGTCATGGGGTTAGGCATAATCGAATGTTTTTCAGCGGGAACGGAAGAACGGGAGCAAATCAATCCGGATGCGGTCCGAATTATGAAAGAAATCGGTATTGATATGGAGCTAAAGCAGAAACCTAAGCTGCTTCAGGATATACCGGAAGTGGATATTGTTGTGACCATGGGCTGCAATGTACATTGTCCGGTTATTTCTTGCAATCTGCGGGAGGACTGGGGGCTGGATGACCCTACAGGAAAACCGGATGAGGAATTTAGAAGCGTGCGTAATACAATAAAGGACAAAATGGACGATCTTATTGAGCGGATAAAATCCGGTGTAATTTAGTGGACGGATAGTAAAAGAATAGGGAGCGTGGATAGTATGAAAAAAATAACGATTTATGATCCGGCGATGTGTTGCTCGACAGGCGTGTGTGGAGCAAGCGTGGACACGGAATTATTAAGAGTGGCAACGGTGATTGAAACTCTTAACCGAAAAGGTGCCGATATAAGCCGGTTCAATCTTTCCGGTCAACCGCAGGCTTTTGTAGAAAATCAATTGATAAATGATCATTTAAAACAACATGGGCCTGAGATTTTGCCAATTACTTTAGTGGATGGGCAAGTGGCTAAAACCAAAAGTTATCCTACGAATGAAGAGTTTGCCCAATGGACCGGTATGGCGGTAAACATTAAACCTAAGAAAACCGGTTGTTGCGGCGGTAGCGGTTGTTGTTAAGATTCGAAAGGAGACGGGCGGATGCAATCTTATAAACCTTCTCATATCGACCTTACAAAATATTTCTTTTTTACAGGCAAAGGCGGCGTGGGAAAAACATCAGCCGCTTGTGCAACTGCGGTTAACTTGGCCGACGCCGGGAGAAATGTAATGTTAATTAGCACAGATCCGGCTTCTAATTTGCAGGATGTATTTGGTGTAGACCTTGACAATAAAGGAACAACGCTTCCTGAAGTTCCTCGTCTTACGGTCGTTAATTTAGACCCGGTAGAAGCCGCTCGTGAATATAGGGAAAAAGTCATAGAACCCTACAAAGGCGTGCTGCCTGATGCGGTTCTTGCCAATATGGAAGAACAGTTGTCGGGGTCTTGCACCGTGGAAATTGCTGCTTTTAATGAGTTTTCCCGCTATCTTACTGACGAAAATATTAAAGATAAGTTTGACCATGTAATATTTGATACAGCCCCTACCGGCCATACGCTTAGAATGCTTCAATTACCTTCGGCCTGGAGTAATTTTATCAGTGAAAACACACACGGAGCATCCTGTCTAGGGCAGTTATCCGGGTTAGAGGATAATAAGCTAATGTATAAAAGCGCGGTGGAAACGCTTGCCAATGGAAGCCTGACAACCGTTATGCTTGTGACCAGACCGGAGAAAACACCACTATTGGAAGTAAAAAGGGCCTCAGAAGAATTGAAAGCGCTTGGCGTTAACAATCAAACCATGATTATTAACGGGGTGATGGAACTTGATACCTCCAATGATGACATTGCGCTGAGTATGTACAATAAGCAGCAGCAAGCCCTGGCGAATATGCCGGAATGCTTGCGTAGTATGGAACTCTATTATGTTCCTCTCCGTGCTTATAATGTATACGGCATAAAGAATATCCGCAATCTCCTAACCAAAAGCTATATAGACGGCAATAATTCTAACGATGAAATAAAAAATGTATACGCTCTCGGAGCATTAATAGATGATATGTACCAAGGCGGGAAAAAGGTTATTTTTACCATGGGTAAAGGCGGGGTGGGTAAAACTACATTGGCAGCCGCGATTGCCTTAGGTTTAGCGGAAAAAGGGGTAAACGTACATCTTACTACAACAGATCCGGCGCACCATTTAAAATTTACGCTTAGTGCTAGCGACAATGTGAAAGTAAGTCATATCGATGAAAGTAAGGAGCTTGAAAAGTATAAAGAAGAAGTGTTGAAAAAGGCTCGCGAATCCATGGGCGACGCGGACTTAGCGTATATTGAGGAAGATTTAAGGTCGCCATGTACGCAGGAAATCGCGGTATTCAGAGCGTTTGCCGAAATTGTTGAGCAGGCAACGGATAATCAGGTTGTAGTAATTGATACCGCTCCTACTGGTCATACCTTGCTGTTGTTAGATGCGACGCAGAGCTATCATAAAGAAATTCAAAAAAGCCAAGGTGAGATACCGGAAAGTGTAAAAACACTTCTGCCCAGGTTACGAGATGCCGCTGAGACGGAAGTTATAATTGTAACACTTCCGGAAGCTACGCCTGTCCATGAGGCTAGAAGGCTTACTGATGATTTGGAACGAGCAGGGATTCATTCCAAATGGTGGGTTGTTAATTCCAGTCTCTATCTTACGAATACCAAAAGCTCCTTATTGCAAGCGAAAGCGCAAAGCGAAGTAGAGTGGATCAATAAAGTAGTGGAACTATCGGAGGGTCATACCGTATTGATCAAGTGGCAGGGTAAAGAAATTCAAGGGAAAGAGCTTTTGAGTTTGGTTGAGTAAAAAATGAAATACGAAGAGGAGGCGGAGTATGTCAAACACGGTTAAAAGGCTGGATTTTTTCGAGCGGTATCTAACTATTTGGGTATTTGGGTGCATTGTTATCGGTATCGTACTTGGTAAGCTGTTTCCCGAATTGGTTACCGTACTAAGTCAGTTAGAGGTAAGCCATGTGAATTTACTCATAGCGGTTCTCATTTGGCTCATGATTTATCCCATGATGTTAAAAATCGATTTTTCAGCAATCTTAAAAGTGGGGGAAAGACCGAAGGGATTACTTATTACGCTGTTTGTAAACTGGATTGTGAAACCCTTTAGTATGGCCTTGCTCGGCTGGTTATTTTTTAAGAATTTGTTTTTGCCTCTCATCGGAGTGGAACTAGCCAACGAGTATATGGCTGGAGTTATTCTACTTGCTGCTGCCCCGTGTACGGCAATGGTTTTTGTGTGGAGCTATCTGACCGATGGAGATCCGGCTTACACATTAGTGCAAGTTGCGATTAATGACTTGATTATGCTGGTTTTATTTGCGCCGATTGTTATGTTTTTGTTAGGGGTATCCAATATTGTTGTTCCGACAGATGTCTTATTCATGTCAGTACTGCTGTATATTGTCATTCCGCTTGGCGCGGGGTATTTTACCAGGAAAATACTTCTTAACTCTAAAGGCGAACAGTGGTTCAACACGAAACTGCTTGCGCCGCTGAAGCCAGTTACTATTATTTCCTTGCTAGCAACTTTGGTCATTATCTTTGCATTCCAAGGTGAAGTAATTTTAGGCAATTGGTTTAATATCGTCCTAATAGCCATTCCAATCACTATACAAGTATACTTTAATTCGTCATTGGCCTATTCATTATCCAGGTATTTCAAGGTACCACATGCTATTGCCGCACCAGGGGCGTTGATCGGGGCCAGTAATTTCTTTGAGCTTGCGGTAGCGGTAAGTATATCATTATTTGGCTTAAAGTCAGGGGCAACACTGGCTACGGTTGTCGGTGTGTTGGTGGAAGTACCGGTTATGCTATCGGTTTGCAATTTCTGCAATAGGACGCGGCATTGGTTTAACTTTGAGGCGGAAAAGGTGAACCAAAAAGGAAACGTATAAATCAAAGATGGCAGTGGTATACCACTGCCATCTACCTTTATCATTACTAGGTATGATAGGGTTCTGGGCTTTGTAGCGTTGCACAGTTTGCGATTAAAGTGGGTTCGAGGTTGCTCAATACAATATAAACATTTAGCGTCCAGGGTTTTGTAAATTGTTTAAGGGAGGTACTCGAGATAATGAAAGAAATGGACGATATTTACTACTATCTCGAAAGATTAAAGGAAGCTTATTGCTTAGACAGATTAAATTCACAAGAACGTTTGGCAATTGATGAGTCATTGATGAAACTTGAAGGCGCTATTTTAAACGTTGAGGTACTTCTAAGGCAATTGATTTCCCAGAAAGAAGGGCATAAACAATAACGTGTTGATGTTCTTGGAATTTTCCACGAATACATATTTAGAGGTGAGAAAATACTTGGACTTTAATGACATCTATAGTTCTTTTCAGCCGAAAATATATCGATATGTAGTTCGACTGGTTGGCAGAGAGGAAGCCGAAGATTTAACCCAGGAGGTTTTTATCAGAGTTAATAAAGCGTTAAATAGCTTACAAAAAGAGGAACAATTGGCTGTTTGGATGTACCGTATTGCTACAAATGTAGCGATTGATAGAATGAGAAATTCATCCTTTCAGAGGCAGCAGATTAAACCTATGGCCTCCGATTTTGCTGAAGCTGATATTTCAGATAGCGTGAAAGATGCGAGTTTTGTAGGAAAGACTTCTGTTGAAACACAAGTTATTCATAATGAAATGAATAAGTGCATTCGAGGGATTATTGAAATGCTTCCTGATAATTATAGAATGGTTATCATTTTAAGTGAATTGGAAGGTTTGCCGAATAAGGAAATCGCCGATATTTTGGGTTTAAGTCTGGACGTGGTTAAAGCACGCCTCCATCGTGGAAGGGCAAAATTGAAAAAGGAATTGTTACATTGCTGCAATTTTTCATGGGATGAACGAAACGAATTCACATGTGAAGCTGTAAAAGAACGTATGCCTAAGCCAATTTAAAGACCGTTAAGGCTATAACAAAGCTTTTACGGTCTTTAAATTTAATTTTCGGTACGATTTAGCGTATCTTTTTACGGCCTTATCTTCGTCTATATCTATAGAAGGAGGTGAGATAGATGAGCCTTGATAGTCGCATAGCTGCCCTAATTTCTATTGGTGTATCAGTTGGTGCGAACTGCCAACCATGTTTGCAATATCATATTAGTAACGCCAAGGAAAATGGTGTTAGTGACCAGGAAATCCAAGAAGCGATTCAAGTAGGAAGAACTGTGAGAAAAGGCGCTGCATATAAGATGGACCAATATATTGGAACCTTACGGAAGGACGCTTCAGCAAGCTCGAACCCTGTAAGCAAAGGCTGCGAATGTGGTTGTGGAGATTCCTGCTAATTAGACTCAGGAGGAGATATATGTATGGATAAAAATATTTGTTCAGTGACGCCTACGCTATATTTTGCTTGTTCTGGAGGTTCGAACGTTGGTCAGATAGCCAACGATGCTTGCCGGGAGTTGACAAGAGACGGTGAAGGAAAGTTATACTGCCTAGCCGCTATCGGCGGCCATATCACTAGCTTTGCAGAGTCTGCCAAGACTAGTAACGTAGTGATTGCCGTTGATGGCTGTGGTGTAAAATGTGCATTAAAGGTTTTAGAAGAGGCTAATGTACCGGTTACTCATCATGTTGTTTTGACTGATTGGGGAATAGAGAAAAACAAAGAGTTATTTCCTGATGCAGTGGTAGTGCAGGCTGTTAAAGATAAAATCATGGCGCTAAGCAAACAACAAGGTTAAAGATGAAACTTGAATAATAAACTCCAATTTGGTTATTCTGAAAAGCATATATTCACCCATAGGGGGGATAAAGAAAAGCCGTTGCCATGAGGTGAACGGCTTTTCTTTATTGATATGTTAAATGTTTGTTTGAGCTTTATGGGTGATTTTTATGTAGTGGAATATCAGCTTTAGTTTTAGTGGAGATGGCTTGATGGTTAAAGCCTGAAAAAGTAGGGGAAAAATGCATAAAATATAGTTGTTAATTACAACAGTTTTATGATACAATTGAAATCAAAGGAGAGATATTTACATGGAACACATAAACGATATTAAAATGTTGCGAGAATCGATTCGGTTATTAGAAAGAAAGTTAGGCATTCTTGACGAGATTAACGCTCCTTGTTGCGGGGTGACTTTTGCGCAATGTCATGCTCTTGTTGAAGTAGGCCGGGCTGGAGCCATTTACTTAAATAAGCTGGCTGATATATTAGGACTGGATAAAAGCACTATGAGCCGGACTATCAATAATCTGGTTAATAGTGGCATGGTTTTGCGCGATATTGATCCCGAGGATAGACGCTTTATTACTATTAAACTTACGGAGCAAGGAAACGAATCATTCCGCCAGATTGAAAAGAATATGGACGAATATTTTTCGAAAGTATACAATTCTGTCCCGGAAGTAAAAAGGGAACAAGTGTTAGAAAGCTTACAAATTCTAATTAGCGCTTTAGCGGAGAACCATTGCTGTGAATAATTAGAAAGGAAGTGTTTCTATGGGATATAAAAAAGAGCCTGAGACAGGAGCCTGCTGGTGTTGTACGGCTAGCTCAAACAGCGAAACCAGTTGCTGCGATCAAATGTCTTTATCAGGAATCAGTAAAACAGGTACGCCGTGGATTAGCGGTGAGGTAGCAACTGCCATTGGTAAAATACCCCGCGTGAGTACACAATTGACGTTAAGAGATAGGGCCGGATCATGGAAGGCGCGATGGGGTATTGGGCGTATGGATTATAAGGTACCTCCCGGTCTGTACGCGATTGGTAATCCGGATGCAAGTTCTCTGGTACTGGTTTCGGCAAACTATAAAATGAGTTTTGACCGACTGCGGTGTGAAATGGAAGGTCTCAATTTATGGATATTGGTAATTGATACGAAGGGAATTAATGTTTGGTGTGCCGCTGGTAAAGGAACATTCGGCACGGAAGAGTTAGTTAACCGGATTGCACAAGTAAACTTGACGGAAGTGGTCGCGCATCGAACTTTGATTCTGCCTCAGTTAAGTGCACCGGGGGTAGCGGCGCATCAGGTTTTAAAATTGTCGGGGTTTAAGGTAAGGTATGGCCCGGTAAGGGCGGCAGATGTTCCGGCGTATATAAGTTCTGGCTTAGAGGCTACTCGCACGATGCGGGAAGTTCGCTTTGATATGTTGGAACGATTGGTATTAACTCCATTTGAATTGGTTGGTACAATTAAACCGGCGCTTATTCTTATAGCGTTACTCATGGTGCTTAACTTGTTATTGGGTAAGGCAACTTCTATGTTAAGTCTCATCCACTATACAGTGGCAGATTTTGTCCCGTTTTTCGGAGCCATTTTAACCGGAGCGGTAGTTGTTCCTCTATTATTGCCATACATTCCCGGGCGGGCTTTCGCATGGAAAGGATGGTTAATGGGTTTATTATGGGCGGGTGTATATATCGGTTTGATTGCTTCTCCTGTTAGTTGGATTTTGGGTCTATTTTATCTTCTGATTTTGCCGCCGATTTCTTCTTTTCTTGCTATGAATTTTACGGGGTGCAGTACGTATACTTCCCTTTCCGGCGTGGTTAAGGAGATGAAATTTGCGGTACCAGTGCAGATTATTTCAGCAGTGGCCGGTATTGTACTTATGGTTGGCGGGTTGTTCGTTGCGTATTTTTAGTAAATATGAAAAGTCCTCCTTTGCATAGAAGCAAAAGGAGGACATCGAATGGACTATTCCTTATTCCGCTTTGACATCAACTTTAGTGTCATAGAAGGTGCTTCCGCCAGCTTTGTCAGTCAATCGCTGAGAAGTAAGGGCGTTTACGCTGCGGTTTCCAGGGGCATTGTTTAACCACCATACTCCTTCGGCTATGACAACTCCTGATGGTACCTTGGGTGTCACATGAAGAATAAAGGTTGCTTCCCCGCGACAATTGAATGCGACTACTCGTTGCCCGTTCGTTACGTTTTTTGAGGCAGCGTCGGAGGGATTCATCTGTAAAGTCATATGTGTTCTAGCTTGTTCTCCGACAAGGTCATTTCTCTCGTTGAACGAAGAATTCAGCATAATGGGATTAGGGGCAGGCATTAACCAATAGGGAGCATCATCTCCATGTGGAGCAGTGTATCTAGGGAGCGGTTCCATTTCGTTAGTATTTAGTATTTCGATTTTGCCGGAAGGCGTTTGGAACTGGGTCTTATAACCGTCTGGCATTTGCCACTCAACGGCTTTTCCGGACTTTAATGTTTGAATATCTATGCGACTGGAACGAGGAGTGGGATGATCGAGTAACTGATTAATGAGGTCATCAGCGGTTTGCTTAAAAAATGGCTCATGGAACCTCAGTGCTTCTGCCAATAAGGAAAAGACCTCCCAGTTGGATTTTGCTTGACCAATAGCCGGTATTACCGGATAAGAGCGCTGGAAGGCATAGTGACCGTAGGCTCCATAAATATCGCTATGTTCCAAAGATGTGGTTGCCGGTAAAATTACATCCGCATAACGTGCGGTGTCAGTCATAAATCTTTCATGTACCACAGTAAATAAATCTTCTTTACTAAGTCCTGCTAGCACTTTGTTTTGATCCGGTACAACCGCGGCGGGGTTGGAATGGTACACATACAGACTTTTGATTGGTGGATCATCTAAGGCTGTTAAGGCGTTTCCTAATTCGTTCATATTTATAATTCTTGTAGGCTTCGCCATAAAGTCTTCCCGTGTTACAAGAGAAGTATCAAACACACTGCCTGTAGAGACGCTACTCAGTAAACCACCGCCGGGTTTTGCCCAAGCACCAACCAGCGCAGGTAAACAGGTAATAATCCGAACGGTCATAGCACCGTTGCCATAGCGTGAGAGGCCGCTGCCCAACCGGATAAACGGTGCTTTTGCTCTAGCATAAGCACAAGCCATATCTTGTATTATATTAGTCGGTAAACCGGTTAGCTCACTCGCTACATCCGGCGAGTAGTTTGGTAAGACGTCCCTTTCGAATTCGGAAAATCCATGAACGTGTTTTTCTATAAATGTTTTATCAATCAAGTTGTTTTTGGCAAGTTCGTGCATTATACCAAGGGCAAGTGCCCCGTCGCTTCCAGGTTGAACTAAGAATACCTGATCGGCAATTTTTGCTGTTGGCGTTTCATACGTGTCGATAAGCCATACTGTGGCCCCGCGTTTTTTTGCTTCCCTTACTCCTCGTAAAAAGTGGATATTGGTAGCGACGGCATTTATTCCCCATAAGATAACCAGATCGCTGTCAAACACGGTATCGGGATGAGGTCCCAAAGTAGTTCCCATTACTGATTTCCAGCCATAACCCTTGGCAGGAGCACAGATGGTTCGGTCAAGCCGGGAGGCTCCCAGGCGATGGAAAAAAGGATGGCCGGAGTTTCTTTGCACCATGCCCATGGTTCCCGCAAAAGAAAAGGGAAGGATCGCTTCGCTGCCATAGGAATCGATGATTGTATTCCAGCGGTTTGCAATATAGTCGATAGCATCATTCCAGCTTATTCTCTGAAAATCCCCTCTGCCTTTCGCTCCTTTCCGCAGTAGTGGGTGAGTTAAACGTAAGGGAGAGTGCACTGTTTTTTCGTAGTGTACCATCTTGGGGCAGAGCGTTCCCTGAGTAAAGGGATGCTCAGGATCACCTACTACCTTTATTGCTTGACCATTATTTACGAAAATCTGAAGTCCACAAGTGTCCGGGCAGTCATAAGGACATACGGATCGTTTTATTTCGGTTGACATGAGCTTCCTCCGAATTGTTATTGAATCCGCTTTAGCAGAAAAAATTAAATTAGTGATACGGTTATAAGTAAAATAGCACTTGTATTAAGTTTACAGTCTTTGATAAAAAATAGCACGGAGTTTCCATGGGTTACTTGATTCATTCGTACATTTTCCGCTTATATTTAGTTTTTCCTTTTGTGCTTAGACTGAAGATTGATAAGTATTCTTTTATGTTGTAAAGGCGGCGAGAAGGGAGAAATGAAAGTTTAATGTGCCGATGAGATTCATATTATAGGATTATTAAAGGAGGATGGAAAGTATGGTAAAACATAAATATTTAAAAAATGTAGTTTCACTCAATATGAATACGGAAAAATGTATTGGTTGTGGAATGTGTTTAGAGGTTTGCCCTCATAATGTTTTTAGAATGGACGCAGGTAAGGCCTGTATTCAGAAGCGTGACTCATGTATGGAATGTGGGGCTTGCGTTCGCAATTGTCCGGCTGAGGCACTTAATGTTAATTCAGGAGTCGGGTGTGCCTATGCAATTATTAAAGGAAAATTAAACGGCAGCGCGCCTTGCTGTGGCGGAACAGAAGACGATAAATCACCTTGTTGCGGTTAAATAGCCGCAACAAGGTGATTTATCATAGTGAGGTAAATTTGTAAGGAGGGAACAGGATGGTAAAGGATAAGGTAATCCTAGTTACGGGCACTAGCTCCGGGATTGGTAATGGGTGTGCTGAAGTATTAATGCGAAATGGTGCTACGGTTGTAGGTTTTGATAAGCATACGCCGTTAGATGCCAAATATCAGCATGTTATGGTTGATCTTCGAGAGGAAGGTAGTATTAAAGCGACCGTCGATGCAGTTTGCACCCAGTATGGACGAGTAGACGGACTGGTTAACTGCGCCGGTGTGTTTGCAACGGGAAAGCCATTTTATGAGATAAGCTTGACCGAATGGAATGAAGTTCTGGAGACGAATTTAACCGGAATCTTTTTAATGGCGAAATACGTGAGTCAAATAATGATTAAACAGCAGAAAGGGAAAATCGTGAATATAAGTTGCATTCGTTCGCGAATTTTTAGTTCCGGTATGGCGGATTATGCGGCTAGTAAGGGCGGAGTTGTAGCACTTACAGGAGCTATGGCGGTAGACTTGGCAAAGGATAATATCCAAGTAAACTCAGTGGCTCCCGGATTTACTTATACAGGTATGACGGAACAATCGTATAGTAATCCCGAAAAAAAGCGGCAGAGGGAAAGTCTAATCCCAATGGGCAAAATTGCCAAACCTGAGGATATTGCCAATGCGGTGCTTTTCTTGTTGTCGGATTTATCCAACTATATAACCGGAGAAACCCTATTTGTTGACGGTGGTTTTAAGATATGTAAATAACGAGGGGTTTTATTAATAGTGGGTTAATTCAAACGAAGTGTTGAATAAAAATACAATAAAATGTATAATTATTTAAAAAACAACTGGGGTGATGACAATGGTGAATGCTCGGATTGAAAGTACGCAAGAACTCCTCGAGGAAGCCGAACAATCTATTTTGTTTACGACCGTAAGGCCTGGTATTGTTATGGATTATGGCAAGGAAATGTATCTTTGGGATACAAACGGTAGAAAGTATTTGGATTTTATCGGCGGGTGGGCGGTCACGTGCTTAGGACATTGCCCTGAGGTTATGGTTAAAGCGCTTACAGAACAAGCTTCCAGGCTAATTAATGCCAGTCCTAGCTTCTGGAATAAGCCAATGATACATTTTGCTAAATTACTAACAGACCATTCCTGCTTTGACAGAGTTTTCTTTGCTAGTAGTGGCGCTGAAGCAAACGAAGGGGCTATAAAATTAGCGCGAAAATACGGTTCTATCCATCGCAAAGGTGCTTATGAAATTATTACTGCTGTTAATGGTTTTCATGGACGGACTTTAGCAACTATGTCTGCTACCGGTAAGGAAAAATGGAAAGATCTATTTGAGCCAAAAGTAAGTGGATTTAAACATGTTCCGCTTAATGATATTCATGCGATGAAGTCAGCTTTAAGTTCTAATACATGCGCAATTATGTTAGAGCCGATTCAAGGGGAAGGCGGAGTGATTGTAAGTGATGAAGGTTATATAAAAGCATTGAGACAACTGTGCGACGAAACCGGTGTATTACTTATTTTTGATGAGGTTCAAACGGGTATTGGTCGGACGGGCAAACTATTTGCTTATGAGCATTACGGTATTGAGCCGGATATTATGACGCTTGCTAAAGGGATCGGTGGAGGTTTCCCTTTATCTGCGTTATTAACTAAAGAAAAGTTCAATATTTTTGAGGCGGGTGATCAAGGAGGAACCTACTCAAGTCAACCACTTGGTATGGAGGTGGGCTTTGCGGTAGTGAATGAGGTTATCCAGAAAGAATTGGCTAATAATGCCGAAAAACAAGGTGAGTACATTCAAACGAAGCTATACAGCATTGCCGAAGAATTTAACCTAAAAAATATTAGAGGGATGGGGTTGTTAATAGCCTTTGATTTACCAACCGATTCAGGCAGTGAAATTGTTTCGGAATGTCTGAACCATGGTCTTATTATTAATTCACCCAGGCCGAATGTTATACGACTGATGCCTCCGTTAATCGTAGAAGAAAAAGATGTAGATGTCATGGACGAGATACTTACGAATGCATTGAAGAAAATCTTAAGTTAATTTCAAAGTGGCTGGAGTAGGTGATAAACTGTTGATGGAAAAGGAGCGGCTCCGCTGTCCGATGCTTTTTCCTGATCACGCAAAAAATTATCGGGATTACTTCTTTTAGAGTATTCAACTATGAAGAAAAATGAAGCATAGATAAATATTATAACGTAAATTGACGATATGTTAAGATTATTTAAAATTTAAGTTAATAGAAGCATTTTTTGGGCAAATAAGGTTGATTTTTCGATAACTCAGTGTTAATATTAATAAAGTAAATTTAATATATTCCGTTAGGTGAGGTTCCTGCATAAACATAGGCCACTGCCCGGAAACGTCGAGAGACGCCAATGGGTAGAACAGGTATGATCGAAATAAGGTCTTACATAAGGTGGCTGAGTAATGAGTTTATACTCTACGTTATGCAGTGCTAAAACTGAACGACTGGAAGGATGTTTGGCTTTTTTTTATTTGCCTATTTAAGACCTTCCGGTGGAAGGTCTTTCTTGTTAAGGGGGTGGTAAGAATGGAATGTGATAGTAATGGTCCCAGTATATCTAGTAACAGTATGGTTTTCGAAGGTTCAGCTTATGGCACAATTACATTCTTACTAGAAGGAGGGATATTCCGTGGCTGTTTTTGCAACAAACATGTCGAAACGCCGTTTTGGGGTAACCGATATACTTATATTAGCGTTCATTTTCGTTTTGCTTTACGCTGTATTGCACTTAGGGGCCAGCATGAGCGTACCTTTTTCAACAGAGGACCAAATTGACATTTCGCTTGATCCGGCAATGTTGCCTTTTTACGCTGGTCGGTCCTTATTGCGAATGTTTGCCGCTTTTGGGGCATCCTTAATTTTCACACTTGTTTATGGTTATATTGCCGCCAAGAGTAAAGCGGCAGAAAGAGTACTGGTTCCACTCTTAGATATTCTTCAATCTGTACCGGTTCTCGGATTTCTTTCAGCTACCATCACTGCTTTTATGGCTATTTTTCCGGGAAGTTTATTGGGAGTTGAGCTAGCCTCGATTTTTGCTATATTTACGGGTCAAGCTTGGAATATGACCTTCAGTTTTTATCACTCACTGATTACCGTTCCTAAAGACTTGGAGGAGGCGGCTGCGGTATTAAGGCTTAACTGGTGGCAGAAGTTCATGCGATTGGAACTTCCTTTTTCCGGTATCAGCCTTATTTGGAACAGTATGATGTCTTTCGGTGGTGGGTGGTTTTTTCTTGCAGCCAGCGAAACCATCAGTGTTCTTGGTCAAAGCATCCGGCTACCGGGAGTCGGCTCTTATTTGGCGTTGGCTATTGAAGCGGGAGATATGCAGGCGATTCTTTATTCGATACTGACCATGGTGTTGATGATAATTCTAGTCGACCAACTTTTTTGGCGTCCTTTAGTAGTATGGAGTCAAAAATTTAAGATGGAGATGTCCGAAGCGGCTGATTTACCATCTTCATTTATGTATAATATCCTGCAAAGGTCTGTTGTTATCAATGTTTGTCGAAGGGGTATTTTGAAGCCTATAACCCGAGTGTTCGGTTTTATGTTAGATCGATTTGCCGGATTATCTGAAGTTGCGGTGATGGAGGTAAAACGGTTTTCTAACATTTCGTTTTTGTCTACGATATTTAAAATCGGTTGTGGAGTACTATTCATCTACTGGATCAGCGCGCCGACCCGTGCGGCGTTTGAGTTAGTTAGGGGGATAAACCACATACAACTTATTGGCGTATTTCAATTGGGTCTTTGTACTTTGGGGCGGGTGATAATTGCAGTTTTCCTGGGTGCATTATGGACAATTCCGGTTGGAGTGAGTATCGGGCTAAACCCCAGGTTGTCCAAGATACTGCAGCCTATTGTCCAAGTAGCTGCTTCTTTTCCTGCCAATATGTTGTTTCCCTTTATCACCATATTATTTTTAAAATATCAGATTAATTTTGAATGGGGTTCCATTTCGCTTATGATGCTGGGTACCCAGTGGTATATCTTATTTAATGTGATCGCCGGAGCGATGTCTATCCCAAACGACCTACTTGAAGCGTCGGCTATCTACAAATTGACTGGTTGGGCAAAATGGAAGTCGTTAATATTTCCTAGTATTTTTCCCTATTTAGTTACGGGCGCTATTACTGCTTCGGGTGGCGCTTGGAACGCCAGCATTGTTTCCGAAATTGTAAGCTGGCATGAGGATCAGCTTACGGCTACTGGTTTGGGGGCCTATATTAGCCAGGTCACTGCCCAAGGCGACTGGGGTGGGATTATCTGGGGGATTACAGTAATGTGTATTTTCGTTGTACTGTTAAACCGGCTGGTTTGGAGAAGGCTTTATCAGCTTGCAGAAGGTAAATATCATTTGGGATAAAGGAGAGGAAACTGATGAAAAAGTTGATTGAAGTTAAAAATATATATAAAATTTTTGATATTAAAGGTTCGGAAGGCGCTACTATACTTGAAGATATCAACCTCTCCGTGAATGAGGGAGAATTCTTGGCTATTCTTGGCCCTTCTGGTTCTGGTAAATCAACGCTACTACGCATTATTGCCGGGTTAATTCCTGCGTCGACAGGCTCTGTTACCTACTTGGGTAAACCGATTATCGGGGTAAATCCAGGAGTGGCGATGGTTTTTCAGTCCTTTGCCCTGTTTCCGTGGTTGACTGTATTGGAAAATGTTATGCTGGGGCTTGAAGCAAAGCATATTTCTGAGACGGACAAAAGGAAGAAAGCGTTAAACATAATTGATGTTGTTGGTCTTGACGGTTTCGAGAACGCTTACCCCAAAGAACTTTCCGGTGGCATGCGTCAACGGGTGGGAATAGGTCGTGCGTTGGTCAGCGATCCCGACGTTCTCTTAATGGATGAGCCGTTTTCTGCACTGGATGTGCTGACTGCTGAGAACCTCAGGCGTGACCTTCTGGAATTATGGCTGGATGGAAAGATTCCCACAAAATCAATCATACTGGTGACACATGGTATAGAAGAAGCGGTTTATATGGCTGACCGAGCAGTGATTCTTTCTGCCGGACCTGCCAAAATCATCCGGGATATACCTATTAATATGCCGCGGTGGAGGGATAAAAAAGCTTTTGAATTTACTGATATAGTAGACCATATTTATTCTTTGATGACACGTAAAGAAATGAGGGGAACCGAGGCAACGGAGCTTCAAAACAAAAAGGCTATTGTTGTACCGAATGTTACGGCTGGTGCTTTAACTGGATTTTTAGAATTGCTAGAAGATCTGAATGAGAGAACAGATCTTTATAAGTTGGCTGAACGGTTCGTTATGGATATTGAGGATTTTCTACCTATTGTGGAAACTGCGTCGTTACTTCAATTTGCCAAAGTGGTCGAGGGCGATATAGAACTAACCTCCGCAGGGGTTGAGTTTGCCCAGGCTTCCGTAATTGAACGTAAAGAGCTGTTTAAAACTCAACTGATTGCTAACGTCCCATTTGTAAGTCAAATGCTTACCATCATCCAATCAAAATCCAATCAACGTATGAACATTGAATTTTTTGAAGAAATCATACGCCGGTCAGTAGGGGAAGATGTTGCTACACAGCAAATTGAGACTTTGTTAAACTGGGGACGTTACGCTGAAATTTTTGAGTATGATAATCAGAAAGAGCAAGTATATATTGAGAAAGTTAATCAAGATCAATAGTTCTAACCGGGCCGCCGTAGGCGGGCTTCCCATGTAAGCGGATGGCAACTGACGGAAGAATTATAGTTACTCCGGAGGTTTTGTATTTTTTGAAAGTTTGAACTATGCCTAATAATAATATTATATTTTGGGGCCGTCCCAAAAGCATATTATGAAGAAAATAACACTACCATTCCGGCACAAAAAAGCGCAAGCATGCACCAATTTAAGGTGCAAAGCTTGCGCTTTTTTACTTTTGCTACCACTTTTATGATCTTACTATTACTTTTGACTTAGCCTCCCGTTGTGATTGTCGCTGGACATTTTCTATAACGAACCCTTTTTTACTTATCAGTATGGCGACCAACAATAACAATAGTCCAATGCCATAGGTGACAAACAAGTTAATAAAACCGCCAGTTTCTATAATTCTGCTCCCAATCGCAGTACCGAGGCTGCCGCCGCACATAAAGCAGAACGCGACCAAAGACATGGCAATCCCTCGAGCCTTTGCGGCAAATTCTGTGGCAATCGTAAGGATGCTTGAATGTGCAAGCATAAGCCCTAAACCTGATATTCCTATGCCCAAAAACAGTACGGGAAGGGTATCTCCCCAAATTACGTAAATGATATTTGCCAGCATAGTACCTGCAAAACCGATTATTATCGTATTTTTACGTCCTATCCTGCCGGATAGCTTTCCAGCAAAGCGTCCGCCCATAACCGCCATAATTCCAAAGACTGACATGATAAGCCCTATCAAAAGGTCATTGAAATTATACTGATTTTCAATAAATCCTCCAAGGAAGGAAAATGTCCCCATAATAAAGATACCCTCGAAAAATACAACTGCATACATAATACGACTTGCCGGATTCTTTAATAAATCCATTAATGGGGCAAAGAACTTGCTGTCATTATTTTTGGCAGCAGGCACATTTTTGCTGATTTCGAACAATAGTAAAGTTGAAAGAACCGCTAATGCGGCGTACACGGTAAATACACCTCGCCAATTTATAAAATAGGCGATAGACCCACCGATTACTGTACTTAGTCCCTGGCCTAGAAAAGCGACACCGAAAAACGTACCTATTGCCGCTTGCCGTTCATGTAATGGAAATAGGTCACCTATCAAAGCAAACGAGACCGGCATGATCGAACCTGCAAACATACCTGTTAAGGCTCGGTATATAGCTAAGTCGGTAAGTCCTGCGGCTATAGCGCATAATCCTGTACCGATAGTGAAGAAAACCATAGCTCCGCTAATAACTCTAATTCTGCCGAATTTATCACCTAGATACCCAAAGATTAGTTGAAATAAGCCAAAGGGAAGCATATAAGCCGAAATAATTAAGGCTGCGTTGGAAACATTCACGCCAATATCCATGGAGATAGCTGGAAGAATAGGGGAGACGACCCAGTTATCTGCCATGACTACAAAAGCTGCCAAGCTGAGTACTGATAATAAACGATTTTTATTCATGATGCGTGTCTTTCACGGTAGTGTTCGACATACCGCTTTTTTTCGCCCGAATAAAGGCACTGATCAGTGCGCCGCTAAGTTCTTGAAGTTCAGTCTCTGTTGCCTTTGATAGACTACCACGGGTGCGTAAATCGTCTAACTCATATGTTCTAGTAATTACAATTTCAATGTCATTAAACCCAGCCTGTATTAATTTAGTGTTGTATTCTTCCTGGGTTAGTGCTCCGGCGATACAACTTGCCCAGGAAAGCAGGTTATGACGGATACTTTCCGGCAACTGCCTGGGCGTAACGATATCCGCTACGGCAATCCGGCCACCTGGTTTCAAGACCCGGTAAATTTCACGGAAAACCTGTTCCTTTTCGGTAGACAAGTTGATAACACAATTAGAGATGACGACATCAACGGACGATTCCGGTAACGGAATATCCTCAATATGGCCTTTTAAAAACTCGACATTGGTAAGGCCTGCTTTTTCCTTATTCGCATTCGCTTCCGCAAGCATTTCATCCGTCATATCTAGCCCGTAAGCTTTGCCGGAAGGCCCCACCCGTTTGGCGGATAGCAACACATCCAGCCCGGCACCGCTGCCAAGGTCAAGAACGGTTTCGCCGGGATAAAGATTGCCTAAAGCGGTAGGGTTGCCGCAGCCCAGCGAAGTGGCAAGGAGGTTCTGCGGTAGATCTTCCACTTCTGTGGGCTGGTACAGGTTATTGGTTGTAGTATTTGCACAGCAGCCCGACTTTGTTTTTATTACCTCTGCATATCTTTGCCTTACCTGTTCACGGACATCTTCGTTCATTATCTACCTCCCGATAGCCAGCGGACTACTTCTTCGTATTCCGGTATTCGACCAGTACATACCACTTTATCGTCAATAATAATAGCCGGAGTGCGCATGATACCTCGTTTAATAGCCTCCATCATATCAATAGCTTGTGTCACTTCCGCACTGACTCGGTTTTCGCTCATGGCTTGTTCCACTAAGCCATACACGTTAGTGGGTTTACAACAACTTGCTTCAAAAACCTCAATTTTCATCTTTTATGCCTCCATTTTTAAATTATCGCGTTAAACAGATAACCTGTGAATATGATCGCTACGGTCAGGATACTAACATATATAGCGATCAGTTTCACCTTAAGCACCCTGCGGAGAATAACCATTTCAGGAAGACTAAGTGCCGCCACGGACATTAAGAATGCAAGCGATGTTCCTAACGGCAGCCCCTTTTCCACTAATGCGTAAACGATCGGCACCATACCCGCGACGCTGTTATACATTGGCACACCGATCAAAACTACTATCGGTACTGCTAGCGGGTTATTTTGACCCGCATAGGTTGTTAGAAAATCGCTCGGTACATAACCGTGAATAAATCCGCCGATGGCCATCGCTATAGCAATGTAAAGCACAGTCTTTTTTATAAAGGCAGCCGTAAATTTCTTTGCCTCCCGGCATCTTTCGGTAAAGGTGGATTCGAGCAATTCCACGTCCCCGCTTTTAATTTGGTATACGTAATCTTCGACCAAATGTTCAAGCTTCAATTTACCAATAACATAACCGCTTATAATAGCGATAACAACGCCGCTGATCACATATAACAGGGCAACCTTCCAGCCAAATATGCCGAGTAACATAATCAACCCAACCTCGTTTATCATTGGTGACGACACTAAAAACGAAAATGTTACACCTAAGGGAACACCCGCTTCCATAAAACCAATGAATAGCGGCACGGCAGAACACGAACAGAAAGGGGTTAGTATCCCGATTAAAGCAGCCACGATATTCCCGACAAAGGTCCGGCGATGACTTAAATACTTCTTCGTTTTTTCCGGTGGAATGTAGGAGCGGATAAGGGAAACGATAAAGACCGCCACCATCATCAGCACCACTATTTTTGGCACACCATACACGAAAAAGTTAAGGGCTTTGGTAAAAGGAGTGCCGGGGGTTAGCCCCAGCCAGCCAAAAACCATCAAATCAGCAAAATACTTGAACATGACACATTCTCCTTTAAGCCCAGGGCCTGTTATTAGCAACACCGGTTGCCTTTTAACGCCTGAACCAGATATTGCAAGCTTTCAATAACCTGCTCGCACTTATCGTTAGGTAAGGCGGCGATTACTTCTTCGAAATATGCTACAGTCCGTTTTTCTATTTCCTCAAAAACTGTTTGACCTTTGTTGCTTAAGCTTAGGATAACGGAGCGCCGGTCTTCGGGATCGGTATCCCGTACTAGAATTCCGTTATTTACGAGTTTATCAACAGACTTGCTGACGGTGCTTTTGTCCACTCCGAGATGTTCCGTTAACAGGTTTACCGACATGGTTCCTGCTCTACCGATTTCAACGATGGTATAGCTTTGGCTCAAAGTTATTCCGCAACAAGAAGCCTCCTCTCGATCCAGAATACCTAGTTTGCGGACCATAATTCGTAAGCTTTCTCTCAATAGCTGTGCGTGATTGGGATTCATTATGATCATCCTTTCATAGTTTATCTTATAATTTAGTTGGCTTATACAACGATTATAACACACAATGGTTGGTTGAACCAACTAAAATGTAAAATTTTTTTTATGCGGTTGGTCAAAACCATGTTTAGGTATTTCACGTTACATATCATAAAGAAGAAAAGCAAAACAACTTGTAATTTGCACTATTGTAATTTATAATATTATAAATTGCTAATATATTATAAATAGAAACAATGAGGCGGAGCTGATGCAGAATAAAAACGAGTGGATTGTTATAAATACAGGTAATATAGAAGGTTATGTAAAAAAGCATATGTAAGTAATGGAGGAATTCTTGTGTTAAAAGATTTTGCGGATTTATTAGTGTACCAATGGCTGGGTATAACGCCGGGGTCGACCTTGGGTGAAGCAGTAAACTTTTTTGTTTACGATAGTATGAAAATTTTTATCATGTTATCGGTCATTATTTTCGCCGTTTCGATTTTGCGTTCTTACTTTCCAGCGGAACGTACTAAAAAGATATTAAGTCATAAGCGAGAGCTATATGGAAACATCGTAGCCGCATTGTTAGGAATAGTTACGCCCTTCTGCTCCTGTTCGGCTGTACCGGTGTTTATCGGCTTCATTGAATCCGGCGTACCGCTGGGTATAACTTTTTCCTTTTTAATTTCGTCTCCCATGGTAAATGAAGTAGCGCTGGTTATGATATGGGGACTGTTAGGATGGAAAATTGCTGCTATTTATATTGCTTCCGGTGTTACGATAGCCATCATTGCCGGATTTTTCATCGGGAAATTCAAATTGGAACATTTGGTGGAGGAATATGTTTATCAAATGAAGGTAGGTGATATGGAGATAGCAGAGATGTCTATTACTGATCGGGTACATTATGCGCGCGATTATACGATTGAAATATTGAAAAAAGTTTGGTTATACGTCATCATTGCGATTGGTATTGGTGGTTTTATTCATGGCTACGCTCCGGAAGAGTTTCTTGTCCAGTATGCGGGAAAAGATAATATTTGGGCGGTTCCCATGGCGGTGTTAATAGGCGTACCTTTATATTCCAATGCGGCGGGGATAATCCCCATTGTTACTGCTCTCATCCAAAAGGGTATGAGTATTGGAACTGCCTTAGCATTTATGATGGCAGTAACCGCTTTAAGCTTTCCCGAAATGATTATTTTGCGGAATGTATTAAAGCCAAAACTCATTGCAATTTTTATTGCTATTCTAGCAGTAGCGATTATCTTTACGGGTTATCTCTTTAATATTATAATTTAAGCATATTGTAAATTAGTAAAAGGGGTTATTATTATGGCGGAGGATATCGTAGTAAAGTTAACGGCGGATTTCTTTAAGACACTGTCCCACCCGGTGAGGATTAAAATTATTCATTCGTTGGAGAAGGGTGAACGCTGTGTGTGCGAAATTATCGAGGAACTTGATATAGAGCAGTCTAATTTGTCCCAACACTTGGGTGTGATGAAAAAGCAAGGACTCATCGGCTCCCGTAAAGAGGGGCAGAAAGTCATTTACCGCATAGCGTATCCTTCGGTGTTAGCGGTAATTGGCGCAGCGGAGAAAACGCTTAGTGAGCAAATAGGTGACAGCCAAAGCATTTTAAAATTTTTAAAATAAAATTTGGGAGGCAATAACTATGAAAATAGAAATTTTAGGCATGGGATGTCAAAAATGCAATAATTTATATGAGGCAGCTAAACAAGCGGCTTCAGAGCTTGGGATTGATGCTGAATTTGTTAAAGTGGAAGATATTAAAGAGATTATGAAATATGGAGTTATGAATACTCCGGCGTTAGTTATTGATGGGGTAGTTAAGGTTGCCGGGAAAGTACCAAGTAAAGACGAAATAAAAGATTACCTAAAGTAAGGAGCGGGTCAATCAAGGTCCCGTGTTGTGGAAACGTGCCGGAGCCTAGTGTAAACATTTAAGTGTATATTGTTGCTTATAAGGGTTCCTCTTTTGTGTGCTTTTGGATAGTTTGTTGTCAATCCTATCCTAGCATACTTAGAGGAACTCTTTTCAATTGTGCGAAATCTCTGTCCATCCAATAGCTATACGTGTAGGAAAACGCCACTGTCTTTATCTTTCCCTTGCCGTTCTATGAGTAAGTATTAGTTAATCAGTTTTGGTGAGCATTGAAATTGGTACCTGGAGGGGTGTAGGTGCTGTCAGACGAAAGGGGAGGGAAGATTAAAACGCCTTTTCGGCATTTTCTGCCAGCAAAAGGCGTTTTGGCTAGTTTTCGGAAATCGTGTTAATGTTTCGGAAAAAATTGATGATATAACAAATTTCATTGTCCGTAATTTCGGTGAAATATTTGTTATATAAGAAGATGAAGTTTTCTTTGACAATAGTATAAGTATCTATATTTTTGTTGATAAACGCATCTTTGTCTGGATAGCTGATGGAACTCTTGCCCTGTTTTAATCTGCTTATTGTAAAACTTAGATGCAAGATAAGTCCAATAAGATTTTCATCGCTGAGCGTTATTGATAGTCTGGCTTCTAAGCGTTTTATGACGTGAACGATATCATTATACAGTTCTTCTCCGTCAAGATTTTCTATGTTTTCTTTTAAAATTAATCCCATTTTTAATAAGGCGGATTTATTATCAACGGCTTCCTGTAACTTGCTCATAACCTTCATACTAATGACATCGTGCATATTGTATTGTGGTATAGCTAAGTCCAAGGTGTATGAGGAGATGATAAATAAAATTTCCTGCTTTTTCTGCAGTTTTAGCAAATATTCCTTGAACTTTTTTTTGTCGAGACAGTTTAGTGAAATGATTTCGAAGAGATCTTTGTCATACTTGAGATTATTATTTAAAAAGCTTTTTATAGCTACGGAACCGCCTTCTCCTGTCAAACAGGCGGTAATTAGGGCAATTCTGGGTTTATCGTTTACAGGGGGATTGGGTTTGCTGTTATCAATATAGGAGTATAACAAGAGCAGATCTTTATAAATTTCATTTACGGAGAAACCCAGAAGCGCCTTCCGGGTGGCTTCAATTACGTGCAAGGTTGAAGTTAAAGAAAAAGCTTTAACAGGGACTTTAAATTCCTCTTCCATGATCTCGGCGAAGGTTGTTAGTGACCCCATATCTACAAGAAGTAAGAAACCGCTGGTACTAAAGTTTTCTTTAATCACCGTACGTAAATTGTCTAAAACGACAGAAGGTTTTACTTCGATCGGGGAGTTGATGGCGATTACATAGTTTTCGCACAATAATTCATTTGCTACTTCCGCCATTGATGAGGCTGTTGATTTACCATGGGCAATGAGTATAATTTTAACTTTGTCGATATGGTTTTTGGAATAGTGCTCTTCTGGCGGCAATAAAAAGAGGGTTAGATAGCCGGCCTCGTCTTCAGGAATGGGCCGGTTTAAATATTCCTGAATCGGAGCGGTGGCTTCAAGTGCTATCATAAATTCTTCTGGGTATAGCTGCTTAATTTTGTTTAACTGAGGATTAACGATAGGTTTGTTACTGGTAATTCTATTAATTAAAGTGTTGATGTGTAAGGACAACGCGGTATATACATTATGGTTGATATTTCTTTTTAAGGCGGTAACCATATGGTATACAACTTTATCAATTAAAGCCAGGACATCTTCCCCTAAAATATTCAGCAGGTTCTTTTTGTTGATTTCTTCTGAAATTCCGCTGATATATTTTTCGAAATACCGGGTGATGTCTTTCTCTAGAATATTTTCAATATCGATGTCTGAAATGCCTTTTGCTTTGAGTTTATCTAGTTTTTGTTCGATTAAATCATAAATTGTCTTGCTTTCGCCTTTTGTTTCATAGGGAAGATCATTAGAATGACCGAACTTAAAGTATTCAATATCTTCGCTAACCAGTTTGTTCCACAAGATACGATGCTCTTTTTCTTTGTAGAGTCCTTCTTTAATATGAATGGGGAGACTGTAGCTGTTGATTCTTACATCCTCTTTAAGGTTGGTTAAAAACTCGGAAAAGGCTTTGGCGCATACAAGCTGTATGTCGCTTTTTAATTGGCCGATATTATTTGTGCAATTGTAAGACAGAAAGGCTCTCATCGTATTGAGAGAAACAAAAATATCTCTGTTTAATCCAATGCTTTCATGTTTGAAAAAGTATTTTATTAAGGACAGTCGTTCTTCCAAAGTCCGTTCTCTGAGGGCAGGAATGGTAATAATCATGGGGATTCTTCTGGTGAATGTTTTTAATAGCGCGGAGTTTGGATTTTCCGTTGTTGCCGTGATGATAAGGACATCCGCTGTCTCGCTCTTATCATCTCCCATGCGTCTGAATTGACCGGTATCGAGAAAGGTGAAAAGAGCTTCCTGGCCTTCGGGGGGCAGTCTGTGTACTTCGTCCAAAAAGAGTATGCCGCCGTCGGCTTTTTTTATTAAGCCGATCTTATCTGTTTCCGCGCCTGTATAGGTTCCCCTTTTTACTCCGAAAAGCTGGGCGGTGAGAAGTTGCGGGTTGTTGGTGTAATCGGCGCAGTTAAAGATTATAAATGGGGAAGTTATCTGTTTAACACCCATTTCAACGGCATAGCCTTGCATTAAGCAGGCGAACATGGATTTACCGACTCCCGTTTCGCCCAGCAATAAAGTGACCATTCCTTTTGGTGGATAAAGAATGGCAGCTTTTGCTTGTTCCAATGCGTGGCGTAAGCTGATATTGTCCTTTAACAATATATCAAGCTTAGTTTGCTGGGTAGTTAGATTTTTAGGTTTTGCAGCGAAAAAACGGACAGGCCGACCCGAGGATTTAAAAACTTTGCCTTCTTTGCATAGGTTATTCAGTTCGTGGCTGATGTTTGCTCTACCGATATGTAGAATGGATGCTAAACTCTGGGTGTCGATTCCTTCGTCTTCGGGTATGTCTAGCAAGGTATTATAGATTAACTCTTTTCTATTCATATATTACCTCCTATTAACAACGAACCCCTATAGCTTCTTTTAATAAAGCCAGCTAAAAACACTGTATAAACCTGCTATAAACACTATTGAGTCAACATGGAACACTATTGGAATTGATGTTAAACACTATAGCCAAAAGATAAACACTGTGCAAAAATTCTGTATTTGATTATTAGATATAGGTAGTTTTGTTATATATTAGTGTTCTTGGCACGATTATTGCTGTTATAACTGGATGATTGATTCTCCATGGGTGTAAAGAGCATGCTTACGAAAGATAAAATAGGTTTGAAAACAAAAGTATTACCGGCAAAAATGAAAACTGTAAGGCTTTGTAGTGCTTTTCCCTAATATAATAAGCTTATTAAGATTGCTTGCCTAATGTAAAGTGTAACCAAAATAGGATAATTTTGCAAGAGAAAATATCATTAGTTGCCTGATTGTTTGGTATGCGGAATTTGTAAAGAGCCATAGGTTTGAAATAAGTCTTTCGTATTAGAAAAAGGGGGAGTTTTATGATGGATGTAGAGCAAATTGTTATGAGTATAATCATAAATGCCGGTGACGCGCGGGCATTCGCGTATGATGCATTACGGAAAGTGAAAAGCGGGGTTTATAAGGAAGGGGAGATAGATAAGTTAATCGATATGGCTAATAACGCCATTGGGAAGGCACACGAGACCCAAACTTCGTTACTGCAGAAAGAAGCTAATGGCGAAAACATAACGGTATCCATATTATTTGTGCATGCGCAAGATCATCTTATGACAGCCATATCGGAAAAAAATCTAATTATCGAACTAATTGAATTAACAAAAACGATTCAGACATTACAAAATCGTTAAAGGGGGAAAGCTCTGTGATTAAAATTGCTTTATTTTGTAATGCGGGGATGTCTACTAGTATGCTGGTTGAAAAAATGAGAAAAGCAGCAGAAGAAAATGGTCAGAAAATCATAATTGATGCTTATCCGGAAGCGAGTCTTGCCAAAGAACTAGATGGGCTGGATGTAGTTCTGCTTGGACCGCAGATTAAGTATGCTTTGGCTAAAATACAAGCGATGTGTAAGCCGAAAGGAATCCCGGTTGAAGTAATTAATACGGCTGATTATGGACTGATGAATGGTAAAAAGGTCTTGGAGCAAGCTTTGAAACTAATCGGAAAGTAACCTCAATAATTTTCTGTATTTTGCCAATTGTATGGAAGGAGTTAAAAGGATGCGCTTCCCACAAGATTTTCTTTTTGGAGCGGCTTCATCCGCTTATCAAGTTGAAGGAGCCTGGAATGAAGATGGCAAGGGAATGTCCAACTGGGATATATTTTCTAGGATTCCGGGTAAAACCTTTGAAGGAACCAATGGAGATATGGCTATCGATCATTATCATCGGTACAAGGAAGATATTAAACTTATGGCAGAGATGGGGTTGGAGTCGTATCGTTTTTCACTTGCCTGGACTAGGATTTTGCCGGAAGGGAATGGGAAAATCAATTCCAAAGGGTTAGCCTTTTACAATAATCTGATTGATGAATGCCTGCAGTATGGCATTGTCCCTTTTGTGACGCTATATCATTGGGATTTACCGGAGGCCCTGGAAAAAGAGGGCGGATGGACAAATAAAAAAACCGTGGAAGCTTTTGTAAGGTATGCGACAACCTGTTTTAACGCGTATGGGGACAGAGTTAAGCACTGGATAACGTTTAACGAAACCATTGTTTTCTGTTCCTCAGGATATCTCGGTGGCGCGCATCCACCGGGAATCAGCAATGATCCGAAAAAATATTTTCAGGCCACGCATAATGTATTTGTGGCTCATGCCCGGGCTGTGGAAGAGTATAAGAAACTCAAACAATACGGTGAAATCGGCATCACTCATGTTTTTTCGCCGGCTTTCCCGATTGACGATAATCCTCAGAACGAACAGGCGGCCTATCATGCTAATCAATATTCGCTGGCCTGGTATTATGATCCTGTCCTGAAAGGTGTCTACCCGAACTATGTTGTCAGGCAAGTACAAGAGAAGGATTGGTTGCCGGAGTGGACAGACGAGGAACTGGCAGTTCTAAAAAGTGCGGCCCCTAAAAATGACTTTATCGGCCTCAATTATTATCAGCCGCAGAGGGTCGTGAAATATGATCCCGATGAGTCGATTGAGCTGATGCCACGGGAAGAAGTGCCCGGTGCACCGGGGAAAATTTCTTTTGATAACGTATATAAGACGGTTTTCATGAAGGATAAAAAGTACACGAAATGGGGCTGGGAGATCTCACCGGAGGGCTTGTTAGAAGGTCTTCATAGGCTAAAAGCCGCTTACGGCGATATAAAGCTGTATATTACTGAAAACGGACTGGGGGATCAGGATCCTATAGAAGATGGTGAAATAGTTGATGTTGCGAGGATTCAGTTTATTGAGGACCATTTGAAGGCTGTAAAACAAGGAATCAAAGAAGGCATCCATATCAAAGGCTATTACGCGTGGTCGGTGATTGATTTGTTAAGCTGGTTAAATGGTTTTAAAAAGCAATATGGTTTTATTTATGTGGATCATCAGAACCATCTGGCAAGAGTAAAGAAGCTGTCATTTAATTGGTACAAACAGATAATTAGTACCAGAGGAGGTGACATATAAAAAAGACACGTAGTACAGCTGGTATATTATGCAAAAAGAGGGAAGGTAATAATTAATGGGGAGTATGGTGGAATCGCTTGAGAAATTAACTCCGATAATCCTAAAGTTCGCAAATTCAAAGAGTGTTGTCGCTCTGAAAGATGGGGTAATGACGATTATACCCCTAACTCTGATTGGATCGGTATTTTTGTTGCTGGCATTTTTACCGATACCAGGCTGGAATGACTGGATGGCCAGCTTATTTGGGGTCCATTGGCAAGAACCGCTTTTTCAAGTGGTCGGAGCAACTTTTGATATTATTGCTTTAGTGAGTGTATTTGGAATTTCCTATTACTATTCACGGAATGAAGGGTGCGAACCGATTTCTTCCGGTGTGTTGGCCGTGGTGTCCTTTATAATCGTCACCGCTTCTTCCGTTACTACTAAGAATGGAGAAATCGTCGGCGGTGTGATTCCCAAGACTTGGACGGGTGGAAAGGGCATGATCGCTGCCATCTTAATTGGTTTAACAGTCGCCTATATTTATTCTTGGTTTGTCAAAAGAAAAATAACAATAAAGTTGCCTGAGGGAGTTCCACAAGGCGTAGCAAACGCATTCACGGCTTTAATTCCGGGAGTTGTGATAGTTACATTATCCTTTTTTGTATACATACTCTTTAAAACGGTAGTGAATAAAACTTTTATTGAATTTATATACCAGTTGCTGCAAACGCCTCTTCAAGGATTGAGTAGTTCTTTATTTGGGGCGATTGCCATACCGTTTCTTATTTCCTTTTTATGGTGGTTTGGCATTCACGGTCCCGCGGTAGTTCTGGATGGGCTCATGAGGCCTATTGTGCTGGCGAATTGTTTGGAAAACCAGGATATTATCAATGCCGGAGGTACTTTGATTGCCGGGCAGAATGCGCATATAGTAACCCCTCAGTTTGTGGATCAGTTCATTACGTTTGGCGGTTCTGGGATGACGTTAGGGTTAGTAATAGCAATGATATTCATGTCCAAATCAAAACAGATGAAGCAATTGGGTAAATTGGCGATTATCCCCGGGCTCTTTAATATCAATGAACCTATAATATTTGGGTTCCCTATCATATTTAATCCAGTGATGCTGGTACCCTTTATTCTCGTTCCTACTTTATCCGGGATCATTACCTATTTTTCAATTGCCGTTGGCCTTGTTCCGCCATTTACCGCGGTTCAGGTTCCCTGGACAACGCCGCCGCTGATTTCCGGCTTTATTGTTGGCGGCTGGAGGGCGGCGCTTCTTCAGCTTTTACTGATCTTTATGGCGGCCTTGGTTTATCTTCCGTTTTTAAAAGTACAAGATAAGCAGCATTTGAAGGAAGAAAAACAAGCGGAGCAAGAAAACCCAGCTGCTGCAAAGCTAACCATGTAATTCAACTTAGGAATACCCAGTCCTTTCTAGCTCTGGTTCAAGGGGAAAATGAAAGTTAAAATAGGGGGAGAAAAGAATGCGAAAAACTATTATGGTTGTGTTAGCTTTGTTATTAACTTTTGGCATGGCAGGCACTGCACTTGCCGCCAGTATGTTTTCCGATGTTCCGCAAAGTCACTGGAGTTATGATGCTGTAAACAAACTGGCCAAAGCCGGCGTTATAGAAGGAAACGGTGACGGAACTTTTCAGGGAAATCGCACTCTAAGCCGGTATGAGATGGCAATTATTGTGGGAAGAGCCTTAACCAAAATGGATAAAGCCGATGCCTCCAATAAAGAGTTGATTGAAAAACTCGCGGCAGAATATTCCGCGGAGTTGAAAAGGCTGGATGATAAGTACGACAGCTTAGATAAACGAGTAGATAATGTTATGTTGTCTGGCTATGTACGCGCCAAATATGACAGTGACAGAGTAGGAGACCATAATGTCGACAGCGGTAATAAACACTTTTATATGGACTTGGAAGCGAATATGAAGGTTGACGACAGGTGGTCAGCACATTTCCAAAGTGAAACGAATAAACAATATACTGCCCACACTTGGAATAATGCCCGTAACGCTGATGACGATTCCGACGGAACTTTTCAGCGAATTTGGGTTACCGGCACGGTCGGGGATGTTGGTGTATCCGCGGGTAAAAAATGGTTTGGTGTTGGTCCGCAAAGTGTTCTTTGGGGTCATGCTGCTACCGGTGCGCAGATAGATATACCGGCAAAAGGGTTAAATGTTAGTCTCTATAACTTTAGAGCGGCAGATCCGGGGGAAGTACAATTGGGACGTTTGGTAGTGAACGGCGTGCAGGCGGCGGATAACTGGGCGAATTCTCATGCATGTGATATTGGTGTTTATGGCGGCACTATCAACACCAATCTTTCATCGGCTACCAGCCTTAGTGTATCTTATCTCGGTAACAAAAAGGATGGAAACGGTGCCCAGATGAGCAACGCAGTATCCACGGATTTAATTACTAATTTGGGAAGCGATGTTAAGTTTACAGGCACATTTGTCAAAACCAATGCGGATGATTATAACAAAAGCCAGGAATACAGATTAGACTATAAAGGAGCAGACACAAAAGTTCCCGGATCTTATGGTATATATGCCAGATATTTTAAATTTGAAGCGTATGGTGACTATGCCCATGATACCGAGTGGGGTTCCCTGCCAAGTGACGCAAAAGGCCTAATCATCGGGTATGAATATATACCAGGGAAAAATATTAAATGGACCACCTTATATGGTGATGAAAAAATTAACCTTGCTTCCGGTGCGGACAATACGAGGAAATTGCTCCGCACGCAAATTGATTATTTCTTCTAAGCTTCATTTGTAACAATCCCTAATGGTGCGAATCCTTGATAAAACTGCAGGCAAAGTAATCCGATTTCAAAAGAAGAGCTACAATTCCCATACGCAGGAATTGTAGCTCTTTCAACATATCGTTTATTATCAAAATTTTGGTGTCGGTTTTGATGGACATGTAATGGCAAAAAACATAGCGCTTATAAGCGAAAAGCCATCGTCAATAACAACTGATTTAATTTTTTGCAAAGTTATGGTATGATAAACTAATTTAGTATAATGAACATTCTGTTTCGTCGATGGGCAAATTTTTTGAGATAATTTTTTGCCAGCAACAACTGGATATTTCTTTGACAAGAGAAATTCGTTTTGTGTGAGCGGAAATGCAGGCGATATGCGGCGGGGTGGGTGTAGAAGGGGTGGAGTATTTGGAGGTTATGGATGATCTTTTTGCTGCTAATGAGGCAACGGCCAAAATAGAAAAGACAAAAGAAGGCACTACTGCCGTCGGCCAAGCGTCTGTCAAAAACCGGACCGATGCGAAAGTTCCTGTTGCTAAGCCGCAAAAGGACCCTTTGCAGATTTTGTCTTTGCGAAAAACACCGATTAATTATACCTTGCAGCAGGCTGAGGCTCTGATAGATATAGCGCTTTTTTTGGCAGATGAGACCCGTTGCCGGTATATACTTGCCGGTTACGCCGGAACAGGCAAGACAACTATTGTTGAAAATATCATCAATTATGCCAATAACTTGCAAAAATGCTGTATTGCTTCCGCCCCTACCAACCAGGCTGTTAAGGTTCTCAAGGAAAAGTTTGGTG
>Ga0316602_10000333_pt1 | contig 31963 bp, 30 predicted proteins | sample OWC_soil_day10_C_FD_203103 | JGI IMG/M metagenome (GOLD analysis project Ga0316602, IMG submission 203103) | Wetland soil microbial communities from Old Woman Creek delta, Ohio, United States - OWC_soil_day10_CT | ecosystem: Environmental > Terrestrial > Soil > Wetlands | place: USA: Ohio... | reverse complement strand
GATGGTTATACAAGTCGATATGCTCATTTAAAAAATGGTAGTATCAAGGTAAGAAAAGATGATAAAGTAACTAATGGGGAGGTTGTCGGATTGTCAGGTATGACTGGAGGTGCTACGGGACCCCATCCCTTGTTCGGCGTAGGCTGCGTGCGGAAGCGTTCGGCATAGCTTTTAGCTATGTCGCAGTTAGAATCAAGGCTCTGCCTTGAGTTTGGCAGATTTGCGTTTCTATGATGAAAAGCAGGAGCTTTTCTTTTAGCTGCGACGCAGGCAGAGCCTACGCCGAACGGGGGCTATGTTCTGACTTCTTACGATAATGAAGATGGAAGTTCCGATGAAACCGTTTCTGGCGATAAGAGTAGTAATTCTGAGACATATAAGGTTTTTCAAAATGGAAAAGAAGCAGGAAACAGTTCTTCAAATAATAGCTATGATGATGACCAGTATAAAGAAAATCCAAAACCAAAGGAATATAAAAGATGGGGGCCAGTAAGGAGATGGTTTTACGATACGTACGGATTCTAATGTTCACTTTCAAAACGATTAATCATGAAAAGTAAGATTTTAATTTTATTGTTGCTGTGCGTCAGCTTTTCGCTTGGCTTCCTAAGTATTGCATGGTTGACATCTAACGACAATACGGATGCAGGTGTCAATGAATTGAAGATAACAAAAAAAGTTCCCAAAGACAAAATACATTTGCTTTCAAAATTTAAAGCATACAAAGAAGGGGGGATGAATTGCCCGATGCACCCAATTTATTTATTAGCTGACAGCATTATTAATTATGGATCAAAAGATGCCAATACTGAATTAACTATATATTATCTTGATCTTGATTTCGATTTTGCAAAAATGTTCTCTATGACATTACTCATGGCAAATAAGTTTGACAGTTCTTATTCATATGGCGTTTATGGCACATTACGTGCATTAAGCAATAATATGGAAAACAATCTATCATTGGATAACTTGGATGTAAAGACCCGGCGTATGGCAATTGAATATCTAAAAATTGCGGCCGACAACGGACTAAAAGAAGCTAAAGAAACAATGGCGTTGTATATCAAGCAGGGTAAATATATCAATGAGTAATATTCTTTATATCAATTAGTAGTCATTATTATGAAAACAAATATTAGGTTGATACTATTTCTATGTCTTAGTTTTTTGTTGGGAATTGTTTTCGAGATTGGACATAAACAACTGAAAAAGGCAAACACCATAACAGAAGTTGATCCCCGGGATGAACAATGTGAATTGGAGATGTTTTATGAATTTTGCGAACCTAATCCTCTTTGCAATCCGTACAAAGACGTAGTGATTAATGGCTCAAAAGTATGCTACGATAGTTTGCATAGCTATTATTCAAAAATCGGCTTTTATAAGATTCTTCCCTTGGCGCTAATTATGGCTAATAAATTCGACTACACCCAGGCTTATTTTGATGTCTATTTTTCATTATATAAATTAAATAGCTTGGGAGAAAATAAAAGTACCCGTGTGAATGATTGGTCATTGGACAAATTGGATAAGAAAACTCAAGGAATGGCCATCGAGTATTTGAAGATCGCTGCTGATAAGGGATACGAACAAGCCAAAAAGATCTTGGGGTTGTACCGTAAAGAAGGGAGGTATATAGATAAAAATGAGTGATATGTCTATCCACTTCTTCTCTTGTTGAGCGTAGGCTGTCGTAAGGTTGTTGGTTGTATGTTTCAGGAAATCAAGGCTTTCTTCTTGAAGTTTCGCCAAGGATGCCATGACCAAAGATTTGAACAAGGAAATTTCATCCATTCAATATAATCTGCTAAATTTGCCACAGCAGATAGATATTCTCAGTCCGGTAGGCAAAGCACGGAACACTTATAGCTATGCAGCAGACGGAACAAAGTTGCAGGTCATAAAGAAATACAATTCGAATTTCAACACCTCGCCCATCATAGGGTCGGCAGTGAACACTTCTGCGCTGGATGTCACGAAAACTACGGATTACGTAGGTAACAAGCTCTTTGAAAACAATACCTCGATGAGCGTAGGCTATGTGCGAAGCGTTCGGCATAGCGTCCACGCTATGTCGCAGTTAGAATCAAGGCTCTGCCTTGAGTTTGATAAATTTGCGATTAATTATTACATTTGACTGATATATAGAATACTACGTCGTGCGAATAAAAAACTAATACAGACAAATGAGCACAGGTTATAAGATAGAGGCACAAGACGGGGTTTATTTTTTGACCTTTCAGGTAGTAAAGTGGATTGATTTGTTCACCCGGTCTGCTTACAGGGACATTGTTATAGAAAGTCTAAAATATTGTCGGGAAAACAAACAGTTTCATATCTTTGCTTATGTCGTTATGAGCAATCATGTTCATTTGCTGGCGCAAAGTGGAACAGGGAAAATGAGTGATACCATTCGTGAGTTCAAAAGTTTTACGGCACGCAAACTTATAGAAGCCATTGCGACAGAAACAGAAAGCCGTCGGGAATGGATGCTGAACCTTTTTGAGTTTTCGGCAAAGCAACATAAGCAAAATGGGAAATATCAGCTTTGGACACATGAGAATCATGCGGAATTTGTTTACAGTGAGAAGTTCATGCAACAAAAGATAAACTAAATACATGACAATCCTGTTCGCGCAGGCATAGTTGCCAAACCGGAAGATTCCGTCTATTCGAGTGCTGGTTCGTATGCAGGCATGAAAGGTTTGCTGGATGTTGATTATGTGCCTGTTTCCGTGTCGAAAATTCCACGAATGAGAACCTTGAAATAAGCAGGATGAAAAGCAGGAGCTTTTCTTTTAGCTACGACGCAGGCAGAGCCTACGCCGAACGGGGGAAGTACCCTGTTGGAACAACCCCGCAGCACAACCTTTGGCGTTCCCGTGGTCATCGCCTGAGAGACGGACAAGCCTGGCAGCATTACCACGTGTGCCGTGGTAGTGTTGCCACGGATGTCTTTGCAATGTTACCAGCACATCCGTGGTAGCATTGCAAAGATACTATCAGCCCTACTTCCCAAGCAGAAGAACGTTATTACAAATCGACAGAAAAAGATTGCAAAGATACTATCAGCCCTACTTCCCATGGAATTGCACAAGCCCATTATTCTCGGTATCACCCAACGCTCCCGACAAACCATCCGCACCCAGCTGCGCAAAAAAATCGGGCTGGACGATGCGAAAACCGACACGGCAGAGTATTTGAAGCGAACTATCAGGCCGAAACAAATTTAGCCACAACTATCAAATACATACCTTCTCTCCAATAAAGAACCGATTAACGGGTGAAATCGTGACAAACCGACTTCTTCAAAAATCGACAAATCCGATGAGTACCCTGCAATCACCCTGCAGTACGATTTCATAGAACTTTATTTATCAATAAATTACTCTGCCAATAAAGGACAATCACCCTGCAGGAGGTATGCAGGGTGTTTGTTTTCAAAATGATAGCTTGTAATTTTGAAGTGAATTGTTGCAACAAGGACGGCTAATCCGTAGAGAGGATATTATATTCATTTTAATTGTTTATATAAACAGGAATATTTTAGTGGTAGAGTTTTTTTTGTTATAAGCGATTGAATTTTAGTTGTTAAATGATTTGTGTCATATTATATGGAGAGTTGGCTGAGTGGTTGAAGGCACATCCCAATTGGGATGTATGGATAATGTTTTAAATGGTTATCGGGTAGCATTAAAATTTTACAATTTGGAACTCCCGTCATTTTTTGCTTTTACTGGGAAATCATGTTTCTGAAACATTTAATATGAAATCCACCTTTACCAAATTACATGTGGCTATCCTATTTGCAGCATTAGGTAGTATCTTAGGGGGTGTCATAACGATGAATGAAGGTCTGATAGTCTGGTGGAGAATGATATTTGCATCGATTATATTTCTGGTATATTTATTATCGAACAAGAAAATGCAGATTATATCACTTTCCTCTTTCATGAAAGTAGGAAGTGTTGGCGGACTTTTAGGGTTACATTGGGTATTTTTCTTCGGTAGTATAAAAGCTGCCAATATATCCATTGGCGTTGTTTGTTTTGCTTTAGTCGGCTTTTTTACGGCTATCTTGGAACCGATTCTCTTGAAAAGAAAATTCAGTTATAGGGAGCTTATTTACAGCTTTATAGTTGTTGTTGGCATTGTGCTGATTTTTTCGTTTGATATCCGATATCGAACAGGTATCGTATTGGGGTTAATATCATCCACTTTATATAGTTTGATGACCATATTTACAAAAAAGGTAAGTAAAAATTTTAAGGCGGAAACCATGTTGTTTTATCAAATGATCGGGGGTGTTTTGGTGCTTAGTGTCTGTTTGCCGTTTTATTTAAACATATTTCCTGTCGAAACAATCTTCCCTGATATGAAAAATGGAATATTTATACTGATTTTAGCTCTTTTCAGCACCGTATTATTGCAATTGTTTAACATTCAGGTACTACAAAAAATATCCGCTTTTACGGTGAATCTAAGTTACAATCTTGATGCTGTATATAGCATTATCATTGCTATTTCATTTTTTAATGAGGCAAGAGAATTAAATACCTCATTTTACGTAGGAATATCTTTAATCACTTTATCGGTTCTCTTACAAGCAATAGATACATTAAACAGGTTGAGATGGGCAAAAAAATGTTAAGTATATGGGATTGATCCCCATAAAAGTTTACTCTCAAAATGCTGCATTGGGGTTGCTTGCCGGAAGCTTGTTGCAACTTATACAAACCGGTTGTAAGAGACTGTCCGTGGAAATTCCTTCCCCATATGCTTTTGGATATAAAACACATAGAATGCCTTCAGGTTCTTGAATGCGACGCCCAAGTGGAACAGGAGCAGGATGGTCATCACTTCGCTTTCGGACATGGTGAATTTACGGTTTCTCTTGCTTGTTTTCACATTTTCGAGGGAATGTTCCTTTATGGTGTTGTCAAATTCTTTGAAAAACTCATCGACAATAAAATAAATTTACTCATGCACTATTTTTCTTTTTGGAATTCGTGATTCGCTTCGCTTAATTCAGTAATTTTATGCTCGGGAATCATAGCGAGTGTTTTTAGTAATTATTTATTATTCAACACTTTAAATTTATCGAATAATTCGCTATATTCCTATTTTCTTGTCAACTTTTTTACATCGAACTCACGTTAATTAAGGATGCAGCAAATAGGAATAAGTCCGTAAAAGTTACCCATTCCCCCAACAACGAATACAGGCGATTTAGCTCCTGCACGGGAGATGCAGCCTGCATGTTTGTCAACTTATTGATAAGACGTGGCAGGGTGATAGCACCCATCGGATTTCACTAACTAATCTTGCTCAATCTACCCTATGTTTTTTGATAGCTCATCATTCGGATTATTATATCTTTGAATATCTTGATCCCAATCAAGTAATCTCAGTTGGTCTATTTAAAATAGCTCAATACTTATAAATATTTTCTAATCAATTAAATTTCTTATTCTAAATTTTTATATAAGTTTTCCATTTTAAATTTTAAAAATCTGATTATCAAAATATATCATCTCTTTATATCAAAATAAATTTTCTATTTATATAATTGGATAGTTTATTCATATCGAAATATTAATAACTTTGCATCATATCAGGTTTCAGATTTTTCTGAATGAAAAGGGAACCGGGTGCAATTCCTGGACTATCCCCGTAGCTGTAAGCTCCTTCAGTTAGCAGTTAGCAGTCATCGGTTAACAGTTTAATTGAGACAAGGTATCGAACAACACTTTTGCCACTAAATGATAGTTAGCATTTAACAATGAATTTGGGAAGGCGTTCAGATACGGGAGTAAGTCAGAAGACCTGCCTGGTATAAGAGTTCATAGCTTTCGGGAGAAAAGCGATGGGATTATGCGCACTTTTGACCAAGAATCTAAGCTTTCACGCGTACTTCTATTACCTTCCGCCGGTGTATTTTCCACAAATCTAAATGACTTACAAAAATGATTAGCACAGTTGTAAAACGAGATGGACGAATCGTTGGTTTCAACGAAGAAAAAATCATGGCTGCCGTCCGCAAGGCCATGTTGCACACCGAACAGGGAGAAGACATCACCCTCATCAGAAGAATCACCGACTATGTGTCGTGTCGTGGCCACGAACAGATGACCGTGGAACAGATCCAAGACATGGTGGAGGTGGAGCTGATGAAAAGTTCCCGCAAGGAAGTTGCTAAAAAATACATCGCTTACCGCGACCAACGGAGCATTGCCCGCAAAGCTAAAACCAGGGACATGTTCTTGGAAATCATCGAAACCAAATCGAACGACATCACCCGCGAAAATGCCAACATGAACACCGACACACCTGCCGGGATGATGATGAAATTTGCCAGCGAGACAACCAAGCCCTTTGTGGACGACTATTTGCTGACTCCTGAAGTGAGGGAGGCCGTCAAACTCAATTACCTACATATACATGACAAGGATTATTATCCAACCAAAAGCTTGACTTGCGTGCAGCATCCACTGGATAAGATCTTGGAGAACGGGTTCATAGCCGGACACGGCGAATCTCGTCCTGCCAAACGGATCGAGACCGCCAGCATGCTGGGGTGCATCTCGCTCGAAACAGCACAAAACGAAATGCATGGCGGCCAAGCCATCCCGGCTTTTGACTTCTACCTTGCACCTTTTGTTAAGAAAAGCTTTCAGGAAGAAATTCGTATGCTTGAACAAGTTACCGGCGAAAATTATTCGCACCTCTACAACACACAACCCGAAGATTACGCCACAAAAGACTTGAGCGGATTGCAAGGCGACGCACGCATCTTGCAACACGCTATCAACCGGACAGTGGGCCGGGTATATCAATCGATGGAAGCATTTATCCACAACATGAACACGATCCATTCCCGCGGAGGAAACCAAGTGGTGTTCAGCTCGATAAATTACGGCACAGACACCTCGGCGGAAGGGCGATGCGTGATTCGCGAATTGCTCAATTCCACCTACAAAGGTGTTGGAGGCGGTGTCACCGCTATTTTTCCGATTCAAATATGGAAAAAAAAGCGGGGCGTGAATTACCTGCCGGAAGATCCCAATTTCGACCTTTACCAATTGGCCTGCAAGGTGAGTGCCCGCCGGTTTTTCCCGAATTTTCTAAACTTGGATGCTTCTTTCAATCAGAACGAGGAATGGAAAAGTGACGATCCTCGCCGTTTTGAACACGAAGTGGCTACGATGGGATGCCGCACGCGAGTCTTCGAAAACCGTTTTGGAAAGAAAACCTCCATTGGTCGAGGAAACCTTTCGTTCTCAACAATCAACCTGGTTCGCCTTGCACTGGAGTGCAGGAATGTTGAGAATCAAAAAGAACGGATTGCGTTTTTCTACAGCAAACTCAATTCTCTCTTGGAATTAACCGCAAAGCAATTGCACCAACGTTTCGAGTTTCAAAAAACGGCTGCACCCAAGCAATTTCCGCTTTTGATGTCCGTCTTGTGGAAAGGCTGCGAAACCATTCAGTCTGAAGATAGCATTGAAAAAGTGATTAATCAGGGAACATTGGGTGTCGGGTTCATTGGTTTAGCCGAGGCCTTGGTGGCTCTCACAGGCAAGCACCATGGCGAATCGGATGCTTCGCAACGCATCGGACTGGAAATCATCACCTACATGCGTGACAAGGTAAACGAATTTTCCGAAAAATATCAACACAACTACAGCGTATTGGCGACTCCAGCAGAAGGATTAGCTGGTCGTTTTACCCGCCGTGACAGGAAGGACTTTGGCGTTGTGCCGGGAATCACCGACCGCGAATATTACACCAATTCGAATCACGTTCCGGTTTATTACAAATGTTCGGCATTGCATAAAGCAAAGGTGGAGGCTCCTTACCACGACTTGACACGCGGGGGGCATATCTTCTACGTCGAGATAGATGGCGATGCCACACACAATCCGCAAGCAATCATGTCGGTAGTGGATATGATGGACAAATTGGACATCGGATACGCTTCAGTCAATCACAACCGGAATCGATGCCTCGATTGCGGATATGAAAACGCATCCTCCGAATTGAACGAATGCCCCAAATGCGGCAGTCACCACATTGACAAACTGCAACGGATCACAGGCTACCTGGTGGGAACCACAGACCGTTGGAACAAAGCGAAACTGGCAGAACTTAAAGACCGCATTGTTCATGAATAAACTTTCGATATTGAACGTTGTGCACTACACCACGGTGGATGGCCCCGGCTTTCGCACCTCGGTGTATGCAGCCGGATGCGCACACGCCTGCCCTGGCTGTCACAATGCACATACTTGGGACATAAAGAAAGGGGAGTTTCTTGATATTTCAGCACTTCTTGAGGTTATTAAGGCCGATGACTTTGCCGATGTCACCTTTTCGGGTGGTGACCCGCTTTTTCAAGTGGAAGGGTTTACAGAATTGGCCCGCAGAATCAAAGCCGAAACAAACAAAAACATCTGGTGCTACACCGGCTTCACCTTTGAGCAGGTGCTTCAATCGCCCCGCATGTCGCAAATCCTACCGCTTATAGATGTATTGGTGGATGGCCGTTTTGTAGAAAACCTGAGGGACGAAGACCTTTTGTTTAGGGGAAGCAGCAATCAACGATTGATAGATGTGCAAGCCTCTCGTGCTGTTGGCCGGGCGGTGATCTATGAAGACGTGACGGTGGAGAGTTTGGCGTGATGTTTAAATTAAACATCCTATAAGTAAAAAACATAGGACACGAAACCGAAGTCCGAGGCAGATAGCCAAGACCAGAGATCAAAAATCAAACGTCGTTGCCTAATTGCGAACCGAGGGATCGGTATCCGTCCACAATTATCCCCAAAGTCTTGGCTTGGATCTTAAAGCTCCCAGTGTCAATATTCCTTGTTTTCCGTTTTTGGTTAGTTAAAACTAATAGTCTTCATGCTTGTTTTAGAATATGAAGGATGCAATGTTTTATTTGTAGTTTTAACAGTTTAAGGAATCTAATAGATTGTTAGATATTGGTAATAAGCTTCAGAATTGATAATAATTTATATACCTTGCAAGAAGTTTTAGAAGACGTAAATTTCAGAATAGTAATGTAATATTTAAAATTAACAACTATGAAACGCTTAAAATTTTATTTATCCCTTGCCGTTGGCTGTATTTTGTTGACCGGATGTGTAAGCAAAAAGCAGTTTGTCGGTTTGCAGGAAGACTACAATAAACTGCAAGCGGACAATGGCGATTTGAAGCAGAACCTGCAAACCTCGCAGATTCAATTGGCGGAAAGCCGTGCAACTGTAAAAAGCCTGGAAGACCGCTTGGCCGAGGCTCGTAAAAACAATGGGGAGTTGAGGAATGCGTACGCTACTTTGCAAGGCACGTTGGACAAAAGCATTCAGCAAAATTCGCAAGGCAATGTCAATATATCCAAATTGGTGGATGAGATAAATGCCTCAAACCGGTTTATCAAGCAACTGGTGGAAACGAAAAACAAGTCTGATTCTCTGAATTTGATATTGACAACGAACCTCACCCGCTCCCTGTCGCGTGACGAGTTGAAAGATGTGGACATCCAAGTTTTGAAGGGCGTAGTTTATATTTCTTTAGCGGACAATATGCTTTACAAATCGGGAAGTTACGAAATCAGTGACAGAGCTGGCGAAACATTGGGCAAAATTGCAAAGATCATTACGGATTACAAGGACTATGAGGTTCTTGTGGAAGGAAATACCGACACCGATCCGATTTCCCGACCGAATATACGCAACAATTGGGATTTGAGCACGCTAAGGGCTTCTTCTGTCGTGCAGGCTTTGCAAAAAGATTACGGCGTGGATCCCAAACGGTTGACGGCTGCAGGCCGTGGCGAATACAACCCTCTTGCCGACAATTCAACGGCTTTGGGCAAACAGCGGAACCGCAGAACCCAGATCATCATCACTCCAAAATTGGATCAGTTCATGGAACTTATAGACAAGGCTCCTGATTCGACCGACAATAAATAGAAATCAGCCCAAGAAACTTTTATGTTCATATATATCAAAGCGTTGTGCATTCTTCATTTGGGCCGAGGATGCGCAACGTTTTGCTTGAAGTGCCAAAATAAAACCATCAGGTATTCAAAACAACAAGTTATTCTCGTTATTTCTAAAAAATCAACCGCCCGAAAACTTTCAATTTGATTGTTTTGTTATAAGATCAATACACGCTGAGGAATAGCATCCTTTAAGCTCTTTCATTTAATTTATCCAAATCCATCAAGGTGCCTCTTTTTTGTTGAAGAGGAGAATAGGGAATCACGTTAAAATCGTGAGCTGTCGCGCAACTGTAAAAACGCCACAAATGTTTCTATCGAAAAAATCGATCTACTGTTTCCATTTTGGAAATGGGAAGGAAAAATAGAAACCGGTGTAAGCCAGGAGACCTGCCTTGAGGAATATTGACAATGCTTCGCGATAAAGGTATGAGTCGAAAAAACATTCACTTTCTTTTCTTTCAAAGTGAACAAATTTTCCACAACTCCCTCGTCCAGGCATTGAGAAATGCAATAAAATTTTCAATATTTAATTATAAAACAAGTTGTTATGAAAAAGAAAGTTTGTTCTCGCTGTTCATCCACATTTGTATGCCGCGAAGATCGCACAGAAGTATGCCACTGCACGCACATTTATTTGTTTTCGGGCGTAAGAGAATATTTGTCAGAAAATTATGATGGTTGCTTATGCCACCAATGCCTAAAAGAGACAAACGATAGCTTTCATTCGTTTGGGATAAATCCAAAATATTCGGTAAAAAGATAAAAAAGTCAGTTTAAGAATTGCAGGGATGCATAAATTCAAAAAAAATATTTATTTTTGCACAAGTTTTGGTGATGTGTGCATTTTCGTGCGACACATTGAAAAGGGAATCAGGTGAAAATCCTGAACAGTCCCGCTGCTGTAAACTCTCTAATAACTATGGACGGATCTCCGAGCCACTGACTTTAATTACTTAAAACAAAGTTGGGAAGGTAGTTTCATAGCTTGAGTAAGTCAGAAGACCTGCCAAAATTTAATACAGTTTGAGGCTTTCGGGAATTAGAGCCAACAGAACACCAGAAGTTATTTCCATTTTTCTGACAATCGCTTTTCAAATGGAGCTGATGTGTTGTTGCGTGCCATCTTTGGGAATGGAATAGCAACATGCGTGCATTTGAAAAAATTATATTTTAGACAAATACATAAATGAATGAAAAAATCGTATGAACAATTTATTGCTCGTCAAGAATTGCTGAAAAAGCAGTATGATGAAGCATATTACGAAAAACAGCACAAGAGGGGTAAGTTAACCGCCCGCGAGCGTATCCTTTTGCTCTTCGACGAAGGTACATTTGAAGAAACAGATGCTTACACGCCTCCGGCCAACGCTTCGTTTGGAAAAACAGTGAAAGCTTTTGGAGACGGTGTGGTTGCCGGATTTGGAAAGGTAAATGGGCGCTTGGTATATGCTTTTTCGCAAGATTTCAATGTGTTAGGCGGATCTCTTGGTTCTCAACATGCTGCAAAAATTGTGAAAATCCAAGATCTGGCACTCAAAACTGGCTCACCCGTTGTCGGCCTGATCGATTCGGGCGGCGCACGCATTCAAGAAGGCATCAGCAGCTTGAATGGCTATGCCGATATATTCAAACGAAATGTCTTATCCTCCGGGGTGATTCCTCAAATCTCAGTGATTATGGGTCCCGCCGCAGGTGGTGCAGTATATTCCCCGGCATTGACCGACTTCATCTTCATGACTGCCGATACCAGCTACATGTTTGTGACCGGACCCAATGTGGTGAAAGAGGTACTCAACGAAACCGTAACCACTGAGGATCTGGGCGGTGCTTCGGTTCATGGGACTAAATCGGGCGTGGCGGATTTCGTCTATAACGACGATGAAAATACGATACTAGGTGTGAAGCAGCTTCTTTCGTACCTCCCTTCTAACAACCTCGAAACGGCACCCGTGCATCAAAAAGATGTGTCGAAAGAAAAAACGGAAGATCGGCTCCGGTACATTGTCCCCGAAGATCCCGACAAACCTTACAATGTGAAAGAAATTATCGAACTGATTGTCGATAATGGAAAGTTTCTGGAAGTGAGCGAAAACCACGCCATGAACATCATCACTGCTTTTGCCCGAATCGATGGCCATTCGGTGGGAATTATCGCCAATCAGCCAAAAGTGATGGCCGGAACATTGGACATTGATTCTTCCGTGAAGGCCGCACGCTTCATCAACATCTGCAATTCGTTCAATATCCCGATCATCACCTTGGAAGATGTACCCGGCTTCTTGCCTGGAACCGACCAGGAACACGACGGGATCATCCGCCACGGAGCAAAGTTGCTTTATGCCTACACCAATGCAACCGTTCCCAAAATCACCATCATCTTGCGAAAAGCCTACGGCGGCGCCTACATCGTGATGAACAGCAAGGGCATTGGCGGAGATTTCAGTTTTGCATGGCCAACAGCCGAAATTGCGGTGATGGGTCCCGACGGAGCGATAGCCATCCTCTACCGTAAAGAATTGACAGAAGCCGAAGATCCCGCTGCCTTGAAGAAGGAATTAACCCAAACGTATCGCGACGAAGTGACCAACCCGTATATTGCGGACGAGAAAGGATTTATCGACGAGGTGATTGACCCGGCGTTGACCCGCAGCAAAATCATTACTTGTCTGGATGCCCTGCGCCGGAAAACAGTGCTTCGGATTGATAGAAAACAGGGAAATGTACCTCTCTAAATCGAAAATAAACAATGAAAACGAAAGATAAAATTAATTCGATACTAATTGCCAACCGGGGCGAAATTGCCATCCGCATTGCCCGCACGGCACAAAAGATGGGAATCCAAGCCGTTGGCATACGCACCCAGAAAGAGCCGAATGCTCATTATCTGGGGCAGATGGATGTGATACTCGATTTCCCCGAAAGAGAAAAGAATCAGGTCCCCGAATTTCTCGACATCGAGAGCTTGGTACTCCTTGCCAAGCGAAATCAAGTGGATGCCATCCATCCAGGCTACGGCTATTTGTCGGAAAACGCAGACTTTGCTATACGTTGCACCGAGGAAGGAATTGTATTTATAGGCCCATCCCCACGCATCATTCAAAACATGGGAGACAAAGTGGTGGCCAAACAGATAGCCGGAAAAGCGGGTGTCCCTATGCTAGGAAGCAGCAAAGGAAGTGTTGTCACGCTTGATGATGCTACCGTGATCGCTTCCCAAATCGGGTATCCTATCATCATCAAAGCCAGTGCAGGAGGCGGAGGCCGAGGAATGCGCATTGTCCGCAAAGAATCCGATCTGAAACAGATGTATTTATCGGCTGTATCCGAAGCCACCTTAGCCTTTAACAATCCATCTGTGTTTATTGAAAAATATTTGGAAAATCCGCATCACATCGAAATCCAAATCGTCGGCGACAATTTCGGAAACGTGATCCATCTCGGCGAACGCGAATGTTCCATCCAAAGAAAACACCAAAAATTGCTTGAAGAAGCGCCTTCTCCCGCATTGGACGAAGAACTCCGCAAGAAGATCACAGGAGCTGCCGTAGCGTTGGCCAAGGAGGCCGGTTACATGAGCTTGGGGACGGTGGAATTCTTGCTCGACAAGCAAAAGAATTTCTATTTCATGGAAATGAATACCCGCGTGCAGGTGGAGCATCCGGTGACGGAAATGATCACAGGTCTCGACTTGATTGAACTGCAAATTCGTGTGGCACGTGGAGAAAAACTCTCGTTGAAACAAAGCGACATCAAGCTAAAAGGTTGGGCCATTGAATGCCGCATCAACGCAGAAGATCCACAATCGGGATTTTCTCCTTGCCTGGGTGTCGTGAAAGCCTTGCGGATACCGAAAGGGAATGGGATACGGATCGATTCGGGCGTTGTGGCTGGATCCGAAGTAACACCTCACTTCGACTCCATGATTTCGAAATTGATAGTACATGCTGACACGCGCGAGGAAGTGATTGAGAAAACGTTGAAGGCCTTGTCGGAATTCCAAATTAAAGGGGTGAAGACAACCATTCCATTCGACAAGGCCGTACTAAGGAATGAAGTTTTCCGCTCGGGCGACTTTGACACTTCGTTTATCGAAAAAGATATGGACTCGCTCGTTTACCGGGAAGAAAAAGAAGAACTCCTTGCCGCTTTCTTTGCTGCCCATCATTATGCGGAACAGCATCAAACACCATCCTTGGTGGATAACGACGAAGATGCTTGGACGATACGCAACAGGTTGAATTTTAAATAATCAAAAATCGGATTTCTATGAATAGTCTCAATAAAGAACTCATTGCACTGAACAAAGAGTCGAATGCAGAACAGCGTTTTAGCACAGATGGCCAAGGAAAAATCCAGCATTCTGTCTGGGACAATGACCTCCACTTTGAAACCGATGAAGATGGATTCAACTTTATTTCCACCGGAGACCTACGCTATCCAGTGGAAATTGTGTCGCACCACCAAAATGATTACGAATTATTGATGAACGGCGTGAGCTATAATTTTTCGGTAGAGACCCCATTTTCTATCCGCCGAAAGAAATTGCTTGCCACACAGGCCAGCGAATCTACCTCCATCCGCTTGAAAGCACCTATGCCCGGGAAAATCCTCGAAGTGATGGTGCGGACAGGCGATTCGGTGAAAGCGGGCGACACTCTCCTGATCTTGGAAGCGATGAAAATGCAAAACGCCATATTGGCAAGCACCAAGGGCGTCATCAAAAAAGTGCATGTGAAGGAAGGCGACACCACCAGCAAAAGCGATTTGTTGATTGAACTGGAAAAAGAGGCGTAAGGCTTTCTCTCCTATAAAGAAAGGTTGCATCCACCGCCAGTAACTGTGCGGGTATGGATGCAATTTTTTTTTGTAAATTCTCTACGTGAGATTGTATCTTTTCACGCAAAGAACACAAAGGTTTTTCGCAGAGAACGCGAAAGTTTTTGTGAAATTGATTCTCAAAATGTTTTCTCTTGGCGTGAAATAAAATTTAAGAACAAGGATGAGTTGAAAAAAAATCTCTACCTTTGCAACTCAATTTGGTTCGTCCAAGCATTTCTGCAAGGATGATTAAAAGGGAAACAGGTGCGAATCCTGTACAGTCCCGCTGCTGTAAGCTCCATTTTCAGTTAGCAGTTAACTGTGTTAACAGCTTAATTGGAATCAACGTACTGAACAACACTATTGCCACTGAAACTGGTTTTCGGGAAGGCGTTCAATTACGGGAGCAAGTCAGAAGACCTGCCAAACACTATTCAATTTCAGAAGCTTTCGAGGAAAAAGCGACGAAACATCAGCAAGAAATCATCATTTATTTTTTGCATTGTTCTGTTTTATTTCCGGGAGCTATTTGATTGGTTTATTCATCATCAGATAGTTACAAATTGTGTTTTCAAAATTTGCCAATTACTCCAAAGTACACCGTGTACTTATATTTAGCCAGTTATTATTGTTTGCTGCTCCATCCTTTGCTGGTGAAGGAGCTGCAAATGACACAACCCACCTAAGATTGAAGCAGGTGGAAATATCAACACAGGCCATAACGAACATCAGGCAGTCATCTGTACCCACCCAAGTTATCGGCAGAACGGAGATCAACCGTCTGGGCATACAGTCGATGGCCGATGCCGTACGCCGGTTTGCTGGTGTCGTGGTAAAAGATTATGGTGGTATTGGAGGACTCAAAACAGTAAGTATCCGTGGATTCGGGGCTCAACACACGGCTGTGAGCGTGGATGGAATTACGGTTTCGAATGCACAATCCGGACAAATTGACATTGGTCGTTTTTCATTGGAAAATGTGTCGTCCGTTTCCCTCGAAATCGGACAATCAGATAATATTTTCCAACCGGCCCGGAATTTTGCTTCAGCTGGCATCCTGAATATTGTCACACAGTCCCCTTATTTCGAAAACAAGTCATCTATGGGAAATGTCCGAATGAAGGCTGGATCGTTTGGACAATTTAGCCCCAGCATCTATTTTGGAAAAAGGCTAAAAAGCGACCTTTCTCTCGCTTTGAACGGCGATTGGCAACGAGCCGACGGAAATTATCCTTTCAAATTCAACAACGGGAGTGCGATAGAACACCGGAAAAGATACAATTCGGATGTCAATATTTATCGCTTTGGAGCGAATCTCTACAAGAAATGGAACGACAGAGGTGAATTGACTTTCAAAAACAATTATTTCGACTCAGACAGAGGACTCCCTGGAACGGCAGTATCGGTAAACCTGAGTGCCAATGAGCGTTTGATTACCCGCACTTTTTCGTCTGAAATCAACGGGAAATATCGTTTTTCAAATAAATTTTCAGGACGAGCCGCTGCTAGGTTGAGCCATACATATGAAAGCTACTCGAATGCAGACGCTGTGACAACAACCACCGACCGTTACCGCCAATACGAATATTATGCCACTTCCACATGCCTGTATCAATTTTCAGAACGAATTCAAATCTCTGTTGCTCAGGATTATATACACAACTACCTTTTCTCGTTGTACGGCGAATCTGCGCTTGACCCAATCACTTATCCCGACAGGGTGAAATCTTACCGGGATGTGAGCATTACGGCTATCAATGCCCGATACAAATCACATGGCCTCACAGTTCTGGGAGGCATTATCGGTGCTTACTATGGGGAAGATTCAAACACCGCAACGAAGGCTCCCGACAAGAAGAAGATCTCACCCAGTGTTTCATTTTCGTATGAACTTTCTCAAGAATGGCTGGTTCGCCTTTCCTACAAAGACATTTACCGAGTTCCTTCACTCAACGACATGTACTATACCCAAATAGGAAACACCTCGTTGGAACCTGAAAAGTCCAAGCAATTTAATTTTGGCACCACATTCAAAAGCAGTTGGGAAAACAGTTGCCTGGCCCTGTCCGCAGATGGATACTACAATCAAGTGAAGGACAAAATTGTGGCCGTAATAAAAATGTTCAACTCCAAGATGATGAACCTGGATAATGTGCGAATTATTGGAGCCGACTTCAAGTTGGATTATGACCGAACACTGAACGATCATATGCGGTTATATTTCTCTGGCACGTATTCATATCAAAATGCAAGGGACAGGGAGACTAAACGGCAAATCATTTACACGCCCGAACATACAGGAAACGCCTCGGCCTCTTTTGAGAATCCATGGATAAATGTTTCTTATTCGGTGATCGCATGTAGTTCCGAATGGACACAGCTATATTATTCGAGCCTAAACAAGGTGAAAGCTTATGCCGACCAATCTGTGTCATTCAACAAAACCCTGAAAGTGAAAAGACAGCCTTTGAGACTGCAACTTGATTTGCTCAACTTAAGCAACAAGAATTATGAAATCATAAAAAATTACCCGATGCCTGGGCGGTCTTTCCTGCTGAGCAGCACTTGGAAATTCTAATCAATAATAATATTCCATTACTATGAGCATTAAAAATTTTACAATTAAGTCTTTTATCTTTGCATCATTAGCCCTATTTTTCATATCATGTTCTGATAATGAAGAAGAGACGAATGGATTCGACACAAGCATTGTCGGCGGATATGTGCTAAACAGCGGAAGTTGGGGACAAAACAACTCCACCTTGTCCTACTACGACACAGATAACGCAACCCTTACTTCATCTGTTTTCGAAACCCAAAACGACGGCCTCAATCTGGGTGATACTGGCGAGGACATACTCATTTACGGAAACAAGATGTACATCTCCGTCTCTACATCCGGAATAATTTATATTACGGATAAAACAGGAAAAGAAATCAGCTCCATCATCTACAATCCCAATGGTACAGCATTGAACCCTAGACATTTTGCCTCAAGTGGCGGGTACGTGTATGCTAGCTATTATGGAGGGTATGTGGCCCGGATCGACACCACGACAAACGCCATCGACAAGCAAGTGGCCGTAGGAAGCTATCCCGAAGAAATTGCCGTGTCAGGAGAGAATCTATACGTTACCAACTCCCGCACAGACAGCACCATCTCTGTGATAGACCTCACCACATTCACTAAAACCGAAGACATCACAGTTGTACTCAACCCAACGGTTATCAGAGCAGATGGTAACGGAAACTTGTTTGTCATATCCATGGGCAACTATGGAACCATCCTTAACACATTGCAACGCATCTATTCGGATAACACAGTTGAAACAATCGGGAACGGAACTCTAATCGCCCTGAATCCAGCTAAAACGAAGCTGTATAACATTTATGCACAATATGGGGCATCCAACATTTACTACACTGTATATGATATCAGTTCCAAATCTATTGAAACATCGCCTTTCGTGAGTTCAACAACCGCTTCGGGCTTTGCCGCAGATCCCTACTCCATCAGCGTGAACCCAAAAGACGGGAATGTGTTTATCGGTGTGTCTGATTATTCTTCGGAAAGCAGTATGTATATTGTCGATCCTTCCACAGGGGACTTGGCTTCATCCTTCACAACAGGAGGAATCAACCCTGTAGGAATCTATTTTTTAAGCGAATAAATCCTTTTCAAGATATATTCTTTGATGAAAATCCTTTCCTAATTATTGGGAAAGGATTTTCTGGCATTTTTGGGTTTTATGCCATTCCGAGAGAAAAAGGGTAGTTTATTCCTATTCAATCAGGCCTTTAGCTTATTTCACTTTATTATTAGAAATGGATCAAAAAGAGAGCGATCGTAAAGAAATCCCAGAAGAGAAACCGAAGCGACTTTCCCCGCTCATGTTTGTGGGAACAGGTAGCGATGTGGGCAAAAGCGTAATTACGGCGGCCTTCTGCCGAATATTCAAGCAAGACGGATTTTCGCCCGCCCCATTCAAAGCACAAAACATGGCGTTGAATTCCTACGCCACGCCCGAAGGACTTGAAATTGGCCGGGCGCAAGCTGTGCAAGCCGAGGCTGCGGGCATTCCTTGCCACACAGACATGAACCCCTTGTTGCTCAAGCCATCAGCCGACACCATTTGCCAGGTAGTGTTGAATGGAAAGTCCATTGGCAACAAGCATGCCATTGATTATTTTACATCGAACAACAAAGAAAAACTGCGAACGGAAGTGTGTGCCGCCTTTGATCGCCTCCAAGCCCGATACAATCCCATCGTGCTGGAAGGTGCGGGCAGCATCTCGGAAATCAATCTGCGCGAAGTGGATTTGGTGAATCTGTCGATGGCCAAACATGCTGAGGCTTCGGTCATCCTGGTCGCCGACATTGACCGAGGTGGCGTTTTTGCTTCTGTTTATGGCTCCATCCTGTTGTTAAAAGAAGACGAACGCAAACTTGTGAAAGGAATTCTAATCAATAAGTTCCGTGGAGATCTTCGCCTGTTCGAGCGTGGCGTGAAGATGCTCGAAGACCTCTGCGGCATACCCGTGGTGGGGGTTGTCCCCTATTTCAAAGACATACACATCGAAGAAGAAGACTCGGTGATGCTTCACTCCAAAAACCGTTTTTCTCAATCGGGTAAGATCAACATGGTGGTAGTACTGCTTCAGCACATGTCCAACTTCACCGATTTCAATGCGTTGGAACACGACGAACGTGTGCACTTATATTACAGCAATCAGCCATCCGAGATTGCAGAAGCTGATATCATCATCGTTCCTGGAACAAAAAACACGCTCGAGGATTTGCAGGTGTTGCGTCACGACGGCATTGCCCAAGCCATTTTGCAGGCGCATGCCAAAGGCAAAACCGTGTTGGGGATCTGTGGTGGCTACCAAATGCTGGGGAAGGAACTGCACGATCCCAACCACATCGAAAGCAACCTGACCCAAATTCCCGGACTCGGCTTGCTGCCAATCAAAACATTACTCGAAGGAGAAAAAATAACGCGACAGGTTACGTTCCGGTTTTCGGGCGATGAAAACGAATGCAAAGGTTACGAAATTCACAATGGGCGGACAGACTATTTGAGGGAAATCGAAGGATTGAACGAACTTTCGGATGGAACTCTTGATGGTTGCCAAGTGGCGAATTGCATGGGAACATACCTTCACGGCATTCTCGACAACAAAGCTTTTGTGGATCATCTACTCCAACCTTATTTGGCTGACAAGAAGCTTCAAACATTCGATTATTTCAAATTTAAAGAAGAGCAGTTCAATAAGCTGGCGGATCATGTACGGAAATTTGTGGATGTTGACTTGATCTACAAAATAATATCCAGAGATTGATTCAGGCTTTGTCTCAAGTTATTGCCAAGAAACACTGAACTGCACTGAGAAAAAGATTTGTAAAAAATAAAGGAACTTTTCGGAAAAATCTCCAGAGACTTTTCAAGACAAACGAAAAAGAATGGAAAACAAAACAATATACGCCGATCACGGCGACGAATACAAAGGGGAGCTGTTGGCAAACTTTAGTTCGAATGTCTGGTTTGGAGCAAATCACGACGGATTATATGCCTACTTGACAGATAGGATGCCCCTTATCAGGCGTTATCCGGAAGAATATAATCTGGCATTAAAATGCGAACTAGCAGCTCATTTACACTTGTTGGCGGATCAATTGCTGCTGACGAATGGTTCTGCCGAGGGAATTTATTTGTTGGCTCAGGCTTATAGAGGACGGAAATCTTTGATCGTGGGCCCTACGTTTTCGGAATATGGGAAAGCGTGCCAAGTGAACGACCACCAAGTTTTCTACACGGATGCCCAATTGCTGGAAAACAATTTGATCCAGCATACTCCTGATCTTGTTTGGATTTGCACACCAAACAATCCGGATGGATTCTCTTTTGAGTTGCCTCTTTTGGAAAAGCTAGTTCAGCAGTTTTCAAACACAATCTTCATTTTTGACACATCCTTCAAAGAATATTGTTTGGAAAAGCAACCCGAGTCTGACTTCATTTCGCAGCATGGCAATGTTATATTACTCTATTCGTTTACAAAAAGATATGGAATTCCTGGCTTACGAATGGGTTATATCTATTCCTCGAAGTCCATCATTCGCAACATACACAGCTATTGCGTTCCCTGGAGCGTAAACACCTTTGCTGTTGAAGCTTTTCGGTATTTAATAACGAATCACCGTGACGATTTCAATATCAGCGAATGGCTTGAAGAGAAAAGAAAGTTTGCAGAATCGATTAACTACATAGACGGATTTCAATCCCTAGATAGTTCAACACCGTTCTTTTTGGTGAAAATAACCAAAGGAAAGTCTGCCGATTTAAAACAGTTCTTGCTTCAAAAAAGCATATTGATCCGGGATGCTTCCGGCTTCTTTCAGGATGGCAACCAATACATCCGGTTGCTGACTCTTTCGCCCGAAAAAAACAGACTCCTATTAAACGAACTACAACAATGGAAATCACAATAGCAAGTATATCAGCCCTTCTATTCGGCTTTTTGCTCGATAGAATATACGGTGACCCAGAACGTTTGCCTCATCCGGTGGTTGGTTTTGGCAAGGCTATCTCTTTTTGTGAAAAACGACTCAATCGCGGACGTTTTCGCCTCCTGAAAGGGGCATTTAGCACCATCATATTGGTCTCGTCCACGTTTTTGTGCGCATTTTTTGCGGCAAGATTCTTAGACCAAATTTCTTTTGTGCTTTCGTTTCTTTTTAACAGTATAATTGTCTTCTTTTGTCTTGCGGGACTGACCCTCAGGAGAGAGGTGCGGATGGTGTTCGAGGCCTTGGACGAATCCACCGAAAAAGGGCGTTTACAGTTGTCGCGCATTGTGGGTAGAGACACCTCCGGTCTGGATCCTCAGCAAATCCGCACGGCTGCTTTGGAAACATTGGCGGAAAATTTGAGTGACGGAGTCATCGCTCCCCTTTTCTGGTTCGCCTTGCTCGGGGCACCCGGAATGCTGGCATATAAAATGATAAATACACTCGACTCGATGATTGGTTACAAAAATGAACGTTACTTGCTTTTCGGTCGCTTTGCTGCGCGATTGGACGATGCGGCCAACTATATCCCGGCACGTATCACAGCTTTGGTAATGCTTTTGGTATCTGGCAAGTTGGCGAAGACGAAGCAGGTGTTCCAAGATGGCAAAAACCACGCAAGCCCAAATTCGGGTTATCCAGAGGCAGCTTTGGCGGCAATATTGGGTTGCCGCTTTGGCGGGCCGAATTATTACTTTGGGAAATTGGTAGAAAAGCCATTTATCGGCACTATACAGAAAATACTGACAGATGAAGACCTAAACACGTCTCTTAAAGTGAATAAAAACAGCGAATGGGTGATGCTTATCGTCACCGCCATGCTGTTCTTTGTTATCCACAACGGTTCAAACATATTAAATTGATATATTCCATGAAAAGGATTATCCTCGTCACCGGTGGACAACGTTCGGGCAAAAGCAGTTATGCTCAGAATCTGGCCTTGTCGTTATCCGAAAATCCGATGTATATCGCCACATCCGCCGTGTGGGACGAAGAACACCGACAGCGCATTGAACGCCACAAGCGGGACCGCGGCCCTGAATGGACCAATGTGGAAGAACTTACGGATCTGCAAAAAGTGGACGTAAACGGACGTGTGGTGGTGATTGATTGCGTGACGCTGTGGGCAACCAATTTTATTGTGGCCAACAACGGGAACGTGGAGCTATCGCTCGAGCAGTTGAAAAACCGCTTCAGCCGTTTTACCATGCAAGAAGCCACTTTCATTTTTGTCACCAACGAGATTGGCCTCGGTGGCATTTCAGCAAACGACTTGCAACGCCATTTCACGGATCTAGTCGGTTGGACAAACCAGTTTATAGCCCAAGTTGCTGACGAAGTGGTGCTGATGGTTTCGGGAATACCGGTGAAGATAAAACAGTTAACAGTTAGCAGTTAGCAGTCAGCAGATTATCTATTTTACATTCCGCATTTTACATTTTGGATTAATATACATACATCATGTCACAAAAAACATTCAACATCGTATCACCTGAGAAACGAATTGTGCCTTATTTGCAAGAAAAAGTGGATAACCTGACCAAGCCAAAAGGTTCTTTGGGCCGATTGGAAGAACTCGCTATCCAGATTGGGGCTATTCAACAAACACTTACTCCAGCGCTCCACAAGCCTTATCATGTCATATTTGGAGGCGACCACGGCATTGTTGCCGAAGGGGTGAGCTATTCACCGGCCGAAGTCACTCCGCAGATGGTATTTAACTTTATGGAAGGAGGCGCCGGAATCAATTTCCTTGCCCGCCAACACGGTTTTAGCATGAAGGTGGTGGACAGCGGCATCAACTACGATTTCAAGGGATTGGAAAATCTAATCGACTTGAAAGTGGGCATGGGTACCCGTAATTACCTGCATGAAAGCGCCATGACACGGGAAGAATACGAACTTTGTATTGAGCGGGGTTCTGCTGTGGTGGACGAATGCTTCCAAGAAGGTTCAAACATCATCAGCTTCGGTGAAATGGGAATCGGAAACACCTCCTCCTCGTCGATGTGGATGACTTGTCTCACGGGGATAGATTTATCGCAGTGCGTGGGTGCAGGAAGTGGCTTCGACAGCGAAGGGGTAAAACGCAAATATAGTATCCTAAAACAAGCCTTGGACAATTACAAGGGTAACGGTTCCGTAGAAGATATCCTTTGTTATTTCGGTGGATATGAAATGGTGATGGCTGTGGGTGCGATGTTGCGTGCAGCCGAACTGAAAATGGTGATTCTGATCGATGGATTTATCATGACCAACTGCCTTCTGGCTGCATCCAAACTCCATCCTGAAGTGTTGGAATATTCTATTTTCGGACATCAAGGGGATGAAACGGGGCACAAGCTGGTACTCGATTACCTACAGGCAAAACCCTTGCTATTCTTCGGCTTACGTTTGGGAGAAGGAACAGGCGCAGTGTGCGCATACCCCTTAGTGGATTCGGCTGTGCGAATGATAAACGAAATGAGTACCTTTAAGCACGCCAAGGTGACCAAATATTTTGAATAAAGAGTTTCTCCAGGGTAATCCAATCAGATCCTTTGGTTGTTCGGAAAAGTTATTGGCTAAAAACCAACAGCCAGAGGATATCCGCTAATAAATTTTCGTATTATGAAGATATTACACGATTTGCTTGCCGCCCTTACTTTTTTCACGCGGCTTCCTGTATGGAGGTTGACAGAAATTCCTGCAGAAAGTTACAAGCGGATGATTTACTTTTGGCCGTTGACTGGCTGGCTCACTGCGGGAGTTACAGTTTTGTGCTGGTTTGCTCTCTCGCAAGTGTTTCCTCCTGTGGTGGCAATCGTGTTGGCGTTGGCAGCCCGGGCACTTTTCACCGGAGGATTCCACGAGGATGGGCTCGGCGATTTCTTCGATGGGTTTGGCGGCGGACGCACCAAAGCAGATGTGTTGCGCATTATGAAAGACTCCCATGCCGGAAGTTATTCAGTCCTTGGGCTTATTTTTTATTACTTGTTGTTGGTTAGCACGCTCTCTTCGATGCCAACAAGCCTTGTTCCTTTCGCTATACTGGTAGCCGATCCTTTTGCCAAATTCACGACCTGCATCCTGATGAACTTATTGCCTTATGCACGTCCCGAAAGTGAAAGCAAAAGCAAGACCACCTACGAAAAGCTTTCGTGGTGGAAACTCTCCTTTGCTTTTGTTGCCGGGGTGCTTCCCTTGATCTGTTTGCTGAATAGCCATTATTGGATGGCGGCTTTATTTCCCATTGTTACGATGCTATTCATCGTTTTGCTGGCAAAGAAAAAAATCCAGGGCTACACAGGCGATGTTTGTGGAGCCACGGCTTTGCTCTGCGAATTGAGTTTTTATTTGGGAATCCTTGTTTTGTGTACCTCTACTTGATCACATTCTTTCAAATTATATCCGATGAAATTAACCATAGTTCGCCACACCTCTGTTGACTGCAAACCGAATGTCTGCTATGGACAAACCGATGTGGATGTTGCGGAAACATTTATTGATGAAGCTCAGAACGTCTGCCTTCAACTTGAGAATTATGTTTTTGATGCTGTTTTTTCCAGTCCGCTGCAACGATGCACCAAGCTTGCTGGCTACTGTGGATATGATCAGCCGATCCACGACAAACGGTTGATGGAACTCGATTTTGGTGATTGGGAAGGCATTCCTTGGGATCAGATATCTGATCCAAAACTAGAAGATTGGTATGCAGACTGGATAAACCTTCCAGCGACGAATGGCGAATCTTTTGCCGAACAATTAGAACGGGTCAGAAATTTTCTTGACGAATTAAAATCAGGCAGTCAGAATCAAGTGCTTGTCTTTACTCATGCCGGAGTAATCCGTGCTGTGGCCATTCTGCTGGGACTGATAGATATTCACTTGGCTTTTTCCGATTATCAGATCGAATACGGGGAAGTCAAGCACTTTGAGATATAAACAAATTTTAATGAATAACGGTTTTGTGATTGCTGGCACCAATAGTGGTTGTGGAAAGACGACTATCACTATCGAGTTGATGCGGCTGCTAAGTCGCAGAGGACACCAAGTAGCCGCTTTTAAGGCTGGACCCGATTATGTTGACCCCGCTTTTCATCGCATAGCTACGGCAACCGATTCGCACAACCTGGACAGTTATTTGTTTGAGGCGGATACCGTGAAGACACTTTTTGATAAATATACTCAAGGCAAAGACATAGCCGTGGTCGAAGGTGTGATGGGTATGTACGATGGGTTAGGGGAACAGTCCCTTGGAAGTACATATGAACTCGCCCGCACATTGCCTTGGAGAGCAGTCATTTGGAACTTATTCAAGCGGAAGAACTGGAAGAGTTGGTTGGCAAGATAGATCGGATAGCCGATTTGTTGGAGCAACACTTTGATATGGAAAGATTGCGGCAATTAACTCAAATTGAAAGCACAGACCACGTTCGTCACTTGGAAGCATATCCGAATTTGGAAGGACTTAAGTTGGGTGTGGCCAGTGATAAAGCATTTAGATTTTACTATAAAGCCAATTTAGATTTGCTGGCTGAAAGTAGTGCGGAATTGATCTACTTTAGCCCGCTGCAAGATGCTCATATCCCAAATGGAGTAAACGCATTGTATCTTGGGGGTGGCTACGAAAAGATAGTTAACCTTTGAACAAGACATGTGCCTATGAAATGAAAAGGTATGGTGACTTGTGATGTATCGATGCTTCAGCCTTGTAACTCTCTTGTCTTGCTATCTATGTAGAACTTCAGCCTGCGGTTGGGATTTGTGGTTTCAACTTATGTTAACGTGAATTTTATGTGAGAAATATTGACAAAATAGAGAGGTTTTTAATAAATACAAATAAGTAAAAGTAGTGGTCAGAATAGAATGTTTTGCCTTAAAAGCAATTCCTTCAAGCATGTCCGTCCTACCTATATTTAGGTATTCATCTTCGTGAAAAATCATCATTTTTACTGATTGCGATCACACGACATTTCCCTTTACTTTGCATCAATAACGAACGATGTTCATTTTTATGCAAATCAAAAAAGAAGAAATACGTCAAAGAATTTTAGAAATTGCCTGCGATGAATTCATTATCAACGGATTTCGCAATGCCTCGCTACGCGTAATTGCAGGCAAATCGAGCATCGCGTTGGCGAATATTTACAACTATTTCAAGAACAAAGACGAACTTTTCACCGAAGTTGTCCAGCCTGTTCTGGATGCCATAAATGATCTGCTTACCAAACACAACAACGATGAAAAACTCACCACCGAATATTTCTATTCTGCTGAACAGCAGCATAGAGAACTGGTCCGGATGGTGGATATGATAGAAAAGCACCGTGAAGGGTTAAGTCTATTGCTATTCAAGTCGGCTGGTTCGTCACAAGAAAATTTCAGGGAACAACTTACACGCAAAAGCATGTCCATGGGGCAAGAATATCTCGTGAAGATGAAGGAGAAATATCCCGAAATCTCAATCGATGTCTCGCCGTTTTTTCTTCATTTCATGAGTTCCATGTGGCTTAACATCATGTCCGAAATTGTTGTGCATACACTCACTCATGAGCAGATCACGAAGTTCTTTTCGGAATACATCAAGTTTGGGACGGCAGGATGGCGAGAATTAATGAAAACCGAATGAAAACATGCATATTATGACTACTTTATTAAGATTAGAAGCGTACATGGGAAACAGAAAGGCATTGTTGCCAACAGCGATGGTACTTTCAGCCCTGAGTGCGGTGGCTGGAATGCTGACCTTTCTCTTTGTCTGGCTTATTATTCGGGATTTATTTGCTTTAGGCCGAGTACCACAACCGAGCCGGGTCGTGGATTACGCTTGGTGGGCCGCAGGAATGGCTATTGGCAGCGTGGTGCTTTATTATTTTGCCTTGGTGTCATCACATCTCGCAGCTTTCAAAGTAGAATCGAACTTGCGAAGCGAGACAATGGCCAAAATAGTAAACATGCCACTCGGCTTTTTCGACAACAACAACAGTGGGAAAATCAGAAAAATCATTGACGATAACGCTGGTATTACCCACAGCTTTCTTGCGCACCAGATACCCGACCTAGCTGCTACAATTCTAATGCCCCCGAGCGCCCTGTTTCTAATTTTCTTTTTCGACTGGCGTTTAGGATTGGCAAGTTTGGTTCCTGTCATTGTCTCCATGCTGCTCATCGGATGCGCGATGGGGACGAAAGGAAAACAATATATGAAAAACTATATGACGTCGCTCGAAGAGATGAACATCGAAGCGGTAGAATATGTGCGGGGAATCCCCGTGGTGAAGGTTTTTCAACAAACAGTGTTTTCTTTCAAAAACTTTTACAACAGCATACAAGGCTACAAAAAAATGGTGTCTGCCTATACCCATATCTGGGAAAAGCGGATGTCAGCATACACTGTTATCATAAACGGGTTTGCTTATCTACTAGCACCCGTTGCTATCCTCTTGATAGGCAGTTCGGGCAATTATGCTTCTGTATTGCTCAACTTCTTCCTTTTTATCCTGATCACTCCTGTGTTTTCGCAAAGCATCATGAAAAGCATGTACATAAACCAAGCTATTGGACAGGCCAAAGAAGCCATCGAAAGAATCGATAAGCTTACCGATTATGAACAGCTCCAGATGCAAGCAACAGCAGAAAGAACAGGAAAATACGACATCCGGTTTGAGAATGTGTCGTTCAGCTATCCAGGAACAGCACAGAAGGCTGTTGACGGAATCAGTTTTTCTATTCCAGAAGGAAAAACCGTTGCCTTGGTGGGAGCTTCGGGAAGCGGCAAGACAACCATCGCCCGCCTAGTTCCCCGTTTTTGGGACGTAAGTGGAGGCAGCATATCCATCGGTGGCTCCAATGTAAAAAACATTGACACAAAAGACCTGAGGCAACAGATCTCTTTTGTTTTCCAGAACACAAAACTCTTCAAAACTTCTTTGCTCGAGAATATCAAATATGGTAACCCGGAGGCAACAATGGAAGATGTCAATCGTGCAATAGACATGGCTCAATGCCGCGAGATTATCGACAAGCAGCCGCTAGGATTAGCCACAAAAATTGGAACAGAGGGAACTTACCTATCGGGTGGAGAACAGCAACGCATCGTCCTCGCACGAGCTATCCTCAAAAAAGCTCCAATAGTAGTACTGGACGAGGCCACTGCATTTGCCGATCCCGAAAATGAATTACTGATACAGAATTCTTTACGAACACTAACCCAAGGTAAAACCGTGCTGGTGATTGCACACCGACTGACAAGCATTGTGGATGCGGATACTATTTTAGTGGTTGGCGAAGGGAAAATAGCCGAACAAGGCACACACAGCGAATTACTTGCACAGAAAGGGGTTTATTATAGAATGTGGAACGAATACCAGCAGTCAGTCTGCTGGACAATAGGAAAGGAGGTTTGCCATGATTGAGATATTAGAAAAACGGTTTGCCCTTTCTCATAAAGGGGCTAAAGATTTTTGCAAAGGAGTGTTTTTCACTGCAGCATTGAACATCGCTCTGATGTTGCCTGCAATGTATGTTTTCTTGTTTTTGGAAGACTACATCCGCCCGGCATTTACACCCACAGCTTCCGTAATCCACGGCTTATTCTACTACATTGGGCTGGGTATCCTATTTGTTTTCGTGATGTTTTTCGTGGCAGTGATTCAATACCGAAGCACGTACACTTTGGTTTACGAAGAAAGTGCCAACCGCCGTATTTCCCTGGCCGAAAAATTACGCAAATTACCCTTGGCCTTTTTCGGAGAGAAGAACCTGTCGGATCTCACCTCCACCATCATGAACGATTGCACCGATTTGGAACACACATTTTCACACACCGTTCCCCAATTATTCGCCTCCGTCATTAGCTTGTTTATCATTGCTTTGGGTATGTTTATCTATAATTGGCAATTGGCTTTGGCCTTGTTTTGGGTAGTACCCTTGGCCGTAGCCATACTCGTGATTGCGAAGAAGAAACTTCTCCGCGACAACCTTATTCATTACCAAAACAAAAGGAAGGTAAGCGAACAAATACAAGAAGGATTGGATATGATTCAGGAAATCAAATCCTACCACAACGAGGAGGATTACCTCCAAAAATTGAATAAAGAAATAGCTGCCTGCGAAAAACAACAGGTTGAGAGCGAATTGATGGTTGGAGTGATGGTGAATGGCTCGCAAAGTCTGTTGAAGCTGGGACTCGCCAGTGTGATTATCGCAGGAGCATCGCTCTTAGTTGCCGGAAAAGTGGATTTATTCACTTACTTGATTTTCATGGTTATCGCGGCACGGATTTACAATCCTGTGGACGAAGTGCTAAACAACTTGGCGGCCTTGTTTTTTCTTGATGTCCGGATCAACAGGATGAACGAGATGGAAGCCCTACCCGTCCAACAAGGAGATACAGAATTTAATCCCCAAGGCTTTGATATTGAATTTAAGAAAGTAGATTTTGCCTACGAATCAGGCAAGCCAGTATTGCAAAGCCTTTCGTTTACAGCCAAGCAAGGCGAAATAACAGCATTGGTGGGTTCATCAGGGAGTGGGAAAAGTACTGCTGCCAAACTCTCTGCTCGCTTTTGGGACATTCAGTCGGGACAAATATTACTTGGTGGACAAGACATCTCCGGCATTGATCCCGAAACTTTATTGAGACACTATTCCGTGGTTTTTCAAGAGGTAGTACTATTCAATACTTCCATCATGGAGAATATCCGTTTAGGTAAGCGGGATGCCACCAACGAAGAAGTACTGCGTGCCGCCAAACTTGCCCAATGCGACGAGTTCGTAAGCAGGATGCCTCTTGGCTATCAAACGGTGGTAGGTGAAAACGGGGAAACCCTTTCGGGTGGCGAACGCCAACGGGTTTCCATCGCCCGCGCTTTACTCAAAGATGCGCCTATCGTCCTGCTCGACGAAGCCACAGCCTCACTGGATGTGGAAAACGAGACGAAGATACAGGCTGCCATTTCTGCTTTGGTGGCCAACAAAACGGTACTGATCATTGCACACCGCATGCGAACCATCGCCAATGCCGACAAAATAGTGGTGCTAGACAAAGGGAGCGTTGCTGAAACAGGCACGCCGGCCGAGCTAAAAAGGGAGAATGGCTTATTTGCACGCATGGTGGAAAGGCAAATGAGAGGAGATAATTAACAACGAACAACTGCAAGATGAAATGGAATACTCGAAGACCAAACCATACTATTCCATTGCGGAAGGACTGCTCCGCTATTTTGCAGACAACGATGTGAAAAGCAATTGCAAAGGAATTCCAGCAAGCAGAGCTGCCTATTGACACCATGTCTCCTTTCGTTGCCAAGAAATCAACTTTTGACCGCCACAAAGAACGCACAAATCTTTTCTTGAAGTTGATGTGCCTTATGCAGGCTTTCCGGAAAGTAATAAAAATTATTCATTTAAAAGTTCTTTGCCGCAAGTGATCCAACCACTTATTTTATTTATTTTTGCGAAAAGAGAATACGCTGCCAAGAAAACGGCATCGTTTCATCTTTTTCTAAAAAGTATGAGCGGAATTAAAAATAACTTCGAAACAAAAACACTCTGGGTGGTACTTCTCACGGCCGTGACGATGGTTGTTGAAATCATATTCGGCATCACCACCAAATCGATGGCTTTGCTTGCCGACGGCATACACATGGGATCGCACGTACTGGCCATTGGGCTAAGCTGGGCGGCATATGTAGTGGTCAGAAGACTCTCACAAAACGAGAAATACAACATTGATTCTAAGAAGATTCTATCTCTTTCCGGATACACAAGCGGACTCCTATTGCTGGTGTTCGCTTTTTTTATTTTGGTTGAAGCCGTTGAACGTTTTTTTCATCCGCTGGAAATCGGTTACAAAGAGGCGATCACGGTTGCCATCATCGGATTGGTTGTCAACATCGCCAGCGCAGGCCTGCTTCATCACGACCACGGCCATTCCGACCACAACATCCGTGCCGCCTACATCCACGTGCTGGCGGATGCCTTAACCAGCGTTTCGGCCATCGGGGGATTGATTGCCGCCATGGTGTGGAACATCCCTTTCGTTGACACGATTGCTGCCCTGATTAGTTCCGCAGTGATTGTCAAATGGTCCATCGGATTGATAAAAGACTCGGGAAGTACCTTGCTCGACATCGAAGTAAAACCTCATTCGCATCATCGCCATTAGAAAATAAGTTTACATTCTTCTTCCTGAAAAATCCCTTTATTCACACGCGCTGTTGTCAAAAAAGGAATCCCCTTTTTTGGCTTAACCTTACATACAGGGCAGCAATTAAGTAATAGTTTCAATAGAATGTCGCATTATTATTTTTCAAAGACAATGGTATTTTACATCACCTTTAGAGGCTTGGGGTGATAAAAATCTTTTTAGCCCACCCCTAAATCATCCCCTAAAGGGGACTTGAAATTACAACTGCATAGTAAAAACCGATCTCTGAAAAATAGAACATTATTTTAACGTGAGTTCGATGTAAAAAAGTTGACAAGAAAATAGGAATATAGCGAATTATTTAGTAAATTTAAAGTGTTGAATAATAAATAATTACTAAAAATACTCGCTATGATTCCCGAGCATAAAATTA
>Ga0316602_10000330_pt1 | contig 32088 bp, 40 predicted proteins | sample OWC_soil_day10_C_FD_203103 | JGI IMG/M metagenome (GOLD analysis project Ga0316602, IMG submission 203103) | Wetland soil microbial communities from Old Woman Creek delta, Ohio, United States - OWC_soil_day10_CT | ecosystem: Environmental > Terrestrial > Soil > Wetlands | place: USA: Ohio... | reverse complement strand
ACACATGTCTTGACACAGACATGGACGCGTGGTAATGTAGAGAAAAACTGTTAAAAAGGGGGGCGGAAGCTGTGGATACCCTGAAAAGAGAAATAGAGAGTTTAAAACGGAAGCGTAAGGCGGTTATTTTAGCTCATAATTATCAGCTTGAGGAAGTGCAGGAGGCTGCAGATTATGTCGGTGACTCCTTTTATTTAAGTAAGGTGGCAGCGAATACAGAGTGCGATTGTATTGTTTTTTGCGGCGTACGTTTTATGGCTGAAACGGCTAAGCTTTTATCGCCGGATAAGGTTGTATTGCTGCCGGAAAAGGATGCCGGATGTCCTTTGGCGGATACCATTACCGCACAGGATGTGCGCAATTTAAAAAGCAAACATCCGGGCGTTCCGGTTGTTTGCTATATAAACTCATCGGCAGAAGTAAAAGCGGAAAGTGATATATGCTGCACATCTTCTAATGCCTGCAGGGTGGTAGCGTCCTTGCCGGGTAATAAAGTCATATTTGTGCCGGATGGCAATCTGGGAAATTATGTGGCCAAGCAAGTAAGGGACAAAGAACTTATTTTGTGGGAAGGGTGCTGCACTACTCATGCCAAAGTGAAACCGGAGGATATCCGGCAAGTAAAACTGAGACATCCTGACGCTGTCCTTTTGATACATCCTGAATGTGCTCCGGAGGTAGTTGAATTGGCCGATTTTGCGGGAAGCACTTCGGAAATTATTCGATATGCCCAAACTTCCGATGCTGAAACTTTTATTATTGGTACAGAAGTGGGGGTTCTTTATAATTTGCAAGCTTTGTGTCCGGAAAAGCAATTCTATTTACTCCATCCCGGCCTGGTATGCCCCAATATGAAGAAAACCAGGCTTCAAAGTATTTATGAGGCGCTTAGTCATACTACCTGTCAAATTGAAGTGGATGCGGCGTTAGCTGGTAAGGCTAGGCATACTCTTCGCCGTATGCTGGAGATAGCGCAATGAGACAAGTTGAAAATAAAGTGGAAAACGTCCCGTGCAATTTAGGGCACAAAAGGTATGATGTTATCATTATTGGATCGGGAATTGCGGGAATGACGGCGGCGCTGTCGATGGACTCCAAGTTAAAAGTGGCGCTTGTTAGCAAGGGCAGTATTTCGGAGAGCAGTACCTACAAAGCCCAGGGCGGTATAGCGGTGGCGATAGGCGATGACGATAGTATAGAGGAACATTATGAAGATACACTAAGAGTAGGGCGCGGGTTGTGCCGGGAGGACGCAGCCGGGATATTGGTAAAAGAGGGACCGGATGCCCTTCAATTTCTCCTATCGTGCGGAGCCATTTTTAGCCGGAATGATAAGGGAATGATTCTTACGAGGGAAGCCGGGCACTCGCACCGGCGAATTGTGCATTATTACGATTATACAGGTAAATATATTACAGAATTAGTAGCAGATAAAGTTTGCGGTGCCGGCCATATTGAATGCCTTGACCATAGTTTTCTTATGGACTTAGTAATAAAAGAGGGGCGATGCTGCGGGTGCCTGGTGATGCATCAGGAACAGCCTGTTTTTCTTGAGGCGGCAGTCGTTGTAGTGGCAACAGGGGGCTATAGCGGCTTGTTTGCCCGCTCTACCAATAGTTCGGCAACCGGAGATGGTTTGGCTGCGGCTTACCGTGCCGGCGCGGTGATTACTGACATGGAGTTTGTACAATTTCACCCGACGGCTTTTACAACCATGAGCGGGGAAGTGTTTCTCCTGACCGAGGCTTTGCGGGGGGAAGGGGCGTTTTTGTTAAATTCCGAGGGACAACGTTTCATGCCTGCCTATCATCCGAGCGGCGAGCTTGCCCCCCGCGATGAAGTGGCGCGGGCCATTATGCAGGAAGCCATACAATCTGGCGGCAGACCTATTTATTTGGATGCTCGTCATATGGGCGGCAAAGAGTACTTAGCCCGCCGGTTCCGTCAAGTATACGGGAAATTAGCGCAAAACCACTATTTTTTAGAGCGGGATATCGTCCCGGTTGCGCCGGCGGCCCATTTTACTATCGGTGGCATACAAACCGATTTGTGGGGCAGGACCAATGTGCCGGGTTTATATGCTTGCGGCGAGGCGGCGGCAACAGGGGTTCACGGGGCTAATCGCCTTGCCAGCAATTCGTTGTTGGAAGGTGTTGTATTTGGGCGGCGGCTGGCGGCGGATATTAATGATAATTTACCGGTGAAAAAAAATAGAGGAGCAGCTATCACACTGTCGGATATGCCTGTTTATAGCGGCGATGTAAAGGTGTTGCAGGAAAAGATGGAAACGGTTGCCGGAGCAATGCGGCAGGGAGGAGCTTTGGGTACTCTGTTAAAATGGGTACGGGAGCAAAAAGAATACCGTAGGCATCCGTTTGCTGCTAGCGCATACCATACGATCAATGCATATCAGTTGGCAGAGTTATTGCTTGAGGCGGCTTTGTTACGGCAGGAAAGCAGAGGTGGGCATTTTCGTTTAGATTTCCCGGAAAAAAATGACGAGAAGTTTTGTAAACATATTGTGCATCAATGGGGAAAGAGAGCGGCTGTGTAATGAATAGGATTGCTTTGGATAATCTATTGCGTCAAGCATTATTGGAGGACATTGGCAAGGGAGATATAACAAGCGAGGCCATCTTTAATGAAGGGGATGTAGCGAAAGGGTATCTTTTGGCGAAAGAAAATATGATTTTAGCAGGGACAACGGTTTTCTCCCAGGTGTTTGCGTTGCTTGATGAAAGAGTGAAAGTCGAGTTTGGTTTGACTGACGGGGAATGTGTGAAACAGGGGGAAAAATTCGGGTGGATTTCGGGACCCACACGGGCGTTATTGGCGGGGGAAAGGGTGGCGCTGAATTTTTTGCAGCATTTATCGGGTATCGCCACGGTGACCCGCAAATACGTGGAAGCCTGTGGCGCGAATCGTACAAACATTGTTGATACCCGAAAGACAACACCGGGTTTGCGTTTGCTGGAAAAATACGCTGTAACTGTCGGTGGCGGAAAAAATCATCGGTATGCTTTAGATTCTATGGTGCTAATTAAAGACAATCATCGAGCTGCGGCGGGCGGTATATTGGCGGCGGTGGAAAAGGTGCGGCGCAGCGTTTCTCCCTTCGTTAAGATTGAGGTGGAGGTCGAAACTATTGAGCAAGTGCAAGAAGCTCTCGGAGCAGGTGTCGATGTCATTATGTTGGACAATATGTCGCTTTCGATGGTGCAAAAGGCGGTAGAGATCATTAATCGTAAGGCTTTGATTGAGGTGTCCGGCAATATTACTTTGGAAAGAGTGGCTGACTTGGCCGCCTTAGGCGTTGACATTATTTCCAGTGGTGCGCTTACTCATTCTGTTAAAGCGGCAGATATCAGTATGCGCTTAGAATAACCCTCCAGGCTAAAATAGGATAAGTACAAGGTTCTGCAGGTTTTTCGCCGACAATGCAGAACCTTTGTATTTATTTGGCAAACAGGAGGGGATAGTGTGCCAATATTGGTAAGAAAGATACGATACGAGGAACTGTCTGAGCTTTTGGTTTTATACCGGTATTTGCACCCGGAGGACCCGGAAGTTCCCTTAGAGGAGTTTGAACAGGTATGGGGGCAGATTTATCAGGACCCTAACTTGCAATACGTTGTATTGGAGGAAAACGGAAAACTAGTCAGTAGCTGTACGGTCGCCATCATTAGAAACTTAACCAGACGGTTGCGGCCCTATGCCTTAATTGAGAATGTGATAACCCATCCAGATGCCAGGGGAAAAGGCTATGGAACAGCGGTGCTCCGGGAGGCTGCGGCCATTGCCGGAGAAAACAATTGCTACAAAGTAATGCTTTTGACCGGGTCAAACAATCAAAAAACCCTGGACTTTTATGAAAAAGCAGGGTTTCGTAAGGGTGTAAAGACAGGTTTTATTATGCCTCTTGACGGGGAATAAAATATAGTAAAGGATTATGTCTTATGTCGATTTTTCCAAAAGCGAATACTTCGCTAAGTGTACTATACAACAGAGAATTAACTTTCTTTTTATTGGCCAGGGTCTCGAATATTGTGGCGTATCAAATTCTGTCGGTCGCTGTTGGGTGGCAGATTTATGCTTTGACAGGCAGTGCTTTTTCTCTTGGTCTTATTGGTCTGGCTCAATTTCTGCCGCTGTTTCTCCTGACACTTATTGCTGGGCAAGCGGCGGATCGCTATAATCGGAGGGTCATTACTTATATCTGCCAGTTTCTTCAAGGTGTGGGCGGCTTGGCACTGGCATTAGGCACCTTCAGCGGGTGGGTAAGTGAAGGGAAACTTATAGGCATTATCTTTCTGCTGGGGGCTGTAAGAGCGTTTGACCGTCCAACTATGCAAGCACTAATGCCTGCGCTTGTTCCTGCTGAGATATTTCCGCAAGCTGTTGCAGTAGCCTCCTCCTTAACCCAAGCCGCAACCATTATCGGTCCGGCAATGGGGGGGCTCTTATACATCTATGGAGCATCATTCGCCTATTTGCTGGTGAGCGTACTGTTTATTCTTGCCGGGATACTCGTTGTTTTTTTAGGCTTTAGGCAGACTTCGGCAAAAAGTCAGCCGGTAAGCATGTCTTCGCTTTTTGCCGGTATTCATTTTATCCGTAGTAACCAAGCCGTACTAGGGGCCATATCCCTTGACCTTTTTGCAGTTTTACTAGGTGGTGCAACGGCCATGCTGCCGATTTATGCCAAGGAAATACTTTCTATTGGTCCGGCTGGTCTTGGCATGCTGCGTTCGGCTCCGGCGGTAGGCGCAGTGGTCATGTCTGCTTATTTAGCGCATAGGCCGTTAAAAAGGCGGGTAGGGAAAGTCATGTTTTACGCGGTTATAGTGTTTGGGTTTGCAACTATGGTGTTTGCCCTGTCAACCTCTTTTTGGATATCTCTAGCTGCCTTGATAATATTGGGTGCGGCTGATGTCATAAGCGTCGTAATCCGGTCTTCCCTGGTACAACTAAAGACACCGGATGAAATGCGAGGACGTGTAAGTGCGGTGAATTCCATGTTCATCGGTACTTCTAACCAGCTTGGCGAATTTGAGTCGGGTATTACTGCCGCCTGGTTTGGTGTAGTACCGGCTGTATTTCTTGGTGGAATTGGTACGATCTGTGTAGTGTTAGCCTGGATGAAGCTTTTCCCGGAACTGGTTCAGGTTGATTCTCTTGAATAAATAATAGGTACTAGATAAGTGTAAACCCGCCGTCTACGGAGAGGGCGTTGCCGGTAATAAAGGAAGCATCTTTTGAGCATAACCAAAGAACGGCGGCGGCTATTTCTTCCGGTTGGGTCAGCCGTCCCATAGGAATTCTCTGGGCAATTTTGTCGTGCCCTTCCGGGTTGGTGTTCGAGGTGTTTTCACTCAGTCCAGTGTGGGCCGTAGGGCCTGGACATATAGCATTAATGCGGATTCCGGAGGCTGCACATTCTACGGCCGCTGTCTTAGTAAGTGCGATAACGCCGGTTTTGCTAGCCGCGTAGGCACCGAAACCGGGATCAAACTTTACGGTGCCTACCGAAGACGTATTCACAATGGCACCGGATTTTTGCTTTAACATCTGCTGCATTTCGTACTTTAAACAGAGCCACACCCCTTTAAGATTGGTATTGATTGTGCGGTCCCAGATATCCTCCGGACATTCGGCCAGTGAAACGAAGGGAATCCGAACTCCGTCGGGACCCACCCCGGCATTATTAAAGGCGAAATCCAGCGAACCATAATGTTCAACGGTTTTAGCGATAAGCGCTTCTACCTCGCGGGCTTTTGAAACATCGCACTGGATGAAACTGGCTTCTCCTCCGGCTGCCTGGATAAGGCGTACGGTTTCTTCGGCCCCTTTGATGTTAGACCCGGTGGTAACAACAACATTAGCTCCTTCGCGGGCAAAGGCCTGCGCGGTGATTCGTCCAATGCCTGAGGCGGAGCCTGTTATTAGAGCTACTTTACCTTGAAAAAATTTTCCCATAATTCGTCTCCTTTGTAAGGTATTTATTTGAATTTTTGATGATATGCGAAAATTGGACTTTGGTATATAATCGGAATGGTGATTTTTCCACATATCTCTCCCTTCCCTAAAGGGGATAGTAGGTGTAAGCGCTTTATTCATCCTATCATAAGATAGGTGGTGCTGTACATTACGCACAATATTGTAGGGTAATTGGTTTTATGCTATTATCTACACAGAAGGATAGTTAATATCCACGTGGAAAGCAACTTACATATAATTGAGTCGGGGGGAGGGGTAAGAATGGACCCTTATGAATACGCCTTTAAATGTTTTGCAAGTAAGTGGAAGCCGCTCATTTTGCGGGCGATTTACGTAGATCATGTTACCCGGTTTAGCGCATTTAAAAAAACCCACTATGCTATTAGCGAAAAGGTACTTAGCAAAACCCTGCGGGAACTGGAAGCGGAAGGTTTTGTCAAACGAACTGTGTTTGCGGAAGTGCCTGTACGTGTGGAATACGTCCTCACCGAGGCGGGGCAGGAGCTCATTGTTCTTTTAGATACGGTTTACCGGTGGAGTCGCAAGAGAATGTTAGAGAAAAGTATACCTATTGATCCGGTGGGCGAAAAATTTCATGGATATGTGGCCGAAGAAAGTCTTGATATATAAAACATTCGTAGAAAAGGATTAGGAGTTATGTGGCAAGCAGGCATTCTTTTGGTTTTTGTTTTGGTGGTTTTTTCTATTGGGAAAAGTCCGGTCTTTCGGGTTGATCGGGCGGGGGCGGCCATCATTGCGGCTGCCTTAATGGTGGCTTGTGGTGTTCTTACGTTTGATGAGGCTGTCAAATGCATAGATTTTAGAACCATTGTGATATTATTTTTTATGATGATTGTTATTGCTAATCTTAAGGTGGCTGGTTTTTTTGAGTTAATGGGCTGGTTCCTCGCGCGAAGTGTTGGTTCCCCCAAACAGTTACTTTTGGTCACTGTGGGCATGAGCGGTGCCTTGTCGGCCTTTTGTATCAATGACATTGTTTGTCTTTTGTTTACACCGGTAGTCTTGTTGGTAGCTAAGCGGGCTGGATGCAATCCGTTGCCTCATTTACTGGGAACGGCTATAGCTTCTAATGTGGGAAGTGCCGCCACTTTGCTGGGAAATCCGCAGAATATTTTAATTGCCAGTTTATCGGGTGTATCTTTTGTAAACTACTTTTTGAGGGCCTTTCCGGTATCGGTTATTGGTTTATTGGTAAGTTATTTTATTATTTCTTTTGTGTACAGAAAGGAGTTAGCGGGCTTTCTTTCTACTCATGAGTGCGCCAAGGTATGTATTCATAAATATCTTGTTTATAAGAGCTTGTTCGTCCTCGCCCTTGTTATCCTTGGATATATAGCTGGCGTAGACCTGGCGCTTACCTCCAGTTTAGGGGCGGCCTTTTTGCTTGTCACCCGTCGTGTAGAACCTAACAAAATTTATACCAGCATTGATTTTAACCTGCTCATAATATTTATTGGGCTGTTTATTGTTGTAGGCGGTTTGGAACAGAGCGGATTAATGCGGGCAGTTGTATTGCAAACAGAAAACTATGTAAATTTTCAGCATAAAACGGTATTTGCTGCTGTAACTATTGTGCTATCAAATTTAGTAAGTAATGTTCCGGCTGTTATGTTATTAAAATATTTTCTGCCGCCGGTCGACAATATGCAATGGTGGACGGCTTTAGGAGTTTTTTCGACGTTCGCGGGCAATTTAACCATTACCGGATCCATTGCGAATTTAATTGTAGTTGAGATAGCAAAACGAAATAATATTACTATTGGGTTTTTCGATTATCTGAAAGCCGGGCTGCCGGTTACGCTTGTAACTTCTTTAGTTGCGTTTTATTTATTAAGTTAATGTAGATTCTCGCTTAGAAAGAGAATAACCTAATGACACTTTCAGCTATTTAGTAGAGTGGCTAATTGTCTGCGGTACCAAAAAAAATAGCCCACCCATTTTGGGAGGCTATTAAATATTTATTTAATAATCTCGGCATTTACAATTGCATTTTCCGGCACTGACGGATTAGACTTCAGAATAGGGGGATAATCCGTTTTGTTAACTACTTCACCGGTAACAGATACTGTTTTACCCAGCAAATTCTCATCTGCCGGTTTTTGAAGCAAAACAATCCATGTTTTGCCGTTTCCATCTTTAACAAGGAAAGGCTGCGATGTGAAAGTTCCGTAATCGGTTAATATTTTCTGATCTGTCTGCCCACTGCCTGCAATAACCAGCCCATTTGCATTACCCTGCCCATTTCGTATGTTTTGCAATTTAGCACGTAAGTCAACAGGGGGCTGATTCTGAGGAAGCGGTGGCGGTGCCCCAGGATGATGAGGTGGCGGCGGAGGTGGTGGTGCTAGAAGATCAAGAAGAGCGCATCCGGTTAAACTTAATGAAAGTGCTAAGCAAACTATAATGGCAAATACTTTTTTCAAGCGAATCCCCTCCTTTGAATTACATTTTATTTCCTTTTTAATTCTATTTGTTTGTCGAATATTTGTCAAACTATTACTATAGAGATGCCAAGGGAGCAGGTGCTGGTACAATATGCAGTGGTTTTTATTTAGGGGGAGACATATGAAATAATGTTATTTTGATATATGTGAGTGGCTTGTATTGCATTTCAGTATACGAAAAATTAGCAGTATAATTAACTTAAAATTCTATAGTTTCAGAAAAAGATAGCTGCTCTTGTTTTATTTTAGAAGTGGTCCGGTATTAGAAAACAATAGGCTTGGTTTTTAAACCATGAAAGGCGGACGATAATAACGAAATATTTGTTTATGTCTCAGTATTAGACGGCTCATGCTGGCAAGCATGCATTTCATCAGCTATACTTGTATTAATTGTTATGGTTATTGCAAGGCTTGCTGCTTAGCGAGGAGGGTTATTTGATGAAAATAAAAACAATTGGAGTTGTGGGAGCCGGTACGATGGGTGGAGGAATTGCCCAAGTGGCGGTGATGAAGGGTTTCTCGGTACTCCTTTATGATGTAAACCAAGAATTAGTGGATATGGCATTAAATAAATTTTCTGTCCGGCTGGATAAGCAGGTAGCCGATAAAAAAATTAACGCTGCTAAAAAAGCAGCGATTTTGGAATCTATTATACCTACCACCGAGCTGGAAGCGTTTTCTCATGCCGATTTTGTTATCGAGAGTGTTGTTGAGAAATTAGCGGTCAAAAAAGAAGTTTTTGCTAAGTTAGACCGTTTTTGCCGGCCAGAGGTTATCTTTGTTACCAATACGTCTTCCATGTCGATTACGGAAATCGCTTCTGCCACTGGACGACCTGAACGTGTGGCTGGCATGCATTTCTTTATTCCACCAACGGTCATGGATGTTGTGGAAATTACGCGAGGGTATTATTCAAGTGATGAAACTATCGCTACGGTAAAAGGCATAGCCGAGCAAATGGAAAAAAAGTATGTAGAAGTTAAGAAAGACACGCCGGGCTTTATTGCCAACCGGGTGTATACCCCGCTTCTCTTAGAGGCCTTCCGCGTGTATGAAGAAGGGATTGCCTCCAAGGAGGATATTGATGCGGCCATGAAATTAGCTTACAAATTACCCATTGGCCCGTTTGAGTTGGCGGACTATATTGGTCTTGATACGCTTCAAAGTGGGCTGGAATACTTCCAAGGGGAACTGGGGCCAAGGTGGAGTCCGACTCTGGGGCTTAAACGGTTAGTGAAGGCAGGCCGGTTAGGGAAAAAGGTGGGGAAAGGCTGGTACGATTATTAGGCGGGACTTAGTAAGTTAGTACTTGCAGTGGATTTATATTCTTCAAACTGGTTAAGGAACGTTGTAACAACCGGGTTGGAGTTCGATTTTTTCCAGGCGAATACTACATCGAAAAGACAATCTTCTCCAATTAGATTGACGTAACGGACGAGCGGGCTGGCAAAAATTTTGGTGTGCCTTGGCAGAAATGTTACTCCTACATCCATTTCCATGTTTAATAAAAGACTAAGCGTATTGGGGATTTCCGAGATTATGTTGGGGGTAAAACCGCGAGTTTTACATATTCTGAGCGATTGATTAAAGCCTTGTGGCGTAGTCTTACGGGATAGGAGCACGAAGGGCTGGTCGGCTAAAATTTTTGCATCTATGCTTGCTTCACCAGCCAATGGATGGCTGGTGTGCATAACCGCTGCAGTAGAATCCTGGTAGACTGTTTTCCAATTTAAAGAGGACGTTTCGGAGGTTGCAAGGGATAGAGTGATGCAAATATCTATTTCATTTCGTTGCAATGCGGTCATTAGTGTAGGAATATACTCATAGGCATATAGGTGTAACTCTACCCCCGGATAGTTACTGTTAAAGTAAGTGGAAAAAGGAACCAGGAATTGTTGTGAAGCCGCTGATAAATAGCCAATTCGAATTTGCCCGATATGACCGGAGGCATGTAAGCGGATTTTTTTGATTACTTCCTCGTGAGTCTGGATAAGCAATCTGGCCTCTTCAAGCAAAAGGCGACCATTCTCGGTCAGCTGGACAAACCGTTTGTTGCGGATAAAAAGAGGCATACCCAATTCTTGCTCCAGGGCAGCAATATGCCTGGTCAGCACGGATTGGGTAAGAAACAGGTGCTTGGCGGTTTCCGTAAAGTTCAAATGCTGGGCGAGGAGAGTAAATTCCCGTAGCTGCCAAAGTTCCATAAGTCCTCCTGAAATAACATAATTCGGAAGTGCCAGTACCATTAAATAATACATTCCTTATGGTGCTATTTTATAATATTTTGACTTTTATTAAAATGGTTTTTTGAACTTTACTAGTAAGCTTAACAAAGATAAGTGGAAAGGAGTTCATAGCAATGAACCGTTTGGAAGGAAAGGTCGCTGTTATTACCGGAGCTAATTCAGGGATTGGTGCAGCTACTGCAGCACTGTTTGCCGAGGAGGGGGCGACTGTTGTTATTGTCGATCTTTTAAAAGAGGACTTTGATGCTGTTGCCAATAAAATAAAGATGGATGGGGGACAGGCCATAGCCATTCCCGGCGATATTACTTCGGATGAAGATTGTGTAAGGGTGTTTCAGGAGGTAGCAAATCAATTTGGGAAACTTGATATATTAGTGAATAATGCCGGCGTGGGCGATTACACTATGCCGGCTATAAGGCTAACGAATGAGGCATGGGAAAAGAGTCTGGCCGTTAATCAGACCGGCACATTTCGATTTTGCCGGGAAGCGTTAAGATATATGACACAAGGTGGCAGCGGCTCTATTGTCAATGTATCTTCAGTTGCCGGGGTATATGGCAATGCCGGATTAGCTTATTCCGCTACTAAACATGCGGTGATAGGGATGACAAAAAATATAGCCATTCAATACGCCGGAAAGGGAGTACGGTGCAATGCGGTGTGCCCGGGTGCCACGTTGACTCCTATGTTGAACCCGGAAACAGAGGCAAAGTTTGACCGGGAAATGTGGGAGACTGTACAAAAACATCAGTGCAGTGATATACCGTTGATTGCGCCTCTGGATCAGGCTCAGGCAATCTTGTTTTTTGCCAGTGAGGAATCAAGCGCTGTAACCGGACAAGTTTTAGTAGTAGACAATGGACGGTTTTTATAATCATTTTTTACGGATGATCGCAAAAAGGAGGAACATAGGCATAACAAAAACAGCCCTCGCCAAGCGGGCTGTTTTTGTTATGCCCAGACAGAATGAATATGAAAAAAATGACAAAAAATGCAGGACTATGAAGCTTATGAAAGAAGTTAACATTATATGATTTTTTTTGTGTGGTCCTTTTAGCATTAGACAATAGTAAAACTACTTGTCGGGTTAGCTGTGCTAGGCAGAGTAGGATTGATTCTCCTGTGATAGCGAAGTGAACCTTGAAGCTTTGTATGAAATAAAAGGAGGATTACCTTTTGGTGTACTGTTTTTCAACACTAGATGAGTTTACAATGCTAAGGGCACAAATAAAATTAGAATTGGCTTCGTTATCCGAGAGTGAGGCTAATTTGTTTTTCGTGTCCATAAACGAAGCGGTGACCAATGCAATTTTTCATGGGAATAAGAGTGATAAAAGTAAAAAAGCGTGGCTGAGAATAACCTGCTCCGGTCAGGAAATTTGTGTTGTTGTGCAAGATGAGGGAGAGGGCTTTTCGAGGGCTGGGGTAGCGGATGAGGATGAGGATATCTTTAAAGAAAGCGGTCGGGGATTAAAGTTTATGGAGTATGGAACCGATCTCTGCCAGTATAATGAAAAAGGAAATGAAGTTACGTTAATAAAAAAAATTAAATAATTATACATAGTTAAGCTTAGTGAACTGAAGGGGAGAAAAAAATTGAAAACAGAAGTAAACTTTAAAGAAGACCAAGTATATGTAGCTGTGGAAGGAAGTATTTTTGTAGAAGATGCCGCTATTTTGAGAGAACAATTAATCAATTTAATTGAGAAAAAACATATTAAGTTTGTAATAAATCTGGCCAAGGTAGACTTTATAGATAGTTCGGGGCTAGGTGTACTGGTCGGTATACAAAAAAGAGCGCTGGAAAGAGGGGGTGGGGTAATAATAGCGGGGGCTACTGGTGTAGTGAAGGAATTATTTCAAGTATCGAGATTATATAAAGCCTTTGAAATGCAGTAAGGAGTAAGTAATGAAAAGCGATAAAAACGGCTTGCTGGATGATAGGTGCGATTATTGTCAGCGTTTTGAATTACTGGATATGATTACAGATGCACTGCTGTTAACTCACGTGAGTGATGGAACTGTCATATTTATGAATCAGCAAGCAAGAGAGCTTTATGGATATAGCACAGAAGAAAGTAAAGTTCTTTCGATATTTTCACTCAGCCATACCTCTCAGTCTACTGTTGTAGAGCAAATGAAAATTGCCAAACAATACGCCAAGGGATATAGTTTTATCACTCGCCATGTGAAAAAAGACGGCATGATTATAAAAGTGCAAGTAAACATGAAATATATTCTGTTTCATGGAAACAAGATTTTTGCCATCGTTATCAGAGAAGCTACGCAGGAAGATAAATTGCGCGAGGAATTTGAACTTGCCGGTAATGTGCAACGACGACTATTGCCACCGAATATGGAAAACCAATATGCCAGCATTCGTACTTTATATCATCCGCGAAATTATGTCAGCGGGGATGTGTATGATTTTGTGTTCGATGAAGCAGAAAAACTGCTCTACGGAACGGTTATGGATGTTATGGGACATGGTCTGGCTGCTGCCTCCCATACGAACATTCTAAAGTATCTTTTTTATCAGACGCTGGAAAAAAGCATGCCGGTTAGCGAAAAACTTTCCTGGATTAACAGTCAGATGACATCCTTTTTTAGTGATGGCAATTTTGCGGCGGTTTTTTTGTTTGAATTCGATTTTAAATCAAAGACCTTAACGTATGCATCGGGCGGCATTCACAGATTTACTTATGTATACGAAAATAACGTAGAAATTATAAAATGCCCCGGACTGTTTTTGGGTATAAAAAGCAAAGAAACCTTTGAACAAAATACTATCAGCTTTCAGGCAGGGGATTCTTTTTTCTTTTTAACGGATGGTTTTGATCAGTGGAACCCGCAGGCTGCGGGGCAAAATATCAATTTTAACAGTATGCATGAAACATTAAAAACATATACCGCTACAACTCCATGTAAGGATGATGCCTCAGGTTTATGTATATTGACGCATTAATAGGACGGTATGGTCGGTAAGCAAAAGGAGAGAAAGTAATGAAGCTGAAAATTGGAACTAAATTTGCTATAGGCTTTGGTACAATCATTTTTCTAATTCTTATAATGGCAATAACATCGTTTATAGCACTTCAGCGTGTAAAACAGGATATAGAGAAAAACAGTGCAGCGAGTGCCAGAATGGTTCTGGCTGAACAAATTTTAGTCCAACATAGTTCGACTGTGTCGGGTATTCGCGCCTATGTTGCCTATGGCAACGAAGCATATTATCAGCAAATTGAGGGGAATTTTGAAAAAACGCTTAGTCTGGAAAATGAACTGCTGTCGGCTGCCCGAAATGAAAAAAAGCCGGAAGTGCAAGGGTTAATCGACCAGACTACGGAATATAAAAATAGGGTGTTCTCGGAAATTATCCCTAATGCTAAACGATACCATGAGGCAGCAGCGCGTGGTGATACTGCGCATTTAGCCGAATACAAGATAGCTTTAAGTATTGCGTCTCAGCATGTGGCACCCGCCGTCAAGGAAATTGACGATTTTCTAACTAAAGCAGCCACAGATAATGTCAGCATAGGCAAAGACTTGATGCTTTCCAGTATAGCCACTGCTAATACGATACTAATCATAACTATTTTAATCAGTGCGGTTTCTCTGATTTTAGGATGTTTGATTGCTTGGCGGCTGACCAATAGTATTCGTAAGCCGGTTCTTTACGTAACGCATATTGCGGATGCGTATGCAAGTGGGGATTTAAAACAAAACATAGAAATCTCTTCTTCTGACGAGATTGGCGATTTAGGTCGGTCGCTCAATATTATGCATCAGCACTTTGTGGAAATGATATCAACCATTCGATCAGCCTCGGAACAGTTAGTTGCCGCTTCCGAACAAACGGCGGCTTCGACAGAAGAGATTACCGCAACTGCGGAAGAGATTTCTCGCAATATGCAGTCGTTGTCCAGAGAGGCCGAGACTGGGAATAATTCGATGGTAGAGGCGTCTAAAGCTTTAGTACAATTAGCTAGTTTAGTACAGATTGCTAAGTCCAAAGCCGCTCGTTCTTCCGAAACCTCGGAAGAAACGATGCTAGTTGCGGAAGATGGCCGAAGTATGCTTGAACAGTCAGTTGAGAAAATGAGCAATATAAAAAATCAGACGGAAAAATCAAGCCGGATTATCCTGGAACTGAATGAGTATTCGCAAAAAATTGCGCAAATCATTGATATGATTACCGGCATTGCCAGCCAAACTAATTTATTAGCTTTAAATGCTGCCATAGAGGCGGCAAGGGCCGGAGAACAAGGGCGCGGTTTTGCTGTAGTGGCGGAAGAAGTGCGGAAGTTAGCAGAACAATCCAGCCAGGGAGCCCAGGAGATCACAGTACTCGTAAATCGAGTCACTGAAAAAACCGAAGAAGCCGTTCAATCTATGGATCAAAATGTGGTCGAAGTGGAGCAAGGTGTCCAAAAGGTCAATGAAGCTGGAAGGACGATTGAACGGATTTTACAGGCTGTGCGGCAAACTGTGGGAGATACTAAGGAAATTATGGGTGTCACTGCAGAGGAAGTAGCCACTTCCGAACAGATTATGAAGCTGATTGACAGTCTGGCTACGGTCATTGAAACGGTTACAACCCATTGCGAAGAAGTTGCCGCTTCGACGGAACAGCAAACGGCGGGTATGCAAAGCGTTGCGGCCAGTTCGGAGGAAACCTCGGCTATGGCTAACCAATTGGAGACTTCGGTGGAAAGATTTAAGTTGTAGCAAGTATCCCGACGAAATGGGTAAAAAGACTCCTGCCAATTCCAGGGTTTGGCAGGAGTCTTTGCTATGTATGACTAGCACAGAGAGAAAAGCAGAGGAAATACGCTATCCTCATAGTTTATGGATAGTGGTTGGAAGTCAAGACGGATATATAGGTGACTACTATCAAAAAAAAACGTTAAATGAAATATTCTTGTGGAAAAAGCATAGTAATCCTAAAATATAAGATATTTTAAAAGAATAATCGACAAATGCCACCAATTTTGCTATTATTAATGTCGGAGATTTTTTAAAGGAAACAAAAAAGCCAAATATATAAGCTAGTTGATTAATTAGCCTTGCTGCTTTGACTCCGATGCAATCGAGACTCGATTGCATCGGGTAGGGTGGCTTCTTTTAATATTGGTATTTTGACTAATTTGCATTTAGAAAACAGGAGCTTGGAAGATGAAAATTACTACGCCCTATTATCTGATCCATGAGGAACATCTGTTACGTAACTTAAAACTTATTCAAGAAGTGCGAGAACTATCCGGAGCTAAATCGGTTTTAGCGCTGAAATGTTTTTCGACTTGGGGCGTATTTGATCTTATGCACCAATATATGGATGGAACCACCTCCAGTTCACTCTTTGAAGCCAGGCTGGGGGATGAAAAATTCGGTAAAGAGACGCATGCGTATTGTGTAGGTTATTCCCGTGAGGACATAACGGAAATTGCTAAGTTTGCCGATAAAATTATTTTCAATTCTATTTCTCAATTAGATAGATATTATAATATAGTGAAAGGTGCCAAAGTCGGCCTAAGGGTTAATCCTGGAATTAGCCATTCGCACTTTGATTTGGCTGATCCGGCACGCCGATATTCCCGACTGGGAGTAGTGGACAAAGCCGCGATAGAAAAAGAACTCCCCCGGTTAAGCGGACTTATGTTTCATTACAATTGTGAAAATGATGAGGTGGAAACTTTTAGCCGTCAACTGGATGCTATTGGTGAAGCCTACGGCAGTATCCTCAAACAATTAGAGTGGGTAAGCCTCGGGGGAGGTTTGTATTTTACCAAAGAGGGATATCCGGTAAAAGAGTTCAGCCGGAAACTGGCGGATTTTTCCAAGGCTTATGGTGTACAAGTGTATTTAGAGCCGGGAGAAAGTGCCATAACCGGATCAGCGGAACTAGTCACCCAAGTCGTGGACATAGTACATAATGAAAAAGATATCGCTATAGTAGATGCTTCGGTAGAGGCTCATATGCTGGATTTGCTTATATATCGTTTGTCAGCCAAGGTGGAAGAACAAGAGGGTAAGTATGAATATATGGTTGCCGGACGGTCCTGTTTGGCGGGAGATATTTTCGGCAATTTCCGGTTTGCAAAAAAACTGGAGGTAGGCAGTGAAATCCGATTTGCCGATGCTGCCGGCTATACCATGGTAAAGAAAAATTGGTTCAATGGGGTGCAAATGCCGTCCATAGTGATTCGCAGGCTGGACGGCACAGTGGAACTACTTCGCCAATTTACTTATGAAGATTTCATAAATAATTTATCATAATAGATTTTAACAAGCTGAGGAGGAAGAAATGAAAAAAAATGTTTTAATTATCGGTGCCGGAGGCGTTGCGCATGTAGTGGCTCATAAATGCGCGATGAACAATGACGTATTGGGGGATATTTGTATCGCATCAAGGACTCAAGCCAAGTGTGAGTCTATTATTGACAGCGTGATGCGTAAAAATCATTTGAAGGATACGTCAAAAAAACTGTATTCACGTCAAGTGGATGCGTTGGACATCCCATCGGTGGTTAAATTAATTTGTGATACACAGTCGCAAATTGTCATTAACGTAGGTCAGGCTTACGTGAATATGTCAGTTTTGGAGGCTTGCATAGAGACGGGCGCGGTGTATATGGACACTGCGATTCATGAGGAACCCGATAAGGTATGTGAAAATCCGCCATGGTATGCAAACTATGAGTGGAAACGGAAAGACAGATGTAAAGAAAAAGGGGTAACCGCCATACTGGGGGTTGGGTTTGATCCAGGTGTGGTTAATGCATGGTGTGCATTGGCTCAGAAAGAGTATTTCGACACGATTGATACCATTGATATTATGGATATCAACGCCGGGTCGCATGGCAAGTATTTTGCAACAAATTTTGACCCTGAAATTAATTTTAGGGAATTTAAAAAGGTTTGGACTTGGATTGACCGCAAATGGGTGCTGCAAAAAGTTCATTCTATAAGGATGGACTATGATTTTCCTGTGGTGGGCAGCTGTCCGATATACTTAACCGGACATGATGAACTGCATTCGCTTTCGAAAAACATTGATGCAAACTCCATTCGCTTTTGGATGGGTTTTGGAGATCATTACTTAAATGTATTTTCAGTTTTGACTAATATTGGACTTACTTCAGAAGTACCGGTTAAAATAGCGGAGGGCATTGAAATTGCACCTTTGAAAGTGCTGAAGGCTCTTCTGCCTGATCCGTCCTCGTTAGCTCCCGGCTATACCGGAAAAACTTGTATCGGTAACTTTATTTGCGGGACTAAGAATAACGAAAAACGTGAGATCTTTATCTATAACACCTGTGACCATGAGGAATGTTATAAAGAGCTGGAGGCTCAGGCCATCAGCTATACTGCCGGGGTTCCGCCAGTCGCAGCGGCTATTTTAGTTGCCCGTGGCGACTGGGATGTACGGGAAATGGTCAATGTAGAAGAACTTGAGGCCAGACCGTTTATCGAGTTGCTCAATGGCATGGGGCTGCCTACGAAAGTGCTAGAAAACCCGGTAGACTTTACCCCGCCGGTGATTGAATCCTTAGAAAACGTGTAATAAAGAAAGCACCCTTAGCTTGGGGATGACCCAAGGCTAAGGGTGCTTTTTACTAATAGACTAAAATGTAACTTTTTCGCCTGTAAAGGCGCAAGTGAATAGTTGTTTCATTTGTTTTACGCTGATAGGGCGGGGGTTAGAAGAAGTGCAGGGATCCGCCAGTGCATTTTCGGCAATATTATCAAGATTTTCATTGAAGATTTCCTGCGATACTCCAGCTTCTTCAAGTGTGGCTGGGATTTGAAGGGTCTTATTTAAACTACGGACAAATTCTATCAGGCTGTCAACCAGTTCTGCTTCGGTAGCGCCGGATAGTCCCATCATTTTGGCTACTTTAGCATAGTCTGCAGTCGAAACGGCTTTATTAAAGCTAATAACGAACGGTAGCAAAATTGCGTTGGCGCAGCCGTGCGGGATATGGAACAAGGCACCGATTTTATGGGCCATACTGTGGGTAATGCCTAACAGGGCATTGGTGAAGGCCATACCGGCCAGACATTGGGCAATATGCATTTGTCCCCGAGCCGGTTTATCACCCTGATAGGACTTGAGGATATTCTCTTGAACCATTTGAATGGCTTGCAGTGCTAAAGGATCGGTAAAGGGGGAACGTAACCCGGCTACATAGGCTTCAAGGGCGTGGGTGAGTGCATCCATGCCGGTATGGGCAACTAGCTTTGGAGGCATAGTATCTGCTAAATCCGGGTCGACAATGGCGATATCCGGCGTTAGATTATAGTCGGCTAAAGGATATTTAATTTTCGTGTTGTAATCGGTAATAACCGCGAACGCGGTTACCTCCGTAGCCGTTCCACTTGTAGAGGGGATCGCTATAAATCTTGCTTTATTCCGTAACGTTGGTACAGTAAACGGATCTTTAACATCATCAAAATTCTTTTCGGGATGTTCATAAAAAATCCACATGGCTTTAGCAGCGTCAATCGGAGAACCGCCACCGATAGCCACAATCCAGTCGGGTTTAAATTCCTGCATCATTTTGGCTCCGCTAAAAACAGTTTCAACTGACGGGTCGGGTTCTACTCCTTCGAGCAACTTTACTTCAAGGCCAGCTTGCTTAAGGCTAGATACCGCTTTGTCCAGAAAACCGAACTTTTGCATGGAATTACCGCCGGTTACGACTACTGCTTTCTTCCCTTTTAATGTAGCCAGAACTTCAGACATACAGCCACTACCAAAATAAATGTCCCGCGGAATGGTAAAACGTTGCATAGCATCACCCCTAAAGTTAATTTTTTCACAAACTACATACTAATAGTAGCGCAAAAGGTATATGATGTCAATAACTTCCCCAAATCAAATATTGTTCAAAAAAGGTTTGGAAAAGACAGGTTTTACTAGATAAAAATTACTCTTTGTGCAATTGCAATTCCAGACCAATTGGGCAATGATCGCTGCCAAGGATATCGGCGTAAATTAGAGCCTCTTTAATGGAGGAACGAAGCCTGTTGGAAACGATAAAATAGTCGATTCGCCAGCCGATGTTCTTGGCCCGGGCGTTCATCATGTAAGACCACCAGGTATAGGCGCCAGCCTTGTCTGGATAAAGGTGCCGGAACGTATCGGTAAAGCCGGTTTCGAGCAAGGCTGTAAGAAGGCTGCGTTCTTCATCGGTGAATCCGGCGTTACGGCGGTTGGCTTTAGGATTTTTAATATCAATTTCTTGATGGGCCACATTCAAATCGCCGCAGAGTATCACGGATTTGTGATAGTCAAGAGAGGTAATATAAGCTCTAAAGTCCTCTTCCCATTTCTGGCGGTATTCTAGGCGCAATAAACCGCGTTGTGAGTTAGGGGTATATACATTTAACAGGTAAAAGTCGTTAAATTCTAAGGTAATCATACGGCCTTCCTGATCGTGTTCTTCTATATTCATACCGTACGCTACCGACAAAGGGGGAATGCGTGTTAAAACCAGTGTTCCGGAGTAACCCTTTTTTACTGCGCTGTTCCAGTAATCCTGGTAACCGGCAAAGGCTAAATTGGCTTGCTCCGGGTGCATTTTTGTTTCTTGCATGCAAAAAATATCCGCGTTTACGGAAGTAAAATAGTTGTCAAACCCTTTGGTTAAGCAGGCACGCAGCCCATTCACATTCCAAGATACAAGTTTCATATACAGCCTTCTTTCTCTAAAACCGTGGGGCGGAGAAGTTGATGAAAAAGAGGGAATAAACTATAATAAACAATAAATGGCAACATTTCTGCCGCCATTTTCTCCGGTATTCTTTTAAGTTATGTTTAGTGCAAATATATTTTATTGCCTTCTTCATTTATGGCATGTAGTAATATCGAAAGCACTGCGGCATCGGCATTTCCTTCTACTTGGCTGGCAATACGATCAATTGTTTCATTATCAGCATTAGGAAGGTAGTTTTTTAACATTGTGGCTAACTTGTCTCTTGCGATAATCATTATTGACCCCTCCTTGTAAGACAATTTTAGCAGACCTAATGTAATTTTTCAACAAAATAATGTTGGTTCGCCTAGCCTATGGGTTCAGATATGTTTTATTGATAACTATAAAAAGAGGTGTTTTTTAATGAATCAGGTGCGGCTTAATAAAATTTTAAAAAGAATGGAAGACAGCGGGATTCCGCAACTCATCATTTGTGACCCGGCTTCGATATTTTATCTTACCGGGCAATGGATACATCCTGGTGAAAGAATGCTGGCTCTTTATCTTACCCTTTCCGGGCAGCACAAACTATTCGTCAATGAGCTGTTTTTGGGTATGAAGCAGCCGGAGGTTGAAACGGTGTGGTTTAATGATATGCAGCAGGGGGCCGAGGCGTTGGCCCCGTTTATTAATGAGGCGGAACCGGTAGGGGTTGATAAAACCTGGACCGCCAATTTTCTTTTGCGGCTTATGGAACTTAAGAAAACCGGTTCCTTTGTCAATGGATCAGGGCTGGTTGACTGCGTTCGCATGATAAAGGATGCTGAAGAGCAGCAACTTATGAGGGAAGCATCTCAACTGAATGATGTGGCAATAGACCGTGTCATTGCCTTGGTTTCACAAAATTATTCTGAAAAGAAGCTTGCACAATTATTACCTGAAATTTATGGAGACCTGGGGGCAGAGGGCTGTTCTTTTGATCCCATTATTGCCTACGGTGCTCATGGAGCAACTTCGCACCATGAGCCGGAAGAGTGCCTGCTAAAGCCGGGGGATAGTGTCATCATTGATATAGGCTGTCGAAAAAACAGTTACTGTTCGGATATGACGAGAACGGTATTTTATAAATTTGTTTCGGATGAGGCTAAAAAAATATATAACATAGTGCTGGAAGCCAACCGCCGCGCTATTGAAAAAGTGAAGCCGGGAGCGAGGTTTTGCGATATAGATGCCGCTGCCAGAGATTATATTGCGGCAGCCGGGTATGGCCAGTTTTTCAATCACCGGACGGGGCATTCTATCGGTTTAGATGTTCATGATTACGGAGATGTTTCCTCCGCAAATACCAATGCCGTTGAACCCGGTATGATTTTTTCCATTGAGCCCAGCCTGAAGCTTCCGGGAGAGTGCGGCGTGCGTATTGAAGACTTGGTGCTGGTTACGCAGTCTGGGGTCGAAGTCTTAAACGCGTATGATAAAGAATTGCTTATTGTTGAGTAGAGAGAGTTAGTAAGGGGGAAAGATATACATGTCTCGGTTACCCCTGGTGCATACTATTTTTGGAGGTGATATCTTGTCCCAAAAATCGAATGACTCAGGGGAACAGAAAAAGGTAAAAAGAGAAAACCGGGGAAGAAGTAATAGCCAAGGAAGTAGTAAAAGAACGGATGGGCCTAATCATCCCTCTACGTGAGGCCAGGACAAAAGAAAACCTGTTTCCCAAAAGGCCCGTTGATTCCGCAAGCCAAGAAGGTTTGCAAAATCAGCGGGCCTTTTACTTGTTGTTTACAGAATGGCTATAAAAAGGATTTTGTCAATTTATAGCGAAAAAATGTTTTAAATAAGTTTATTGTTAACCAGGGGAGGAGGCTGTTGAATATGCGATACTGCGTTTTTTGTGGTGTAGACATCCCCCTAGACGCGAATTATTGCCAGATATGCGGGAAAAAACAACCGGAATGCGAGACAGTTTCGGGCGATGAGGAGAACCCTTCAGCAGAGAATGAGCAGGAAACCAAACAGGAAAAAGCTATTTCGAACAAAGTAATTATAGCGGCTGTAATTGTATTGCCTCTTCTGGTGGCTGTAGTGACCGTTGCCATTGTATTGCTGCTGAAATAAGAGCGTAGTCAAATAGGAGGGGAATTTTAACCATTAGGAGGCGTAGGCATGTTTTGTCCAAACTGTGGGGTAACTATTGGTGATGTGGGGAGTTTTTGCGCGCGGTGTGGTAAAGATGTGGCTTATCTTAGGCAACCCGCTCTAAGTGACGTGATAGAGGATACTATCGTATCTGCAGAGGAATCGGAACAAGAGAAGGAAAAGGATACCGCTGCTCCTGCTGCAGAACCCGAAGCGCCAAAAGAAAACCTGGGGCAATCAAAAGATAGGTATTTTTGTAATTCGTGCGGCACTGCCGTCTTTGGAAAAGATAATTATTGCTGGAAGTGTGGCAAATTACTGGCTAAAAAGTATTACCGTATAAAATATAAGAAAATAAAATTTAATACAAAGTATATAGCAGCCGCAGGTATTGCTGTTATCTTCATTATTGCGGCAGTTGTGGCTTACTGTAAAAGTCTATGATGTATAGCATTGTATACGCTTTGCGGTTTTAAGTGAGGGCATATTAGAATATTGACTTGGCCTTATAACTTAATATAAAGCATAGTTTAAAGATGCAACCCCAAAATGTGAACAGTCACTTTGCAAAATGTCATTCTCTGATTTTATCTATTAACCGTCGCATTTATTAAACAGTAATTTGTTCGTCTCTAAAAAATCAATGCGAATTTGTTATAGATTTCCTTAACATCATTAAGTATTAGAAAGAAAGAGGCCCAATAGCAGTCCTGCATAAGACAGTATAGAAACTTAAACTGTTTATGGGAACTGCCAAGTAAAATGTCTAACAGGCGTATCGTTCAAATGAGCGATATGCCTGTTTTTTTGTTCTCCGTCCTAATAAGTAGAACGAGATAAACCGATTTGTCGATGGGAGGGCAAAACACTATGTCAAAACGGAAGCGTAATTTGCGGCTACATATCATGGTAAGCCACGAGGAATTAGCCGCCATACAAGAGCGTATGAAAGAATTGGGTAGCCAAAGCCAGAGCGCATTTATTCGCAAGATGGCCATTGATGGATATGCCGTAAATGTTGACCTTGCGCCTTTGCCGCATGGGAAAATCCTCAAGCAGGGCAAGTGTGTGCACACTTGCCCTGCTTGTCGTTTAGCGGAATACCGAAAATGATGCAATGAAATGATGGGGATTTGACAATTCTGCGAAATGGTGTTACTCTATCATACAGTTATTAGAAAGAGGTGTGTGGATGTCGGTCGTCCGATAAGGTAATTATTTGTATCACAGAGGCGGGATTTTGACCTGCTTATTTTGTGTACCCAAATGCCTTACGGAATGACGGAGAAGTGTTTGTTTAACACCTTTCTTTTGTTTGTTTTGCAGCGCAGTGGGTAACTGCGCTTTTTTTGTTGTCGCAAGGCTATTTGGTACGCATATACTTTGCGAAAGGATTTGAACCTATTGAATATCAATTTGAAAAACTACGGACTAGACGAACGCTTTGAACAGGAGGCAACCATTATATAATGGCCTGTTTATCGCCAGAGTTACCGAGCAACACCGTGAATTATACAAAGTAATAAGTGAATACGGAGAAATAGAAGCGAGCGTTTCAGGAAAACTTGCTTACCACGCAGACGACCAAACCAGCTTTCCTGCCGTTGGTGATTGGGTGATGATTGACCGAGTGGACGGGAGTACCGGCAACGCAATCATCCATCACATCCTGCGCCGAAAAAGCGTTTTAGCGCGGCAAGCTGCCGGTACGGGAAATGCCGGATAGTCATTGCGGCTAATATTGACCCTATCTTCATTTGTATGTCGCTCAATTCAGATTTTAATATCCGACGAATTGAACGATATTTAACAATCGCATGGGATAGTATGGCGACCCCTGTTATCATTCTGACAAAATCCGATTTGTGTATTGATTTGCCAGAGAAGCTGGACGAAATTGCCTCTGTGAGCATGGGCGTTGATGTTATTTCCTGTTCTTCAGAAAATGGGGACGGGTACGAAGCAATTAACGCTTATGGCGGGCAAGGAAAGACGATTGCGTTTGTCGGTTCATCGGGAGTTGGCAAGTCCACGCTTATTAACCGCCTTATGGGGCAGGACTTACTTGCAACAAAAATGATACGAGAAGATGATGATAAGGGCAGACATACCACAACCCACCGCCAGCTATTGCGTTTACCAAACGGAGGGATTGTCATAGACACGCCCGGTATGCGGGAATTGCAAATTTATACGGGAAACCTGTCAAAAACCTTTGAGGATATTGAAGAAATCGCTACTCGGTGTAAATTTGGCGACTGTTCCCACGGAACAGAGCCGGGTTGTGCCATTAGAGAAGCAGTCGAAAATGGCACAACCCTGTCCGAAAAACGATTTGAGAGCTATCAGAAATTGCAGCGGGAGATATCTTACGCTGGGTTAATATGCCCGCCAGCTTGAAAATGAGAAAATCAACAGAATGTTCGGCGGCAAGGGTGAAATGAAACGAGTGAAGAAGCATACTAAAGACAAGAACAGTAGATAAACACGAAAGGAGCATTGTCTTATTACCAAAAGTATCTTGACATCGGTATTGTGCGTAGCAAGGGCTGTCGCATAATTCAAATATGAGGATAGTCCTTGCGTAATCCTATCTTTTGATTATATAGGAGGCGCACAATGGGCTATAAAAATGCAATTTCTGTATTGCCGGGCAATTTGATTGCGGCAATACAGAAACATATAGACGGAGAATATCTTTATATTCCTCGGAAAATCGAGAATAAAAAGGCATGGGGGGAACTAAAAAATAGCAGACAACTATATGCCAAGCGAAACGCTGCTATTTTCAAAGAATATAAATGCGGCATGACTGTTGAGGAACTTGCGAACCAATATTATTTATCCCCCAAAACGGTCTATAAGATATTGTCCATAATGAAGAATAATAAATGAGCTATAAAAGGTGACATGGATTAAAAACGCCATGTCGCCTTTTTGCTTCTGAATTGTTTAGTAGGGAGCCTTTATAAAAGGAGCGGTGTATAATTTAACTACATAAAGTAATAATGCAAATAAAGACAAGGAGCAATCACAATGGAGTATACTAAAAGCCAAAAGTACAACACCCCCGAATTACTGTCCAAAATCATGGGGCCTAACCCTTTCAAATTGCAGGAAGAAATGCTGCAAAATCATAAAATTCCTGCTGGAAGTCTTGTCTGCGACCTCGGGAGTGGGCAAGGACTTACAAGTGTTATGCTCGCAAAAGATTATGGCTTCACCGTTTATGCCGCCGATTTGTGGAGTGACCCGCAGGAGAACCGCAAATTCTTTGATGAAATGGGACTTACTCGTGAACAGGTAATACCTGTTAAGGCTGACGCTACCGTCTTTCCCTTTGAGAAAGACTTTTTCGACGCGGTGGTTAGCACTGATTCCTATAACTATTGGGGACGCGACCCAGAATACTTGGATGCAAAGCTGTTACCTTTCGTCAAAAGTGGCGGTTATCTTTATATCTGCGTTCCCGGTATGAAAAGAGATTGCCATGATAATCTTCCGAAAGAACTGCTCCTTTCATGGACACCAGAGCAGCTTGCCTATCTGCGTGATATTACCTATTGGACGGAAATAGTAAATAGCAGCTGGGACGCCGAAGTTGTTTCCATATACGAGATGGAAAGCAACGAGGAAGTTTGGGCGGATTGGCTGAATCAGGAAAATGAGATTGCGGTCAATGACCGCAAAACAATGGGCGCAGGCGGCGGGAAATATCTGAACTTTATCGCTTTCGTCTTGCGAAAAAAATAATTGAGCCGGACACTACTGTCTATGCAAAAAGATTGATAAAGAAGTGAAAAGAACCTAACAAATAGCTTCTACCCCAAAATGCGCCAGGACAGGCGGCGCATTGATTTCACCCCGCTGACAGACGAGTTTTTAGAACTCTCTGGGAAAGCGGCAAGTGAAGATACAGCCCTTATCTATGAAAAGATAGAACGCAATGCCCGGTTATATGAAGCAGTTGAGCAGCTGAGCGAAATACAAAAACGCCGGGTGTACCTCTATTATTTCCGAGGGCTAAAGCATCGTGAGATTGCCGAATTGGAGGGCGTAAACCAATCCACAGTAGGTCACTCGCTTCAACTCGCCTTAAAACGGTTACACAAAATTCTTGCCGAGCAATAGCATATATTTTTGCAGCACCAAAAGGCGTTTAACTGTCCTAAGAAGTAGAAGGATTTATAGCCACTTCGGGCCAACTTGGCCCGAAGTTACGGAAAGGAGTTGCCATGCAGAGAGAACGGAACAAAAACGGCCATATCGTCGTGAAAGTCCCATTTGCTAAGGAACTTCCGCAAGTGAAATTGAAACGAACAATTTCGGGTACGGAATATTCCGTACCCGGCAGTTATGACGGAAAAAACACATTGCCCTCCAAGCTGTTGAACCTCATGGTTCGGGACGGTGACAACCATGACAGGTGACCCTGCACATGGTAAAATAGAGATAGACATTGATACTTCGGCAGACTGCCCGAAAAAGGAGGAGATTATGCGGCAGTCTGAAACAATCACAGCCTTGTATCTTCGGCTTTCTCGTGATGATGAACTTGCAGGGGACAGCAACAGCATTGTAAATCAGAAAGCAATTTTGAGTAAGTACGCAAAGGACAACCATTTTTCTACCCCGATTTTTTTCGTGGACGATGGATTTTCAGGAACAAACTTTGAACGCCCCGGTTGGAATGATATGTTGGAACAGATTGAAGCGGGAAAGGTCAAAACGCTTATCGTCAAGGATATGTCCCGGCTTGGGCGTGACTACTTAAAGGTAGGATTTTATACTGAAGTCCTGTTCGTGGAGAAAGGCATTCGCTTTATTGCCATCAACAATGGAATCGACAGCGACAACCAGCAAGACAGTGACTTCACGCCATTTTTAAATATCATAAATGAGTGGTATGCAAAAGACACCAGTAAGAAAATCCGTGCCGTGATGAAGCCCAAAGGCGAAGCGGGGGAATACCTTTGTACCCGCCCGCCCTATGGTTACAGGAAAGACCCGGAAAACCCAAAGAAATGGCTGGTAGACGAAGAAGCGGCGCAGATTGTTCGGCGGATTTATGCCCTCTGCTTGGAGGGCTACGGCCCTACACAAATTGCTCGAATGCTCAAAGAGAATAATATTCCTGCTCCCACTGCCTATTGGCTTTCCAATGGGCGCAAGCCAAACACCGTCTTGCCAGACAATCCCTGCAAATGGGTGTCGGACACCGTAGCTTACATCTTGGAGCGCAAAGAATATCTTGGACATACCATCAATTTCAAGACCTACAAGCAGTCCTATAAGTCCAAGAAAAAGCTATGGAATCCAGACAAGACCATTTTGTCTGCTCCACCTCACGAAACAAAGGGAAAGAAGTCTGCGCCACGCATTTAATCCGTGCTGTTGTTCTGGAAGAATTGGTGTTGTGGCATTTGCAATATATCACCAGCTTTGTAGCGGCGTATGAGGCCTATATTTCGGGAGAAGATGAACACCAAACACACCATTGACCGCAAAAAGCAAACCGCCCTTCGGCGCAAGCAGATTACTCAGGCAGAACGGCGAATTGCTGAATTTTCCAGGCTATTCAAGCGAATGTATGAGGACAACGTAAGCGGAAAATTGAGTGATATTCGCTTTGAGGAATTGTCCGATGACTATGAAGCGGAGCAGGCTGATTTGGAAAGCAAGCTGGAAGAGTGGAAGCGGAATTAGATGAACAGGAACAGCATACCGAAGATGTGGAACGGTTTATCCGCAAGTGTAAGCAGTATACGGATTTAACAGAACTGACACCAATCATTTTGAATGATTTGGTTAGCAAGGTTTTTGTGGATGCGCCTGATAAATCTGATGGAAAGCGCAGACAGAATATTCATATTAGTTATGATTTGGTAGGGATTCTGCCGGAAATTAATACCCCGGCAAATGAAGAAATGGCGTAGCTTTTACGCTACGCCATTTCTTCATCAAATACTGTTTTACCAAGGACGGCCTAACAGGGCTTCTTTTATTTACCGCGATAATCACTTTCCTACTTTTGCAACTGTATCATAAAATGGAAGAACAGTCTGAAACGGGCGAAAGCCCGTTTATTAGCATATAAAGACGTTAACCTTTGAAAAAGAAACGTAGTATTTCAGAAATATTTTAGGCATTTTTATAAAATTTTTATAATTAGTTTAAAGCAGTTTTATAGTCTTTTCCTATAATAACCTCATAGCAAACCAAGGAGGCTATTAGATATGAACAAAATAAAACTTTTGTATGATGTGGTAAATACGATGAAAGAAAAGGAAGGGCTTCAAGGAGTTCTTAACGTTCAAGTGGAAAAAGACCAAGCGGTGGTGGTTTCTTGTCAAAATGAATTTGAAAAGAATTTCTTAACCGGTCAGACTAAAGTGAAGGTTGCACTGCAAATGGATGGCCCAGAAAATATAAGGCTGAGTGAACACCCCTGGGGCAGTTGGCACCAGGATGGAAAACACCACGAATTTTGGCAGCATAAACATCCGTTTCATGGCTGCCGAAGTCTGAAAGAAAAACTGGCTAAGCTCGCCTTGGTTTTTAGCCTTTTACACTCATTGCAGGCTGAAGAACGAGAAGATAAATCTATAGTAATGTCTCTTAATAGTAACGAACTTCCTGAAAATGTGAAACATGAGCTACTGAATAAATTTTTTCAGGCGGGTATGCATCACCAACATGGGGACAACATTTTGAGAGAATTTTGTGCTGCCGACAAAAAAGAAGCCGTAATTACAATGACTGTAAATCAAAAGTATGAAGTTCAGCAGATTGTATGCCGGGTTGAGGGGTGGAATAACGACGAATCTCAAATGCAGCCGCATAATCTAAAGGCAACTATAGAATTGTCTTTGGGATGATAGAAGGGGTTTATTCCATGAATCTTAAGCAATATCAGATACATGCCGACCGTTGCAGCTCGTGTTATCTTTGCCGGGCGATTTGTCCGGCGGGGGCGGTTGTGGTAGACGAAACAGGGAATGTTACAATACTGCAGAAAAAATGCACGCGTTGCGGTTTATGTAAAAAGGTATGTAAAAGCAAAGCAATTTCTTATCGAATGCGATTACGATTTGAATGATATAATAGAGATAAGTAAGGGAGACAGTATGGTTGTCTCCCTTACTTACCTCTATACTATAATAGGATTTAAAGAAAGGGTTAGGTATGGCTAGAGAACAACAGCATTACTGCAGATCTAATAAAAGACACCGGCCAAGTTTATTGTACGCCGAGTTTTATAAATTTCATGGACGTCATCATTATCATAATCATGCCCGGTTTTTGCAACAATACCGATATTTTCGTTATCTTCGTCCAGTGGGTATACTTTTTACACTTATTGTTTTCTATATTGCCTTTCACTGGGGAGGCAGCAGGGACATTGGGTTTCTTATTGTGGGGCTGTTTGCCGCAAAAGAGGTAGTTCATTATTTTTTAATGCTTCGTTTGGAAAAAAGAATATTTACACCGATGATTGAGTTAAAAAAAGGTTTAGATGAAGTGGCTAAAAAAAATTATGCCTATAAAGTGGAGAATACTTCGTTTAATGATCTTAGTTTTTTAATTGATGCGTTTAACGAAATGACTGAAAAGCTATATGAAAGTGAAATGGTTCAGGCAGAATACGAAGAAAACCGTAAAGCTTTAGTTACCAACATTTCGCATGATTTAAAAACTCCGATTACAGCTATTCTGGGCTATGTGGAAGCTCTTTTGGAAAGCGGCGGTAATATAGATGATGCCAAAAGAAAATATTTAAAAATTATTCAACACAATACTGTGTATGTAAATAAGTTGATTGATGATCTGTTTTTATTTGCCAAGCTGGATATGCAAAAGCTAGAGTTTCATTTTCAATATATTGCAATCAAAGCTTTTATGGATGATTTGATGGAGGAATACAGATTAGATTTAGCGGAGCGAAACGTGAATTTTTGCTATCAAACTCAAATTGATGATACTGTTGAAGTGGCGCTGGACGGAAAGCGTTTTCAGCAGGCACTTCATAATATAATTACGAACGCTGTTCAGTACGGGCCTGAAACAGATTTAGCTATACAAGTGACTTTGTATAGCAAAAACCAGAAAGTAGGTATTGATATTCAAGATAATGGTCCCGGAATCGCGGAGGAGAAAATCCCCTTCCTTTTCGATCGGTTTTACCGTCTTGCTTCGGAGCGTCCGAAAGAAGTGGAGGGAACGGGTTTAGGATTGGCTATTGCCAGAGAATTAATTGAGGCGCATGAGGGACGAATTTCTGTACGCAGCAAACAGGGTGAGGGGAGCTGTTTTACAATTATGATCCCGGCTGCCTGTAGGAATAGTGAGGAGCGGTGCCTGTGAGATGCATCTTGATTATTGAAGACGATCTGGATATTGCGGAACTGGAACGTGACTATTTGCAGTTAAATGGATTTAAAACGGAGATTGTCCAGGATGGGGCGGTAGGGCTAAAAAAGGCGGTTACGGGGGCGTATGACGCAGTTGTAGTGGATTTGATGCTTCCGAATAAAGACGGTTTTGAAATTATTAAAGAGTTGAGAAAGAAGCGGGAAATTCCGGTTATTGTTGTATCCGCCAGGGTAGAAGATATTGATAAGATTCGAGGCTTGGCTTACGGAGCGGATGATTATCTAACCAAGCCTTTTAGTCCGGCTGAATTGGTGGCAAGAATTAAAGCGCATGTACAAAGATATGAAAGATTAAAAGGGTTGATTCCCGCTATTGAAGTTATTCAGTATAAAGGATTAGAAATTAATACGGCGTCGCATAAAGTATGGGTTTATGGCAAAGAAATTCAACTGACGACAAAAGAATATGAACTATTATACTTTTTGGCTTCCAATCCAAACATAGTCTTTAGTAAGGAACATATTTTTACTACGATTTGGGGTGATGCCTGTTATGGGGATATTGCTACGGTAGCGGTGCACATCCAAAAGATACGCAAAAAGATTGAACAAGATCCGGCTAAACCTGAGCATATTGAGACTCTTTGGGGTACAGGATATCGGTTTAATTCTGTATAAAAAGATCTTGCTCAGCGGCCAGACTGTGTCGGAAGGGCAAGAGATATCGCGGCAAAGCATCCAATAAATATTATAGTAATTCTAGAAAAAAATGAGAGATTAGCCAGATAATCTCGGCTATATAGTATCGTAAATGCGTTAAACTAATAGTAAAGGAGGGAGTTAAATGTCAAAAGTGGGTAAATGCATGTGTGAAGAATGCCACCATAATAAAAATTTCGAGTGTACAGCCGAAAATATTGAAGTCAGATCAAGGGGGGATCTTAAGGTTCAGTCTGTTGACGGCACAGCGTGTAATACGTTTAAGTCAAAAATGGAATGATGAAAAGGAATTGAATTTTTCCAAGGGGAGTTATTAAAACAAAAAAATATATACTAACCCCCTGCCAAAACCAACGGTTGCGATATAGGAATGTCCTCACAGAATAAGTTTGTTCTGTGAGGACATTATCATTTACAGGGGCTGATTTAAAGAGAAATATACCGATA
>Ga0316602_10000315_pt1 | contig 33845 bp, 27 predicted proteins | sample OWC_soil_day10_C_FD_203103 | JGI IMG/M metagenome (GOLD analysis project Ga0316602, IMG submission 203103) | Wetland soil microbial communities from Old Woman Creek delta, Ohio, United States - OWC_soil_day10_CT | ecosystem: Environmental > Terrestrial > Soil > Wetlands | place: USA: Ohio... | reverse complement strand
ATTACATCACAGGGTATTACAGCCAGCTCAGACCTCATCAATATAATGGTGGTTTGACGCCGAATGAATCAGAACGATTGTTCTGGAAAAACTCTAAAGCTGTGGCCAGTTTTTGTTGACCACTACACTGGGGTGCAAAGGCGAAGCCAACAAAGAGGCAGTTTGAAGGAGAACGTGTATATTATGGGATATTATCAGACTATCTCTTTATAACAGGCGGCATCAGCAATGGCTTTGATTCCAAAAAACTACGCGCGGCTGGAAAGCGGCTACCGCGAGAAAGCACTAAAAATCTACCCCTGGGTGTGTGGACGCTGTTCACGGGAATTTGTTTATTCAAACCTGCGTGAATTAACGGTTCACCATATCGATCATGACCATACCAATAACCCGGAAGATGGCAGCAACTGGGAGTTGTTGTGTCTGTATTGCCATGACCACGAACACTCAAAATACACGGAAGCGGATCAGTACGGCACCACCGTTGTGGCAGGGGAAGACGCGCAAAAAGATGTTGGCACAGCGACCTATAATCCGTTTGCCGATTTAAAGTCGATGCTTACCAAGAAGAAATAGTGCCAGCAACGTCTCCCTCCGCATAAAACTGCCGATGCGCCGCACTCAGTCTGCTATGAGCGATACCTGAAGGCTGGAAATTCCGATATAAGCCATGCGCCGGAAAACATATCCTAAATAAACGGTTCGAATCCGTTTCCAGCATCCGGCAGTCAGTTTTCCGTGATAAGCGGTCTTTTTAGCGGGCGACAAATCATGGTCAGAGCAACGGCGCTACACAGGGGAAACAGCGCCAGTAGCAGCCAGGGATAGATGGCCCGCGTTGAGGGTACAAGCGCCCCATCCAGCAACGGGCCAAACAACAAATTCCCCGCCAATACCGCGAAGCCTCCGGCGGTGGCTAGTGCGCCATAGTGCGCACCAAGCGTTGACTCGTCGGCAAACCATGGGATGAGATCCTTTGCCGATGGGACCAGCAGCATCTGCCCGAGCGTCAAAAGCGTTACAAGACATACCGAAGGTATTAACCGCAGCCAGCCTTCGGGCGGCTCTGTGGCCGCGAACATGGCCACGCACGCGAAAGCGGCGGAGAGCAGCAAAAAACCCACCGGTAAGATTTTGACTGTACCAACCCGTCGTGCAAAACGCGCAAGTGGAAGCTGGAAAGCAATGATCAGGACAGAGGCCAGCATAAAAAGCGGGCCGAGATCTTTCTCGCTGCCGCCAGATCGCTGAATCTCTACCGGTAGCGCCAGATAGAGCTGGTTGTAACTTAAAAGCCACGAGCTATAAGCAATGATAAAGGAGACGAAACGCGGCTGGCGGAATGTCATCCACCAGGGAATAATTTTTAGCGCCTGTTTGCTGTGATATGTAGCAGGGAGGCAGAAGTACAGCACAACCAGGGCGACGACAAAAACACCAGCCCCTGCAAGCGCAACCTGGCGGAAGCCGAGCCCGGTGAGTAGAGCTCCAGCAGCCGGGCCTAGCACGGCGCCAAGTTCGCCGCACACGGCAAAGAGCGCAAACCACTCCGCACGGCCACGCCTTCCATTTGCCTCGCTTTGTGTCCCTGCTTTTGCCAGTAGCGCTTCAATAGACGGGGAAAACAGGGCGCCACCGATGCCGGTCAGACACGCGCCCAGAATGATGGGCCACAGGGATTGCCCAAATGCCAGCAACAGATAACCCGCAACACGAATGATACAGCCGCACAGGATAACAACCTTTGCACCATATCGGTCAGAGAGCGCACCGCCGACGATAAACATCCCTTGCTGGGAGAAAGTGCGTAACCCGAGAATCAGCCCAATAAGGCCGCCGGAGAGCAGCATATCGTCGCGTAAAAATATCGCCAGGAAAGGGACGACCGCGTAAAAGCCAATGTTGAAAACAAACTGGCTGCCCAGTAAAACGGGCGGGCGAAGAGTTGTTGCAGGACGCAGGGAGAACGGAAACATGTTACCTGCTCCTAGCCAATGAAATGAATGTGCTTTTTGCCATGGAAGCGGGAGATCTCAATTTTCGTTTTTACCCGAAATACGTCCCAGAGGAGCTCTTCGGACAGTATGCCCTGAGGTGTTCCGGTGGCAATGATTTGTCCTTTCTGCATCACAATTAGCGAATCACAAAACATTGAGGCATGGTTTAGATCGTGTATGGCCACAATGCTGGTGACAGGTAACTCACTGATCAACTGCATTAATTGCATCTGATGGTGAATGTCCAGATGATTGGTCGGTTCATCAAGCAGGATTTCGGTGGGCGCCTGGGCAAGTGCGCGGGCAATATGTACACGCTGACGCTCCCCGCCGGAGAGACTCAGCCAACCTTGATCGCTTTTTTCCAGCATATTCACCCTTTGCAGAGCAGCGGTAACGGTCTCGTCATCGTGCGAGCTCCAGTTTGAAAAAGGGGAGTGGTGCGGAATACGCCCGAGTTTTACCACATCGCGAACGCGCATATTGGCATCGGTCATGCCGTGCTGCTCAACGAAAGCTACTCGACGGGCGAGCTGCTTTTTGGTCACGCGGGAAATGTCTTGTCCGTCCAGCATCACGCAACCAGCATCCGGGCGACGCAGACCCGCAAGGATGCGAAGAAGTGAGGATTTGCCACAACCGTTGGGGCCAAGAAGCCCTACAGTCTCACCACGAGAAACGTTCAGCGAGACGTCATTGACGATGACTTTTTTGCCGACCTTCCAGGTAATATTATCAGCGGAGATGCTCATCACTGATTCCTTGAACGGTAGATAATCACGGCAAAGAAAGGCACACCGACCAGCGCAGTCACCACACCAACAGGAAGACTTTGCGGCGCAATCAGCAGGCGTGAAGCGATATCAGCCAACACCATCAGGATCGCACCGGCCAGTGCACTGGAGATAAGTAACGTTCGATGCAGCGGGCCGAAGAAGAAGCGCATTACGTGTGGAACAACCAGCCCCACAAACCCGATAGAGCCAGCCATGCTGACAATGGTGGCGGTGATGAGCGCGGTGGTAGTAAAGAGCGCAAGACGCACCCAGGGGACGGCAATGCCCAGAGATGCGGCAGCATCATCACCAAAGGTGAAGGCATCCAGCGCCCGGGAATAGTAGAGGCAAACCGCAAGCCCAATCAACACTACCATGAGCGCCAACTGGAATTCAGGCCATCGCACACCACTAAAGCTGCCCAGCAACCAGAACATCACATCGCGTGCCTGCTGCGCGCTGGCAGAGGTGCTGATGGTGTAAGCGGTGATAGCATTGAAGAGCTGGGAAGCTGCAACGCCTGCCAGAATAGTGCGTTCATTACCGCCGCGGGCGCCGTTGGTCAGAAAGGCGACAAAGACAAAGGCAGCAAACGCCCCGGCAAATGCGCCCGCAGAAAGAGAGACGGCACCGGTACCGATGCCCAATACGACGACAGAAACCGCCCCCGTTGACGCACCGGCAGAAACGCCGAGCACGTAAGGCTCAGCCAGCGCATTTTTCAGCAGGCTTTGTAAAACGGCGCCGCAGATAGCTAACCCGGCACCGCAGCATGCCGCCACCAGCGCACGGCTCAGACGAAAGTCCCAAATCACACTTTCATAGATGCGGCTAAGTGGAACTTCAGTCAGTCCCATTTTATTGCTGATGGCATAAACCACGTTTTGCAGCGGGATCGAAAGCTCACCCACACTGACGCCAATCGCAATCACCAGGAATAATAACGCCATGGAAAGCAACAACGAGGTGGTCAGGAGCAACCCTTGTCGAGACTGAAGAACAGCGGTTGCCATCAGTTCAGCCCCAGTTTTCTGAGCTGTTCGCCGACCTGTTCAGCACCGTAGATAGTCCTGACTGTTGGGTTCATTGCCTGACCATCCATCACCACAATATGGCCTTTTTTCACCGCATCCAACTGGCTGACGGCAGGATCGCTTTTCAGAAATTTGATTTTTTCTTCAGCTTTATCCAGCGCCCAGCGGTTACGATCCAGACTGGATACCACGATCACATCTGGATTCGCAGCGATAATGCTTTCCCAACTTACCGTCGGCCATTCGGTCTCGGAGGTGATGGCGTTATGCCCGCCCAGTACGTTGGCAATAAATCCGGATGGGCTGTTTTTACCACCCACATAGGCATCAGCAGAAGGAGATGAGCTTGAGAACCAAAAAACAAAAGAGAGATCTTTCTTGTTGTTACCAAACTTCTGGCGCAGTTCCGCTTCACGTTTTTTGAAATCGGCAATAACGGCCTGGCCACGATCTTCAACGTTGAATATTTTAGCGAAATCTTCAATTTCTTTATAAAGATAGGTCATATCCCACAGCTTCTGGCGGCTGCCGTACATATCACCAGAGGCTTTTTTGGTGGCGCACATACCTGGTGACACATAGCTGTTCACACCAAGGGTCACCAGATCTTCCCGTTTCGCGACCTTACTTTCTGGCCCCAGTAATAGCGGCGATTGAGCCGGGACAAAATCTGGATTTTGCGCAAGAATTGATTCAAGGGTCGGGATTTCTACCGTCAGCGTTTTAATTTTTGCATTCTGTTCAGCCAGTTGTGGCAATACTTTGGTCGGCCAAAATGCACTGGCGGTCACTTTATCTTGCAGGCCCAGCAGGAGCAAAATTTCAACGGTATTTTGCCCCAGTGCCACGACGCGTTCAGGCGGTTTGGTAAATGTCTCTTTATATCCACAGTTTTCAATGGTCAGAGGATATGTGGTTGCCAGAGCAGAACTGGCCGACGCAAACACCATACCTAACGCGCAGATGACCTTTTTCATTAAACGCTGTCCTTCATTAATCTCGTTTTCGAAAACCCAGGATCTCTTTTTAATGCAAATAAAACTCATTACTAATGCGGGGGTTTTATACAATGCCCAATATAGTGTGTCAATGAGAGATAATTCCCGAAGGTTGTCATCACCGTGGACAAGTATATGTAAGGTAGTAGGTACCGATGCGAGACCTCCCAGAGGTTGAGGGCAATACATAAGAGGCAAGGAAGTAGCAGAACTGATAGCCTGGTGTTTGATTGGTGTACTTTTATAAAGGATCAATAAGAGCCTATCCCACCAGGCGTATCTTGTTGCAGCCAGTCTGGACACGGACAGCGCGCAACAACCGGAGCGTACACGCCGCCCTAAAGGGCCGCAGCAAGCGGCGTTCAAAATGCCAACACATTTTGTGTGAGCACTGCCCAGGACCAAAATGGCAAATAAAATAGCCTAATGGGATAGGCTCTAAGTCAGGCACCAGAAACACGTTGTCTGTATCTCCTGTGAATGGTGCCTTGAAACCAACAATGCCCATTCCGTAATTCTGTTTTTGCTGCTCTCAGGGCTGGAGAATCGCTTTGGCAATCCTGAATTGCAGGGTAGCAAGATTAATGCAGCTCCTTTTTATGAAATAAAGTGATTATCGTACATAAGGTAAAGCCAGCAGTTTCTCGATCTCATCGGCTGGCAGCGGCTTCGAATACAGATACCCCTGCATATAATCGCACTCAAGCTCAATCAACAATTTTTCCTGCTCCTCTGTTTCAACCCCCTCTGCAATCACACCGAGTCCCAGACTGTGCGCCATCGCAATGATAGCCGTACAGAGTTCAAAGCCCACGCCTTTTAAATCTTCGACGAAGGAACGGTCAATTTTGAGGAAATCAATATTAAATTTCCTCAAATACGCCAGTGATGAATAACCTGTGCCAAAATCATCTATGGCAATCTGAATACCGATCTGATGTATCATCTTTAAATTATGATTGACGCGTGTTTCTGAATTGAGCAGCAGCCCTTCAGTAATTTCAATAGTGACCGCCTCACCATTGAGTCCCTTGCTTTGCAGCTCCCGAATCCAGGGAATATCTTCAAATTGCTGGCTGCGTAACTGCACCGGTGACAAATTAATGGCCATTTTGAGATCAGGATTATATTTTTGTCGCCAGTAAGCCAGTTGTGTAATGGCCTCGTTTGCTATCCAGTTACCAATAGGAACAATAAGACCGGTATCTTCGGCCAGCGGAATAAAGACATCCGGGCTAATAAGTCCCTGGACCGGGTGAAGCCAGCGAACCAGTGCTTCCATTCGTGTAATATGCCCCGTCTTCAGCGAGACAATCGGCTGGTAATAGACCACGAACTGGTTCTCTGCAAGTGCCTTTCTTAAATTTCTTATCATCCGAAGGCGCGTATGAATCACATCATGAAGGGCGCGGGAGTAGAAGCGAAAATTCTTACGGCCAGCATTTTTAACGGCATACATAGCCTGGTCGGCATTCTTAAATAAATCCTCCAGATTTTCCGTGTCTCCAGGATAAAGAGAAATGCCAATGCTCGCGGAGACAAACATGGTCTCACCATTAATCGTAAAGGGCGCATCCAGCTTCCTGAGAATGTTGCGGGCAATATCCGTGCATTCAGACGGATCTTCAATATCCGGGATAATAATTGCAAACTCATCGCCACCGAGTCGTGCAACGCAGTCAGTATTATGAGCGCATTCGAGTAAACGAATCGCCACACAGCCTAATAATTCATCCCCTGCACGGTGCCCCATACTGTCATTAACCGATTTAAATTGATCGAGATCGATGAGCATCAGCGCCATAATATGACGGGTACGCGAGGCATGGCGGGCGGCCTGTTCAAGTTTAGTTTGAAACAAATGGCGGTTGGGTAAACCGGTGACAGCATCGTAATTAGCTTGCTGCCAGATTAACTCTTCCTGTTTTTTGCGTAAGGTAATGTCGGAAAACATGCCGACGTAATTAATCACATTACCATCAGGATCTTTAATCACCGAAATTCTCAGCTCCTTGAGAAATTCGGTACCATCTTTGTGTCGATCCCAGACATCCCCTATCCATTGGCCGGTGTCGTTTAATGAATGCCACATCTCCGTATAAAAAAGATGCGAATGGCGGCCCGATTTAAATTCCCGGGGATTAAGCCCCTTCACCTCCTCTAAAGACCATCCGGTCAGAACGGTGAATGCCGGGTTAACGGTAATGATATTATTTTCGTCGTTGGTCACAACAATGGCTTCCTGGCTGGCCTCAAAGACGGCTGTCGCAATTTTCATTTGCTCCTGCGCCTTTTTGCGTTCAGTAATATTCTGGACATAGACCAGCCTGGCCGGTAACCCGTGGGCAGGATAAAACGTGACAGATTCCGAAAAGACTGTCATCTGCGACCCATCACGATGCATGACAGACCACTCTCCGCCAAGACGTCCGCCGTCTTCAAGGAATCGATGATGCCGTTCCAAAACCGCCTGTTTATCTACGGAAGGAAAAATCATTGTGAAAGAGTGATACAGCATCTCATTTTGCGTGTAGCCATAGATATCGCAATAAGCGGGATTAACAGTGAGATAAAGCCCTTCATAGTTAATTACCGCTATTCCGACAGGACATTTATCAAGGATTGCCTGAAATAAGCCACTTTCATCCCAGTGAGTTTTATTCATAATGCCCTCGCCACGACCAATAAAAACTATGATTTACCCTCAGCGTGTAATTACTATTTCAACCGCCAACCCATAAATGTTCAAACTCAATCCGGACATTGGCAGTTAACAATCTTTTGTCTCAGAAAAATAACAGAATCGATTTACCCCATTCAATGCATAACATCATGTAATCTGTAAAACGTCATTCCGTTACGATCAATTCCGTTTAGGTTAAATAGCGCAGCACTGGCGCTTTTCACTCTTCGTGATAGAAAAAGACACATACGCACTGGCTTACATACTATCGACCACGTTTTCGCCCACCTTCAACAGGCAGGAGCAAACGGGTGAGAGAACAACTTCAATCATAGCATCCTCCTGCCGACAGGTCTGACGCACGCCTTTGCATCAGCCGCAACGTGATTACAGGAAGTGATAGTGACGACGATAAAGCTGTTGCGGATTGCATCTCCCCCACGCCATAAGACGTAATCAGATGCATGTGAAGAGCTATCACCCACAGGCTGTACAACGATGTTCATATTTCATTTATAACAAATGAACAACACAGGTGATAATTAGAAAGTCAACATGTAAATATAATTGATTATTTCTGTTAAAAACCACTATTTTTGTGAGGTTGTTCACTGTTCCCACTCAGTTTTTCTTTAACATTGCCCAACACACTCAGTCAGCGCTTTTATTCGCATCACCAGAGTATCGTTATCCTGATTTGTTGATACTTTGTCCGGAGTTTAAAAGCATTTAACAATCACCTTTATGAACAGAGGATGAGCAATGTCGACATATTATTTCCTACCAACACGAAATGTATTTGGTGAAGGTAGTGTTCAGGAAGCTGGTACTTTGGCAAAAACGTTAAATGTGAAAAAAATACTTATTGTTACGGACGCATTTCTGGCAAAAAATGGCATGGCGGATAATGTTGCGAAAATTTACCAGCAAGCCGGTATCGATGTACATATATTTGGTGGTGCAGAGCCAAACCCTACGGATAAAAATGTAGCAGCAGGCATTGAGTGCTATCGTGAGCACGGCTGTAATGGGATTGTTTCACTCGGTGGCGGTTCATCCCATGACTGCGCAAAAGGCATTGGGCTGGTTGCGGCAAACGGCGGAAATATTCGCGATTACGAAGGAGTGGATAAATCCAGCAACGATATGATTCCGTTGATGGCTATTAATACCACCGCAGGAACCGCCTCCGAAATTACCCGTTTCTGTATTATTACGGATACAGAACGCAAGGTGAAAATGGCGATCGTGGACTGGCGCGTAACACCTCAGATCTCCATCAACGACCCAGTATTAATGGTCGGAATGCCACCTTCCCTTACCGCAGCAACCGGCATGGATGCGCTGACACACGCCATCGAAGCCTATGTGTCGACCATGGCTAATCCGCTAACAGATGCCGCCGCATTACAAGCCATTAAGATGATTACGCGATACCTGCCCAAGGCAGTAGCGAACGGTGAATATATGACGGCAAGGGACAACATGGCCTATGCTCAATATCTCGCCGGGATCGCGTTTAACAACGCTTCTCTGGGCTATGTACATGCAATGGCGCACCAGTTGGGCGGATTCTATAACCTTCCTCATGGCGTGTGTAATGCTATTCTCCTGCCTTATGTTGAGTCTTTTAACCTTATTGGCAACCTTAATCGCTTCCGTGATATTGCAGAAGCCATGGGTGAAAAAGTCGCCGGACTGTCGACCGATGAAGCGGCAGTGAAAGCGATTGCCGCCATTCGTCGTCTGAGCAAACAAGTCGGCATTCCAGCCGATCTGAAAAGCCTGGGGGTAAAACCTGAAGACTTTGCCATTATGGCGGAAAACGCCAAAAAAGATGTTTGCCAGTTAACTAACCCAAGAAAAGCGACGAAAGAGCAGGTCATTGAGCTTTATCGTCAGGCTTACGAAGGTGAAGTCGCGCTATAAATAAACACCATTGCAGGATACGAAGAGGCCTTATTGCTGGTTGCTGGCAATAAGGCCTTTGTTTTGCAGTTTCATGACAGAGCCAGAAACCATTTATTCCCTGCGTCTCGTGATTAAATTCAGTGCACGGCCAGTACAGAGAGCGCCCTTACGTTGCTGAAATGAATTAAACTCATCGCACATAGAGTTCCAGGGAATCATTATGGACATCAGAACGCTGCGCTATTTTGTCGAGGTGGTACGCCAGCAAAGTTTCACCCGTGCGGCGGAGCGCCTGTTCGTCACCCAACCGACCATTAGCAAGATGCTGAAAAATCTTGAGGATGAACTCAACTGCACGTTGTTGATTCGCGATGGCCGCAAATTACTGCTGACCGATACCGGCCATGTGGTGTTTGAACGCGGCATGGCGATCCTCGCCGAATTCCAACAGCTGGAAGCGGAGCTTGGCGATATCAACAATCTGAACAAAGGCCTGTTGCGCCTCGGCATTCCACCTATGGTGGGCATGCTGATGGCCGGGCCGATCAGCTTGTTTCGTCAGCGTTATCCCGGCGTCGAACTGAAAATTGCCGAATTTGGTGGCCTGACGGTGCAGCATGCGGTAAGCAATAGCGAACTGGATCTGGCGATGACCGCGCTGCCGGTAGAAGAAGACAGCGGTTTAGCGACGATGCCGCTGTTCAGCTACCCAATGTGTGTGCTGGTGCCGCGCTCCGACGACTGGCTGAAACACGAATCGGTCACGCCGGAAGAGTTAGGCGAGCATCCTTTGCTTATCTACAACGAAGATTTTGCCCTCAGCCGTCAGTTGATGCAGCTGTTTAATCAGCACGGCGTGAATCCACGTATCGCCGTGCGGAGCGGGCAGTGGGATTTTCTGGCAGCGATGGTGCAGGCAGGTGTCGGCATAGCCATTCTGCCGGAACCGATTTGTCAGCGGCTGGATAAACAAACCCTGCGCTGGCTTCCTTTGCAAAGCGATTTACGCTGGCAACTGGGGATGATTTGGCGCGAAGGCGTCTATCTTTCCCATAGTGCGCAAGCGTGGTTAAGCTGTTGTGAAGAATTCTGGCTTGAGTCAGGTGCTTCATCATTGCCTGCGGGGAAAGCGTAGCGTTCCGGCATTGCTCAGGCGGCGTTGCCCGGCACCCACGGACCTTGCAAATTCACCTGCGGAAATCCTGCCGTCAGAATACGCACTTCCACATCGCGCACGCGGGTATCCGCTGCCGCAGACTAAATCAAAGCACTGACGAGGATTCCGCTAAAGAGATTGCGGCCGAGGGCGCTATTCAGACAATATGTTTAGCTGGCATACAGTTTCACGTACAGTAGGAAATTCAAGAAACGAGGGGCCCGACTTGATAACCCCCACCGACGAATAAATTACATACCTGAATGAATAGTGCGGCGCTTGTTAAAGACCCGAAGAATGTGCTGAAGGCTACCGACGTGATCGAAAAGTATCCTGATGACTTGCAGCAGCGTTTTGGGACATCCCTGATATGCAGCATTCCCGGCATAACGCATTTCACCACCGAACAAGCAGAGCGCTATTATGTGCAGGCTGAAGCGTCATTGGGGAAGGCTGGGGAACCGGCGTCTGAGTGTCTGGACAATATGCGGGCTACGATGAGCGAAATACGGCATGAAGCGGAAAGCCGCAGCTCGTGGCTGGAGAGTTGATCCCAGTGCTGTCGGGTCCGGCCTTCTAGCGATGCCGTTTTTGCACTCATGGTAATTCCCTGAAATGTAAAATCTCATCCTGCACAGAGCATGTTCGGATGTTATCAGAATTTTAGATTGTTATGCCGCGAGGAAAAGGGGCGAGAAGCCCGCCCCGGAAGGTGATCATTTATTTTCCAGTAGCAACGCTTCCAGCAAATCGAGGTCGTGCAGCAGTTTTTGCAGTGTCTCGTTGCTGATCTGCCGGGTGGCGCGCAGATGGTAAAGCTCGGCGCGTTCAGAGCGCAGCGCCGCCAGACGGAAACGGCGCTCCAGGTTCTCTTCCTGCAGTGAGCTTTCGATGTTGTTGCGCCCATCTGCGCGGCGTCGCAGATTACCAATCACCCGCGAGCTAACCTCCGTCAGCAACTGATCATCGATATTCTCTTCGCTATCCGCCGCCAGACGCTCTTCCATTTTCTGGATCGTGACAATCGCTACATCGGCAGTCACCGCCCGCGCCATCCGCTCCTCTTTGTACTGCTGAGCGTGGTCGCGCACTTCAATATGCTGCAACAGCGACGGCAACGCGATGACGCCAACGAACAGCGAGAAAAGGATCACCCCAGCGGAAAGAAATACCAGCTCGTAACGCGCCGGGAAGACATCGCCGCCGGGCAGCAGCAATGGAATGGAGAGCACACCGGCCAGCGTGATGGCCCCGCGAACACCAGCAAAGGTGGCGATCAGTAGTTCGCGATCGCTCCAGGAGGCGAACTGCATCGGCTTTTTATGTAAGAAACGCAGGCTGAATCTCTTCATCGTCCACAGCCAGCCGAAACGCACCAGCATCAGCGCGGCATAGATCAGCACGATATCGGTGAACAGTATCCAGGTTTCGACATTCGGATCGGCTTCCGCCGCCGCCAGTGAGGATGTCAGGATCCCCGGCAGTTGCAAGCCTAACAGCAAGAACACCATGCCGTTAAAGACAAATTCCAGCATCGCCCAGGTACTGTTAGCACGCAGACGCATCGCCAACGGCGCGGTGCGCATAACCCCGGAACGGGTGATAGTCATCCCCGCCGCAACGGCGGCCAGGATGCCGGAGACGCCGATATGTTCCGCAATCAGATAAGAAGCAAACGGCAGCAGGAACAGCAGCACGATCTGCGTGGCCGGTTCATCACCGCCCCAGCGGCTGAGAAAGCGCAGCGAACGGCCATACAGCCAGCTCACCACAAAGCCAGCCAGCAGGCCGCCAATCGCCACTTTCATAAATTCGACCGTGGCGCCGCCGACGGTAAAGACCATCGTGCCCATCGCCACGGCGACGGCGAATTTCAGTGATACCAGGCCGGAAGCGTCGTTCATCAACGCTTCGCCCTGCAAAATACCCATGATTTTTTTCGGAATGCGCCCTTCACCAACAATGCCGGAGAGCGCCACCGCATCAGTCGGCGACAGCACCGCCGCCAGCGCGAAAGCGGGCACCAGCGGAATGCCTGGCACCAGCCAGTAGATTAAGAAGCCGATCCCGACCACGGTGATCACCACCAGCGCCAGCGCAAGGCCGAAGATTTCGCGGCCATGCTCGAGAAACTCGCGCGTCGGCGTTTTCCAGCCGTCAGCAAACAACAGCGGCGGGATAAACAACACCAGAAACAGTTCCGGATCGAACTCGACGTGCAGGCCAAACGTGGGAAAGGCCAGCAGTGCACCGATGGCGATTTGCATCAACGGCAGCGGGATTTGAAAAGGCAGCACACGCGTGACGACGCCCGAGAGCGACACCACGAGCGTCATGATAAGAATGGTAAAAAATATTTCCATGCGTTCCCTGTTTGCAATGTTTTGTTATAGCGGTCTCAGACCTTGAGTCCAGAGCATTCAGCTTAACGCAAAGAAACCGGGCTGTGGGCAAAAAAATGGGCGACCGGAGTCGCCCATTATGTAACTGTTTGTGGTTCAGATTGCCCAGCCGCCTGCATAGAAGGCAACCAACGCAACCGCAATCACGATAGTCCCGATGTTCAGCTTGCGCCACTCACCGGAAACCACGCGGCCTATCACCAGCGAGGCGAAACCGATCATGATGCCGGTGACGATGTTACAGGTCAGCACGATGAACACGGCGGTGATCAGGCCGGACATCGCATCCACGAAGTCAGCGAAATCAATTTTCGCCACGTTGCTCAGCATCAGCAAACCCACGTACATCAACGCTGGCGCAGTGGCATACGCCGGAACCAGATAAGAGAGCGGAGAGAGGAACAGGATCAACAGAAACAGTACGCCAACGGTAATCGCTGTCAGACCGGTTTTACCGCCTGCCGCCGTACCTGCTGCCGATTCGATATACACCGCAGCCGGCGCCGCACCGACCAGACCGGAGAAGACGCTGCTCAGGGAGTCAGTGGTCAGCGCTTTGCCGCCATCGATGATCTGGCCGTCTTTATCCAGCAGATTGGCCTGGCCCGCTACCGCACGGATAGTACCGGTGGCGTCAAACACCGCCGTCATCACCAGCGCCAGCACACTCGGCAGCACTACCGGGTTCAGCGCGCCCACGATATCCAGGCTACCGATCAGCGAGTTGCCTTTGTCATCGCTCAGCGACGGCATGGCGAAAATACCGGAGAAATGCACGCTCGGATCGAAAATCAGGCCAACGATGGAAACGCCGATGATGGTCAGCAGAATGCCGCCCGGCACTTTCAGTTTTTCCAGACCGATAATCACCGCCAGACCGATCAACGACATGATCACCGGGAAGCTGGCGAAGTGTCCCAGCGTAACCGGCAAACCGTCCAGCGGGTTTTTGATCACCAGGCCAACGCCGTTTGCGGCAATCAGCAGCAGGAACAGGCCAATACCGATGCCGGTGCCGTGCGCAACGCCATGCGGCAGGTTGCGCAGGATCCAGCTACGGATGCCGGTCGCGGAGATGATGGTGAACAGCACACCCATCAGGAACACCGCGCCAAGCGCGACAGGTACGCTGATGTGCTGACCCAGTACCAGGCTGAAAGCGGTGAACGCGGTCAGAGAGATAGCACAGCCGATGGCCAGCGGCAGATTTGCCCACAGCCCCATAACAATGGAACCAACACCGGCGACCAGACAGGTGGCGACGAAAACAGCGGTAGGCGGGAAACCTGCTTTACCCAACATGCCAGGCACCACGATCACCGAATAGACCATCGCGAGGAACGTGGTTAAACCGGCAACGATTTCCTGACGAACGGTACTGCCGCGGGCAGAAATTTTAAACAGTACGTCAAGCGAACCATTGGTACGCGCAGAAGGCGTAGACATAGAAAACATCCCCTGAGAATTTTATTGTGCATTGTATTGCGTGGTGGGACAGTCCACTGCCGGTTAAACGTCATCTCCCTGTGCTGCGTTGTGGTAAGGAGCCACAAAAAAGCAAACGTTTAACTCCGCGCATACAACGGTTGGTCAAAAAAAGGCAAACGATTATCCAGCGTTTACACGGCGCTTTTCAACTGAACTTTGCCGCTTTTTGCTAAATTTTGCTTATCACGGCGAAGATCCAGGCGGACGATGCGCAAACGTTATCGTCAGTGCGCAACTTTACAACATCTTACAAACATTCTTAGCAGTCGGGTAAATCAAACGGCCCGCCCTGGACAATCACCCGCGCGCCAACAAATGGACAATCTGGTACGGCACACCCAGCTCTTCCAAGGCCCAGAGAATGCGCTGCGAGCGCGATTGATTCAGGTGATGCACCGTAAGCATGGTTTACTCCTGCGCGGATTGACGCATTAACTATAGAAAATCAGCGGAACGGCGGATGAAATATTTTGAAAGAAAATGAGCAAAAAAGTAGCAGTTTTGCATAAGGGAACTACACTAAAAGTGTCAGCACAATCCGGAACCTCCAACATACTTGAGGAGTGCTGATGTCGGGGGAAACCCTCCTGTGACAGAACGGGATAGAGAGAAAGACAAAGACCGGAAAACGACTAAAGCGCCCCAACGGGCGCTTTAGTTTTTTTGCACGTTTCAGTCATCTTCCAGCAAGCGCGCGCCGGTGCCCTGCTGCCCCAACTGATCACCAGGGTTACGCAGCGGACATTCACTGCGCGACAAACAACCGCAGCCGATACAGCCATCCAGCTCATCACGCAGCGCAACCAGCGTATGAATACGTCGGTCCAGCTCTTCCCGCCATTGCGACGACAATTGCTTCCACTCTTTTTTACTTAGGGTGTGCCCTTCCGGCAAAACACCGAATGCTTCGCCAATAGTCGACAGCGGAATACCAATGCGCTGGGCAATCTTGATGATCGCCACGTAGCGCAGCACATCGCGGGTATACCGTCGCTGATTGCCGCTGTTGCGCAGGCTTTTGATAAGCCCTTTGCTCTCATAAAAGTGCAGCGCAGAAACAGCCACTCCGCTACGTTTCGCCACTTCTCCAGGGCTGAGCAGAGATTTAATACGTGGCATTCTCTTTTCCATAAAACCCCTTTACCTCAAGTTAACTTGAGGAATTATACTCGTTTCCAGACAAAACGACGAATCGGGAAATGAGGAAGCTTTATGTCCCATCAGCAAATTATTCAGACGCTTATCGAGTGGATTGATGAACATATCGATCAACCAATGAATATTGATGTAGTCGCCAGAAAGTCAGGTTATTCAAAGTGGTATCTACAGAGAATGTTCCGTACCGTGATGCATCAAACGCTGGGCGACTATATTCGCCAGCGCCGATTATTGCTGGCAGCCGAAGCGCTGCGCACCACGCAACGCCCTATTTTTGATATTGCGATGGATTTAGGTTACGTCTCACAACAGACGTTTTCGCGAGTGTTTCGCCGCGAATTCGATCGCACTCCCAGCGATTACCGGCACCATGCCTGACAACCATCAAAGCAGCGTTCAGGGCGAGCTGGTGTGGTAAATCTTCACCGCTCCCCAGGCTTTACCACCGAATCCTCTCTCACCAGCGATAAATTTGTCCCCTTCCTTATTCGCGTTTAATACAGCGACTATTTTCCTGGATTGCGGTTTCGGCGAAACAGTTCCGCTTTTTGCGTAGGGCCGGAATTAAAATTATGAATTAACTGACCACAAGATTGTCTTTCATACTTATATACCCGTCATACTTCAAGCTGCATGTGCGTTAGCTTTTTTATTCGGCTCATCCCTGAGCCTTACCCCTTCGGGCCGCTGCTTACAGCGTTCAAATCTGCTCCCGGCAGATTTGTCGCTCACCCCAGTCACTTACTGAAGTAAGCTGCTGGGGATTACTGAGAGACATCCTGTCTCTCACCGGAGGCCAACCTTTGGTTGGGCAAATTCGTTCCCGACGAATTTGTCACTGCGTCGCCGCCTTCCTGCAACTCGAATTATTTAGGGTATAAAATAAAGAATTCCTTATAAAACACGTCATGCCGACGAACCTCATTAAATATTCACAAGTCTGCACACCTGTAGCTCAATACATTTTTCAATGGAATTGAAATGCTTCTCCATCATACTTTCAATAAAGTATTTATTGCCGTTATTACTGCATCAACAGAGGGAAGAAATGGCGATGCGGTTATTGAGGGTAATGGGGTACGCGACCCGCCATCATTTTAATGACGGTGGATGCCGCACCCAGAGTTTAAAGTCCTCAGGCGGCAACGCTTTGGCAAAGTGCCAGCCCTGGCAGAACTGCACACCGCGCTTCAGCAACCAGCTCACCTGCTCTGCCGTTTCCACCCCTTCGGCAATAATCTTCAGACGCAGACTCTGCGCCATCTCGATAATATGTTCAGCAATCAGATGACTAGTGCTATTGGTAGTCAGCGTGTCGATAAAGGATTTGTCGATTTTCAGGATATCAACATTCAGGGAATAGAGGTTATGCAGGTTGGAATATCCGGTACCGAAATCATCAATCGCCACTTCATAGCCCGCCTGACGAAACGCCTGAATCACCGGCGTGGTTTTAGGCACATCGATAAACCCGCGCTCCGTCACTTCGATCTTAATCTGCTCCGCGCGTACAGCGTGTTCCCTGGTCTTATTGGAAATCAATGAAATAAGGCGCGAAGAGTGAAAATCCGCAGCCGATAAGTTAATCGAAATATAAAGATGCGGCACCACCGCCAGGAAGTCGCCGAGATCGCTAAACACTTCATCGACGACATAATCCGTGATGCGTTCGATCATCCCCTCTTTTTCCGCCAGCGGAATAAATTCCGCCGGGCTCATTATCTGGCCATTAAAACCCGGCCAGCGTAACAGCGCTTCAGCGCCGACGCAGGTGCCATTTTTAATATCGATAATCGGTTGATAGTGGAGTTGAAGCTGACGCTTAGTTAACGCGCGGTGGAGCATACGGCGGGGCGAGTTAAATTCTTGTCGCGTTCGTGACCACACTAAACAAAGGATCACACTGCAAATTAGCCCCAGCGGTAGCAGCAGCATCACTTGATGGTACAGCGCCCGAAAATAGTGCTCATTAGAGGTCGACACAATGATAGCAATTGGACGTTTATCCGAATGCGCGATGGTGTAAAAACGCCCGTCCTGCTGGAAGGTTGATGCCTGGCTGTGGATCAGTTTCTTCAGCGTCTCCAGGTTCGCACTTTTACTGAGGGAGAAAAATAATTCGCTCACGGTGTCGTAGACGCCGTACGCCAGCGTTTTATCTTCCGAGGCGACATCGCTATAGGAAAGAGGATTGATCACCGCAACGTAGTTACCACGCTGCATGTAGACCATTTTATAACCAGCGTAAAACGGTGTATTGCGGTAATAATAAATAGCAATGTCTGGCGAGCGTTTATACTCTGCAGGCGCAATAGCATATGATTGCGCGGGTGCAATAACGCTGGAGCATAAAAATAGATCACCATGCGCATAGATGAGATCGGCAACATACAAACTGCTGCGTACAATATCCAGCATCGCTTTGCGATGCTCCAGCGAGCATATCTGACCCTGATATTTTTCCGCAGCGGTGCGAACGCTATCCACTTGCTGGATAACCGCTTCAGTTTTATTTAACGCCAGTTGGGCAAAAGAGCGGAGCTGGGAGGCTGTTTCATTTACTGCACGGATATGTGCAAACCATAGCGACAGCATCACCGGCAGGATGACACCTATGATGATCACGACGACTCTGAGCATCTTGCGAAGGACGCTATGATTCATGTCCGCCTATATCCACGCATTTATTGTGCCTTTTTAATGTACGGCAGGATGCTTTGATAAACAGGTGATTACGTTGCATGAATCATCCGACATTAGCAACTGCCTTTTCTCTCTAAAAACCTAATATTTGGTTATGACCAGAATATTCTGGCTGCAAGGTAAACTCAAAGTGTGCCCAATGTTTATATTAAGGAAAATATTTAACCATTCATTATGGGGTGTTTTCACTTAATACAACATAGTATCGCTGATTAAGCCAAACTCGCCGCAGGATAAAAAAAGGCATGGCCTGTCGGGTATTTTTTCATCCAGGGAATGATATTCTTTCATCTTTGCGTATTTATTTATAAAAAGCGCTGGCGACCACTGTTTTACTGCGTCCGCTACGTTTTGCATCGTACAGCGCGTTGTCGGCAAGCGTAAGTAAAACTGGAGTATCTGTCTGCTCACCGCACACGAATACTAAACCAGCGCTAAAGGATAATGGGATCTTTTCACTCCCGCTTAACAAAGGTGAACAAGCTAATGCAGCACGAATTTTTTGGCTAAAACGCAGCGCATTTTTACGATCGGTGTGCGGCATCAAAATCAGAAATTCCTCACCTCACAGGCGACCAAAGAGATAAGACGGATCGCTATGCTCACGAATCTGGTCACAAAAATGCACCAGTGCAGCATCACCCGTCAAATGTCCCCAGCGATCGTTGATCTTTTTGAAGTAATCCAGATCCAGCATTAACAGAGTGAAATGGCTACGGGGTTCCTCAGGTTTGCACTGTACCAGCGCCTCCTTTAACTTCCGCAGCATAGAGAAACGATTGTAGCAGCCGGTCAGATCGTCAATCGTCGCTTTTTTCTCCAACTGCCGCTCCGCTTTTTTACGCTCGGTGATATCCAGGCCAATACTCAGAATTGAGCGGTCAGGCAGCAAAATATTTGACCAAAGCACGTCAGCACCTGTCCATCGCGGCGTATCGGATGCCACTCATGCATATCAACGGCGGGCGAAGTATTAACCGAAGAGCGAATTTGCTGGCGCATCTCCGGATCAGGGAAAAAGAGTGCTAATGGATCGGACTGCTGATTAAGCTCATTAATTCTCCAGCCAAATAAACGTTCACACTCGCTATTCCATAAAATACAGCGATTCGTTTTATCGAAAGAATTCATTAAAACCGGAGCACGATCGAACAGTGCTTTATATTGCATCACGACGCGCTGCATTTCTTGTTTCCCCACCAGAATAATAACCATATTCTTGATTATAGACAGTGAAGGCAAAGGATATGCAAACGCTAAAAAGAAATAACCGTTGATGCTCAGATCTTTATAATTCAGCTTACATAACACGCCGCTTTGCAATTTATTGGTGGCGAATGACTGTGTCGGGAATAATAATTTCCCGACATTCCGTCACCAGCATATAACGCGGCAGGCACGCTGATTACGACGCAGTTGCAACTGTTCCAGCAGGGTCTGTGCATCGCGTAGCGTACACTCCACCTCTCCGTTGCAGGCTATCTGCCATGCCACGTTGTGCAGCGAGCCATGGCATCAACTTCGCCAGAAGTGCCAACGCCGCTGCGCCGTTTCCTGGAAAACAGCTAAATACTCTGTGTTCATTTTTTCTTTTCGCAGGTTATTAACACCAAACCAGCCTGCCATGATTTAATCAGGAAGAAAAAATAGTCGCTCGCAGCTGCCACATAACGTAAACGTGCTCAGCACATAAACCGTGACAAGAAAGAATATATCGATAAAGATCAGACACCTGAATAACTATCAACAGGTAAATAAAGCTAACAACAGAAGCATAATATAGGTTATGCGGAGTATAAATATTGTGACAAGTAGGGTGCTAAATACCACCTTAATACATGAATAATGCCGGACTAAGCAATAGATCCTCGCGAAAAATCGCGTTTATCCCCACTAAAATTAGTAGGAAATATCCATGAAAGATGCTCTTCCTACTGGCGAATAAATCATCAAGTGTGATACAGTTCACACATTATTGAAACGGGCAGGCCGTTTCACATTGTTGTGCTACTCCTGCGGACTTCTGCGTCATCTTTGCCATTCGCGCGTAACGCCTGGTCCGCCCGGTATTCGATTCTTTCTGAGGATGGTTTCATGGCTACCTTTACCACCAGCGTGGTTCTGTTGCGCTGGCAGTTATTGAGCGCAGTGTTGATGTTTATGGCCAGTACGCTAAATATTCGCTTCCGTCGGGCTGATTATGTCGGTCTGGCAGTGATCAGTAGCGGCATGGGTTTAGCGGCGGCGTGCTGGTTCGCGACCGGGCTGCTGGGTATTACAGTGTTGGATTTCACCAACATCTGGCACAACGTGGTGCAGGTCATGGCAGACGTCTCGCGTAAAGCTCCACCAGACTGGCCAATGGTCATTACCTGATACAAATACTTGATAAAAATGAAGCGCCAGCTTGGTTTTAAAGGTATCTAAAATGACGGGTTGCCTTATGGAACCCGTCATTTTTATTGCCACTTGCCCGCTTATTTCCCCAGCTTCGACAGCATCTCGGGGCGCATGAACTTGTGGATTACCAGCATAAACAGCACCGAAGGCACCAGCAGGATCAGCGCGGTGATCGACGACACTTGGTAGTTGCCCGACATGCTGGCGGTATAAAGCAAAATAGGCAGCGTGGTGATATCCGGCGCGCCGACGAAGAAAGTGGCGGTAAACTCATCCAGCGATTCCAGAAATACAAAGATGCTGGCGGCAATTAGACCTGGTGCGGCCTGCGGCAAAATAATATGGAAAAACGTATATACCGGTCCGGCACCGAGATTTCGCGACGCGCGCGCCAGCAGCGGATCGAGCGACGAAAACGCCGCGACGCTTATCCAGATGGAATACATCAGCCCATGTACGCTGTGTACCAGCACCACACCGGCAATCGTGCCATTTAACCCCCACTGATAAAACAACCGTGCCACGTTCATATACACCGTCAGATTGGGAAACGCCTGCGGGATCAGAAACAGCAGCATAAAAAATGCTCGACACGGCATACCGCGCTGGGCGAGCGCATACCCTGCCGGTACAGAGATGAGCAGGCAAACCAGCACCGCCAGCACAGCAATCAACACGCTTATCGACAGCGAACCCGAAACGTCGCTATACGGGCTAAACACCTGACTCCAGTATTTCAGCCCCCACTGACTCGGCAGCGTATGGGGGAAGAACCAGCTCTCCGCCACCGTCCAGATCAGCAGATTCAGCAACGGGCCGAACAGCGCCAGCACCAGAAATGTCAGCAGCAGCGTTTGCAGCAGAAAACTGCCGCGCAGTTGTTGTCGGAAGGCATTCATGACTGCGCTCCTTTCGCCTGTAGGCTGTGGCGTAAATAGAACCAGGAAAGCAGCGCGCAAATCAGATATGAAATGACGCCCATCGCGTTAGCGACCGGGTAGTCACCGTAAGAGTTGACGCGAAACGCCATATCTACCGTCATCATCGTTGGCGTACCGGTGCCAATCATCAGCGGCACAGAAAGGACCGACATCATCGTCACGGTTGACAGCACCATCGCCACGCCAATCGTCGGCAGCACCTGCGGCAAAATAATGTCGAACAGAATACGCAGGCGGGAAGCACCAAGGTTTTTCGCTGCCAGAATATGGGCCGGATCGACCGCCGACATCGCGCCGCAAATCAGCAGCGTAGTGAAGGCCATCTGTTTCCAGACAAACGTAATAATAATCCCGCTCCAGCCGAGCAGCGACGAGGTCTCCATCGGCGTCATCACCCCGGCGGCTACCAGCACATTATTCATCAGGCCGTTTTTCGCCAGAAAAGTCCGCATCATTTGCGCGGTCACAATAAAGGGAATAAACAGCGGTAAGCGATACAAAAAGGCCAGCGTTTTGACGATCCTGCGAAACGGCGACAGCACAATGATCGCCGCGATGCCGATCGACAGCAGCGCGAGGATCGCCAGCGACGTCAGCACAATAACCACGGTAAACAGAATGTCATTCGAATAGAGCGCCAACACTTTATTAAAGTGCACCAACGTCAGTTGCCCTGTTTCGCGGGTAAAGGCGGAGATCAGCGAAAAGCCCAGCGGCCAGAGGAAAAACACCGCTATCATCAGCGTCGCCGGAGCCACCAGCAGTAAATATTTCATCGCGTGTCGCATGGTAAACCTGAGTTATCACCGTAAAAAAGATGCCCGGACCGACAACATCCGGGCACCCACATTCATCAGTTGGAAACCTGGCTCTCGTAACCCTCTTTGATGTCGTCAAAGTAGTGGGTAATCGGGAAGTTTTTGCCGTATTTCGCCAAATCTTGCGGTGAAATTTCAGCGAACAACTTCTGCCAGGTGGCATCATCCAACTTCTCTTTGACGTATTTCGCGTCAATCCCTGGATACCAGTTAAACTGCTTCACAATCCCCTGCGCCTGCACTTCCGGGCTGGTCGCCAGTGCAATAAATTCCTGCGCCAGTTTGGCCTGCGCGGCATGCGCTGGCACCACGTAGTACATCGGCTGTCCTGGCATACCCGGCGCAATCAACGCCAGTTTGATCGACGGTGGCAGCTTGCCCTGATCTTTCCAGCTATAGAACATATCGACCCACACAGGCCCCATAGTGATTTCACCACGGCTTAGCATATCCAGCGTGCCGGCGTTGCCGGGCGTAAAGGTGACGTTCTTGTTGAATTCTTTCAGTTTGGTGTAAGCCTGAGCCCACTCTTTTTCCACGGCTTTATCGTAAGGCTGCGCGGTAAGGCGATCCGCACTGGTGCCGTAGGCATACATCCAGCCCACCACAAAGCTCACGCCGGACATGCCGTTTTTAATACCGTTATAACCAAAGGCTTTCGGGTTTTTCTCTGACCACTGCACCAGTTCGTCGTAGGATTTCGGCGGGGTTTTGACAAGATCGCTGTTATAGGCAATTGCCGTCTGGCTTAAGAACATCGGCATGACATAGCCATCAACGTTGACGCCCAACGCATTCTTCGCGTTTTCCGCCGTCACCATCGTGCCGGTGCTGATAGCCGGACGATATTTATCCAGCAACCCTTTTTCAACCAGTTGTCCACCGGCGTTCTGATGCACCACAGCAACGTCAATATCCCAGCTTTTCGCGCCGCTTTGCTGCTGCGCTGTCAGTTTTTCAATGATCTTATTCGACCCGGCATCGCCTGGCCCGGTGCCGATCACCTGCACTTTTACCCCGGGATGCGTGGCTTCAAATTTCGGCCCCAACCAGGTTTTGACATAGTCCACCATATTTTGATCGCCCGCCGTTGCAACATTGAGAACCGTTTCGGCGTTCGCGGCATGCAGTGACCCCAAACAGAGTGCGGCTGTGACAGCAAGTTTCGTTTTTACGGACATAATGTATCCCCAGGAAAAAGTGTGTCGGTTAGCATTACAAAGGTTGTTCAAAAAGATGCAGCGCCGGTTGCGGAACATGCAGCACCACAGGCGTTTGCGCTGGCCAGAACTGCGGTGAATCAGCGAGCAAAAGCTGCCCATCGCAGCGCACGCTGTGGCGGTACTGGTGGCCGAGAAACGCGCTCTCCTCAATCACGCCCTCCAGCACTAACCCCTGCGGTGCCGTGGGCGTCAATGCGGCGTGAATGGTGACATCCGCGCTGCGAAAATAGAGGGTTTTGCCCTCGTCATCCGCGCTCGCCAGGCAGTTATCCGCACCCATAAAATCCGCCACGAACGGCGTTGCCGGGCGATGGTAGATATCTTCCGGCGTACCGATTTGCTCGATACGCCCGTTATTCAGCACCGCAATGCGATCCGCCATCACCAGCGCTTCCTGCTGATCGTGGGTGACGATAAGCGAGGTAAAGCCAAGCTTCTTTTGCAGCGCTTTAATTTCATGGCGTACATTGAGGCGCACTTTGGCATCGAGGTTCGACAGCGGCTCATCCAGTACCAGTACGTCAGGTTCAATCGCCAGCGCGCGTGCCAGCGCCACGCGCTGACGCTGACCGCCGGAAAGTGCGGTCACTTTTATATCTGCGTAACCTTCAAGGTTGACGATTTTTAATAATTCCTGCACCCGTTGTTGAATCGCTTCTTTTTTCACACGACGTACTTTTAAGCCATAGCCAATATTTTGTGCGACGGTAAAGTGCGGCCACAACGCATAACTCTGAAAAACCATGGTGATATTTCGCTGTTCCGGCGTGCTGTGCGTAATATCCCGTCCATTGATGGCGACAGCCCCTGAACGTACGGGAACAAATCCGCATAATGCATTGAGTAGCGTAGTTTTTCCGCAGCCAGAAGGTCCAAGCAGCGCTATCATCTCGCCCTTCTCCACCGCTAAATAAATATCGTGGAGAACGATGTTATTGCCGTAGCCAATCTTCAGCTTATTAATTTGCAAATAACTCATGGGCGATCCTTTTATTCGACATCTTTCTCAAAGATGAACACGTGTTCATTTATTTGTAAAAAAAATGCAACTTTGCAGCGACATTATGTGAGCCTACTTTGTCGTCTATTTGTGACAGTTTGATTAAGAGCCTATTCCAGAAGGGATTGTCAGAATGCCGTAGCTGATGATTTCTGAAAGCGAAAATATGACTGGCAGTAAATGGCGGCTCAGCGATGAACTCTGGGAAAAAATGGCACCGCTTATCCCTGAGCACAAAACCAGCCATCCGCTCGGTACGCACCGGAAACGCGTTGATAACCGTGCTGCAATGGATACCATATTCTTCGTCCTCAGAACCGGATGTCAGTGGAACGCACTGAATGCCACCGGAATATGTTCATCGAGCTCTGCGCACTGACGCTCCAGGAATGGAGAGACGCAGGTGTCTTCGAGCGCTTCTTGCAAAACGGATTGCTGCCCTGTGAACATCTGGACGGCATTGACTGGTCATGGCTGTCTGATGAATGAATGAATCGCTTTCGCCGGATCCTGACCCGATGGGAAAAGACGTCTGAAAATTACGAGGCCATGTTGCATTTTGCCTGTGGTCTTATCGTCTGGAATAAAGTCCTATTGAGATAGACTCTTAGTGCCGTTAATACCGGGTTATGTGTCCTGTCTCCGTTACAGATTGTCAGAAAGGCCTCCGGCGAAACCGTCGCCCTCTGGTCCTCATCCGATGCCCTTGTACTAAAAATGCTTACCGGTGTACTGGAAAAACAACTGCCGGTGCACCCGTTGTGTGAGCACGTCCGGGACCACGGCGGCGGACGGCGGAGCACCCAGCGCGTCGACCGGCACCTGCGTGGGCAGGGACAATATCTGGCTATCCATCTGCGTGATACGCGTCTGATTTTTCTTTATCAGCTGCGGTTCGAAGGTATTTTCGCGGTCACGTGGCGTGCTCAGTTCAATCTCACCATCGTCGCATAACACGGTTTTAGACGAGTAACCATTTCGGGTATTAGAACCTGATTTAGGGGCATTTTTCTCGTGCCCGAGATGGTCTGTCAGCTCTGCATTGAGAGCTGTTTCGACGGTTAACTTCGTCATTTCGTCCATCGTTTGCCTGTCTCCGTTATTGGAGTGAACATATCAACAGGCAATTACACAATTTTAATTACAGTCTTAGTTTGGGTTACTCTTGCCAGTATCATGCTTTGGTTGTTGGACTATCATTTTGAAAATAAAGATCTTCATCTAAATTACCAGGCAAACAGTATCAGGAAGCGAAGAGTATTATCCTTTCTAACACTGGCAGAAAATGTCTTACGACATTGCCAGAAAATCCTCAAGCAGGTAGATCCTGAAAAGATATTATGTCAGCTAACCAGCATCTACCGACGTATGGCGCTGGTTAGCTGATATGGATTTTCTGGGGATCCCTCAGCCCGAAGGGGATCTTCCGTTATCTTTCCCTTAATGCTTCACCAACCTTGTTAAATGGTTTAATCAGGTACTGGAGGATAGTCTTATTGCCAGTCTTGATATCAACACTGGCCACCATCCCTGGAGAGATAAAGTGCTGTTTGTTATCCATGGTCTGTAAATGATCTTTTGTCGTTCTGATATAGACACGATAAAAGACGACTTCAGGTTTTTGAGGGTCGGAAATGGTATCAGGGGAAATCGTTACCACTTCACCGTCTAGACCGCCATAAATTGAGTAGTCATATGCGGTAATTTTAACAATTGCACGCTGCCCTGGATGAATAAAAGCGATATCACGCGGCAAGATCTTTGCTTCAATAAGCAGTCGATCGTCAAGAGGAACGATATTCATGATGGTTCCATTAGGAGGAATAACCCCACCAATAGTGTTAACTTCTATATTTTTTACAATCCCTCTGACCGGCGAAGTAATGGTTGATTTTTTCAGCAAATCGCGCTGGCCAATGATCTTTTGATACAGCGAATCAACTTCCCCGGAAATTCTGGATAGATCCTCACCTGATCTTACCTGGTAGTTGTAATTCAGCTCTGACTCTTTCATGTTCAGATCAACCAGCTGCTTCCTGAGCCTGATAACATCGACTTTACTTGACGCGCCCTTCGCCATAAGTCGTGTATTGATCGCGAGCTCATTGTTCAATAACACCTTAGATGCCTGGATGTCTTTAATTGACGAGATATAATTATTTTTCCGCGAAGTATAAAGTATCCTTTCTCTGCCGGTGATTTCCGGAAAATCATTCAGCTCGTCTGGAAACACTAAAGGGAGATCGCTTATCTCCGCCAGGAGCCTAACCTTGCTGGCCAATAACACCCGATATTTGGATTCAGATTCCATCACTGCAGCCTGAGTTCTTATCGTATCAAGGTTGGCAATAATATCTCCTGCCTGAACGATTTGCCCCTCTGTAACATTTATTTTATCGAGGATCCCGCCATCAAGAGATTGAATGATTTTCTCTTTCGAACTGGGGATCACCCGACCATCGCCTTTAGAGACCTCATCAATACTGAACATGGAGGCCCACAGCAAAAATATACTGAGGAAAAAGATAACGCTGAGCAGGATATAAATTGCCCTGCTGGTTTTTACGCCACCATGGGTATTGGCAAGCGTAAACTCATCCGTCTCTCGTGCCCGCCGGGTGGCATTCTTGTCTTTTGTAAAAAACACATGCTTACAAAAGTCTTTTGCAAGCAGAAACTTCTTTTTTAATTTCCCAGAAATATTTTTCATTGAAGACCATCACCTGAAATAGCTGGAACAAAATATAATTTTGTCGTTATTGAAAGTGTATAGTTACATTTCATCAATAATCTCATTCTTGCTTTTATCTAACACAATTCTTCCGCCAGACACAACGATAGTCCGGTTAACGAGATCCAATATTTTTTTACGATGGGTGGCAATAATAACTGTTTTACCTGAAATCCAGATACCCATTTTTTTGACGAACTCATCTTCAGTAACATCATCAAGAGAGGAAGTTGGTTCATCCATAATAACAATATTAGGATTACGCAACACCAGTCTTGCCAGCAAAATTGTTTGCTGCTGCCCACCTGAAAGACCATGACCACCTTCCTGGATAATATAATCTAAGCCAGACGGAAGTTGGTTAATGAAATTAATAGCTCCGGTGATCTTGATTGCTTCAACTATATCCTCATCCCGCGCCAACGGGGAGCCCAGCGTAATGTTCTCTCTAAGGGAACCAAAAAAAAGCCGGGAGTTTTGGCTCAGATATCCAACATCGCGACGCAGATCGGCGGGGTCGATATCATTAATATTAATACCATCCAGGATCACCTCTCCGGACCTCTGGTGCATCATTCCTGAAAGCGCGTTTAACAGTGATGATTTCCCCGAACCGTTGCGCCCAAGAATTGCAATACGCTCACCCGCATTGATCTCCAGTGAATCAACGCTCACGGCTATTTTCTGGCCATCGGCATGATGCATAAAGGAAGCGTTTTTTATCGAATATTTACCTTCGATAAATTTCTTATGGATCAATCTCTGATGCTCCGGCTGGTCAATGGGTAATTGCATAATCGAGTCGAGGCCTGTCATCGCCACTTTGGTTTGTTGCCAGCGAGTAATGATGTTGGCAATTTGTGCAATGGGTGCCATCATTCTTGAGCTAAGAATGGATGAGGCGACTAATGCTCCGGTAGAAAGATCGCCGGACATAACAAACGGGGTTCCCACCAGGATCAAGCAAACGAACACCGAACTTTGAACTAAATAAGACCAGGTGGTTAACGTATGCGTCAGGTGCTTTAGTTCCAGACTATTTTCTGATGTCGTCTTAATGTAATGCAGCCATTGCTGTTGAAAACGATGCTCAGCCTGTAAAAATTTGATGTCATCCAGCCCCTGAACCGTTTCGACCAGCATGGCATTACGCAGGCTGGATTCTCTCGTGGCCGTGTTGGCCAGGCGAAAAAGCTTCTTTTGACTCAATAAACCAGGAAGCACCATAAGAATTGCTCCGGCCAAAGGCACGAGGAAGACAATTCCGCCCAAAAAATAGATAATCACCAGGAACATAAAGAAGAACGGCAAATCCGTAATTGCGACGACGGTCGACGAGGTCATCATTTCACGAACCTGTTCCAGTTCCTTTAGTTGAGAAATAAACGAGCCGGTAGATTTTGGACGGTAGGCATTTTTAATCCTCAAGGCCCGGCCAAATACCCTGTCTGAAATAATCAGATCGGCACGTTTTCCCAGAATATCGGTTACGCTATGGCGGATTAAACGTAAGGTGAAATCAAAAATCAGCGCCACAACCACGCCAATAAAAAGCACCCACATGGTGGGATGTGACTGTGCAGGAATGATACGATCGTAGGTCTGCATCGAGTAAGTGATACCTGCCAGGCCGAGAATATTGACAAACAGGGAGCCAAGTATGACCAAGTAATATGGCTTCATGTCAGCAAAAATAATCTTCCAGACCCAGTACTTCTCAGCCGGCTTGATATAGTCGTCAATTCGGGAATCGGAGACATTTTTTGCCGGCCGCAAAGTGATAATTCGGCGCCCTTCAGCACGAACCTGCTCTTCTGGTACTAACGAGATCAGATCACCATCTTCAATAAACGAGATAACAAAAATTTTATCCTCATCAATGCTTTTAATAATGGCCAGACGCCCATCTTTCATTTCCAGCACCTGAGGAAATAGCCAGGAATTAAACCGATAGCCATCAACAAAGTCTTCTTTAAAAGAAAGCCCGGCTCGACGACTCATGATTTCTATGACTTTGCGGGTTGACTCATTGTCATGCCATAAAGATGTTATCAGAATATTCTGTTCTGAAACATTAAGTCGATAATGGTGAGCGATATTAACCAACGCACTTTTCCATTGTTCCAGATAGTACTCTTTGGCGTCACTATCACTTTCCATGTAGGAAAAGAAATCCATATCTTGCACTATATCATCCTTTATTTTCCAATAAATTCATTAGCTTGCCGGCATAGTAGAGACTTTCAAGGGCAAGGTTCGATACCGCATAATTACTGTTAATAATGTCTGCTTTGGTCTGGTGGATCTCCGATTCAGCGCTAGTCAAATCGGAGAATGAGCGAGTACCTAACTCCAGATACTGAGACATATAAAGGTTCCGGGTTCGTATAGCACTTTGTTCTCTCTCTAGTTTGTTTTCCAGGCTAATTTTTGTGTTTATCATTTGGCTGAAAAATTCCATTATTTTCTGTTTGGCATTATTCTGTTCAGTATCTAAGTTAAATTGCGCAGTATTTAGCGCTTCTTGTGCTTGCTGTACCTTAGATGACACTGCCCCCCCCTGATAAAGCGGGACTTTTACATTTATAAATGCGCCATAGCGATTGCGATTTTTAGCAACGCTGTTACCGGTTGATTTGGCTGTCAAATCATGTTCATAGTAAGGTGTCAACGTTATCTTCGGATAATGCCCATTTCTTTGCACATCGATTTGTTTTTTCGAGATATCTATTTTTGCCCTGGCAATCCTGACTGCTGGTGATTCAGTATTAGTTGGATTATCACGCAATAAATTATTATAGAGTTCTTCAACTTCAGCCGGGAATTCCATGATAATCTTGGAAGAGATTTCTTTATTTAGCAGATAATCCAGCGTTGCTGACCATTTTTTATACTGAGAAATATAATCATTATAGTTAGAGAGTGATTCGGCCACTCTGAGACTGGCCTGAGAGTAGTCAGATTCAGCACTGGCACCCAAGGCTACGCGTTTTTTTGTTATATCTCTGATCTTAGTAAAACCGTCAATGCGATCCTTGGCGGCGGCAATGAGCTGATGATAGCGAACTATCTGCAAATAGGCGCTAATGGTTTGATAGAGGATGTCGTTAACCTCTTTTTCAACTTCATAATTAGCACTGATGACGTTAAGCTCAGAGAGTTCAACCCGGTCACCAGTGCTGCCGAAATCATAAATCATCTGTTCAATTGAGACATTTAACTGATTAGTTCTATTATTGTCATCAGTATAACTATCTTTTTCTATTCCAGAATTAAGACCCATTTCTACATTGGGATAATATGAAGATCTGACCTCATCTACTATAGACTTAAGTCTTTCAGTTTCAGCTTTTGCACGTTTAATTCCTGGGTGCCAGCTGACTACCATCCATATTGCACTGCGCAGGCTATACTTCTCTTTTGAAATAATGACACTTTTTTTAGTCGTCGCTGTTGACACCACAGGAGCTTGTTTCTTTGGTAACGAGATCTCTTCCACAGCCTTGACGTATACAATAGGGGTATTATTGGACCGTTCTTTTTTCGGCCCGGAAATAGCTGATGATGCAGATGATTTATCCTCATTAACAAATGAAACGGGATAAGTTATAAGCTCACAGGAAGCATCCGCGATCGTTAACAGACTTCCCATGGTAACGGATAAATAGAGTAGTGTTTTATGAGTAAGTCCCACTGAATATCTCCCTGAATTATAAATACAACGCGTTATCATTCCATGATGATGTGTTTCTGGCACTCGTGATGAAGATATACTTCATGGCGCTGATAAGTAGCCACTTTTTTATAAGACATGTGGCTGGCCAATCCCAACAGCTCAATATATAAAGCTGTTGGGAAAGGGGATTACTTACTATTAAGCAGCAGAGAACTGATAGCTATCTTCATTAAGCTGTAGCTGACTGATAATTTGTTCAAATACGCTATATCCTTCGGTATCCTCGACGCTGTGTTGCTCATCCTGGGCATTATTTTCTGCTGCGATAAGCCCGTTTTCTGTACCAATGAGTGAATCCAAATCAATCTCGCTGGCGTTGCTTTCCTCCATGATAGAAGCGAGCTGCACATCAGTAAGCTCTTCGCTTACCGCTGTCGTAATTGCTTCCTGTGAAGTCTGCACCTCAGCCATCTCGGTGAGCGAAACAACATTGGCATCTGCATAACCCGCTAACTCATCGAGCGTACTCGTAATTTCGGTCAAATCTTTGACAGAAGAGCCGTTCTCGTTGCTTTCCCCAAAGACAAACTCAACCGGATCCTCCAGGAAATTATCAACAGCACCCTCTGCGCGAACGAGCAGATTATCAATTGCTTCAGCCGCAGGTGTTGCGAGTTCAGCTGCTGATTCAACGGTATCAGTAATAGTATTGAACGACTCGGTAGCAGCATCGGTAGATTCGTCGGATGGGCCGCCGAAGATTTTCGCTATAGTATCTTTAATGATGTTAAAGATTGTTTCCAGCGGGTGAGTAATGCCATAAATTACATTACCGATAAAATCAATGATTCCTTTAAACGGACTCAGGATGGTATCAATAACCTTATTGAACAACTCGGTAATCGTTCCGACCGGGTCAGTGATAAATTTGAGCGCCAGAGCGAATGGATTGCCGATCAAACTAATTATTGTATCAATCGGATTTGTTATGAAGTTGAAGACAGAGCTGATTACATCAATAATGCCCTTGAACGGGCTGAGAATCAGATCAATAACATTGTGGAACATATCACCGATAGCACCGAACGGATTGCTGATGATGTTCCCGATGATTCCCATTATACCGCTAATAATATTACCCACCGCCTCAAACGGACTGGTAATAAAATCAATAACCGAGCCAACCGCATCAATAATACCCTTAAACGGGCTAAGAATCATATCAATAACATTCTGGAATATTTCGCCGATAACGCCGAACGGATCCTCTATGAATTTTCCAATGTTACTGAAGATTGAGGAAATAATATCTCCGATACTGCTGATCGGAGAGCTAATAAAGTCGATAATCCAGTCAATAATGTTATTGACTGGATTATCAGACGTGTCCTCATCTGAGTTAAGTCCCAGGACGCCTTTTATAAAGGCTTCAATAATGGCTACTGCAGATGCCCCCGAGCTGATAGCAATAGGGAGTCCCATAATCAACGCCATGCCCAGTTTTGTGATCAGATTTACAACGCTACTCAAGCCATAATGAATGGCAATAATGACACCATCAATCGCAAGAGTGAAATCAGAGATGACACTGGCAACAGGTATTAATCCCGGAATGAATTGTAGAACGCCTGTAATAATCCCCAGGATCCACTCTGCAATGACGCCTATCGCCTCAACGGCCAGTTTAGGGATAACCATAATACCGACGAACAAATCACCCAGGATTAATGGAATAAGTGGGTTTTGCAAAAGTGATTGTGAAAGGTCAGCGATGAAATCTTCCATCGCGGTGGAGTCGCCGCTTAACACAGCACCGATCCCTTTAACAAGGGTAATCACCCAGGCAATTGCCCCGGTAATGATCGCAGGGATGGTAATAACGCCAACACCGATGCTTTCTACGATAATTTTAATACCGTTAACCACACCATCCACGAGAATCAATATGCCATTCAGGATATGTGGAATGGTACCTAACGGTCCCCAAATGCCTCCCAAAATACCTGTCGTAAAACCAATAATCCACTGAGCCATGTTAGATAGGAAGCTTAATGGCGCGTGAATAATTTCAACCACCGCCTCCCAAACGATCAATGCAACGCCGGTCAGAGCAGCAGGACCTGATTCGAGCAAGAAGTGGTAATCACCTGACTTCAAAATAACCGACTTAAGTGCCTCTAACAGTCCTTTAGGAATTGCAATAATCACCTTCCATATGCCACCCAGAATATCATCAAAGAATGAAGAATCTTTTTCATCATTGAGGTTGGCCGCATCGTCCAGCGCTTTTTCCACGCCCGGAACGTCAGTCGCGTCATTAACGGCCTTATGCGCAGTGTCTTTCTGCTCGTCCGTCAGGTGCTCCATCTCGTTGATCGCCTTGCTGGCGTGGTCTTTGGCTCCCTCGAGGTTATCTTTGGCGGCATCCGCAACGGCTTTTTCCACACCCGGAACGTCAGTCGCGTCATTAACGGCCTTATGCGCAGCCTCTTTCTGCTCGTCGCTCAGGTATGCCATGTCGTCGATCACCTTGCTGGCAGCGTCTTTCGCTCCCTCGAGGTTATCTTTGGCGGCATCCGCAACGGCTTTTTCCACGTCCGGAACGTCGGTCGCGTCATTAACAGCCTTATGCGCAGCCTCTTTCTGCTCGTCGCTCAGGTATGCCATGTCGTCGATCGCCTTGCTGGCAGCGTCTTTCGCTCCCTCAAGGTTATCTTTGGCGGCATCCGCAACGGCTTTTTCCACGTCCG
>Ga0316602_10000312_pt1 | contig 33976 bp, 30 predicted proteins | sample OWC_soil_day10_C_FD_203103 | JGI IMG/M metagenome (GOLD analysis project Ga0316602, IMG submission 203103) | Wetland soil microbial communities from Old Woman Creek delta, Ohio, United States - OWC_soil_day10_CT | ecosystem: Environmental > Terrestrial > Soil > Wetlands | place: USA: Ohio... | reverse complement strand
GCTGGGGTAGGAACAGCCCTTTGGCCGCGGATGAATGAGATAAACGCGGATCAAGACGTTGTCCGCGGGCTGGGCGCATGGGGCTGCCCCGCGAAGCGGGGGCGGACGGCGCAGCCGCCCGCGTTCCGCAAGGGAGAGAGGGGCTATGGCACGCTCTTCGACGGCATCCTCATGGATGTCAGCATACCGGTGGTGGACGGGATCGAGGCCGGCGGCATCGACTACCTGGTGAAGCCCTATGCCCAGGGCCGCATCCTCGATCTCGAACTGAGCAGCATGAATCCGCTGGGTAGGAACAGCCCTTTGGCCGCGGATGAATGAGATAAACGCGGATCAAGACGTTGTCCGCGGGCTGGGCGCATGGGGCTGCCCCGCGAAGCGGGGGCGGACGGCGCAGCCGCCCGCGTTCCACAAGGGAGAGGGGGGCTATGGCACGCTCGCGTGCCTCCACCCCCCGCTCCCTTGTGGAACCAGCCCCAGGTGCCCTGATGAACTTCATTTATCCGCGTTCATCCTATTCATCCGCGGCTGAACCTTTGCTGTTCTTCCTGTGCCCTCTTCTCCATGGGAACGCGGGCGCTTGCTAGACTGGAGCCCCGTGAGGCCCCCATGTCTGAACCCGAACTGATCCCCCTGAGTCCCCGGCGCAGAACCCGCCAGATCCTGGTGGGAGGCATTCCGGTGGGCGGAGGCGCGCCCATCACGGTTCAGGGCATGACCAAGACCGACAGCCGGGACGTGGAAGCTACGGTCCGCCAGATCTACGACTACGCCGCCGCCGGGTGCGAGATCGTGCGGGTCTCGGTGCCGACCCAGCAGGCAGGCGAAGTCTTCGGAGAGATCTGCGCCCGCAGCCCCATCCCGGTGGTAGCCGACATTCATTTCGACTACCGGCTGGCCCTCATGGCCGCCGACGGCGGCGCCGCCTGCCTGCGCATCAACCCCGGCAACATCGGAGGCCAGGATCGGGTCAGAGCCGTGGTGGCCAAGGCCGGAGAGAAGGGCATCTCCATACGCATCGGGGTCAATGCCGGCAGCCTGGAAAAGGAGCTTCTGGAGAAGTTCGGCCATGCCAGCCCCGAGGCCATGGTGGCCAGCGCCCTGCACCACCTGGAACTCCTGGAGAAGGAGGGCTTCACCAATACCAAGATCAGTCTCAAAGCCAGCGATGTGGTGCGCACGGTCCAGGCCTACCGTCTCCTGGCTTCCCAGGTGGACTATCCCCTCCATCTCGGCATCACCGAGGCTGGGACCCCCTGGGGTGGCACCATCCGCAGCGCCGCGGGCATGGGCATCCTTTTGGCCGAGGGCATCGGTGACACCATCCGGGTCTCCCTTACGGGCCCAGGCACCGAGGAGTGCCGCGTGGGCCATGAACTCCTGCGCAGCCTCAACCTGCGCAAGGGCGGCTTCCGCCTGGTGAGCTGCCCTGGTTGCGGACGCCTCCAGGTGGACCAGCACCGCCTGGCCGCGGAGATCGAGGAGGGCCTCCGGGAGATCGGCGACTCCGGCATTACCTACGCCGTCATGGGCTGCGCGGTGAATGGCCCCGGCGAGGCCAAGGATGCCGACCTGGGCGTGGCCGGCGGGAACGGCGAAGGCCTGATTTATCGCAAGGGGCAACTCCTGCGGAAGGTGAAGGAGGAGGAGATCCTCAGCGCCTTCCTTGAGGAGGCCCGTCGCCTCAAGGCTGAACGTGAAGCGGCGGTCTAAGGCCATGACCTGGGCCATCGCCTTAGGGATCTATCTGGTCATCGAGGCCTTCCTGCCCGTACGTTTCCAGCCCAGCGCCTGGGTGCTCCGGGGCGCCATCCGGGTCTATCAGGTCACCCTGAGCCCCACCCTGCCCACCCAGTGCAAGTACCACCCGACCTGCAGCCACTACGGCCTGGAGGCCATCCGGAAATACGGCAGCCTGCGAGGCGGCCTCCTCACCTCCTGGCGCATCCTGAGGTGCAATCCATTCAGCAAGGGGGGAGAGGACCAGGTGCCCTGAGCTAAGGGGCAGAGCAGATAGCGTTGCATTTGATACTCCCCAAGCAGGTCTTCGGGCATCAGGACGCTCAGAGAAGCCTACCCCGACCTGCAGCTCATCATCGCCGCTGGTACCGGATGGAGCAGCCGCGAGCTGGAATATGCCATGGCTTGGAAACTGAGCAAGCCGAAGCCCCCGGGATAGAACAGACACTCCAAGGCGGAAGCCATCCTCCTGGCCGCTCTCCAGATACAGCAGCTCAAAGCAAGACCGGGAGCGTAATGAACGACTAGGCACCCCCCCAAAGCAAGAAACCATCTGGGATGGAGGAGATGAACAGGAAAATTCGAAGACAATTGTGACAAAGAGACAAGCTTGCCGCTGGCCTTCCGTTTATCCTTGAATCAGCTTGGTTCATCCGGCGACATGAGATCATGGATGTATACATGTGCATCATCCGCCTCCATCAACCATTGAAAACAATGATTAGCAAGGGCATTAGACATCCAAACCTTCAGAATCACCTGGGCAGGTGGGCGTGTGAAATGTCATGAAAATCCTTTTCGTTTCTGAGTCCGACTACTTCACAAGCATCTTTATCGAGCATGCGAAATACCTGCCTGAAGCAGAAATCGGCTTCATGGGATTTTATTGGAGTAGTGGACACAGTATCCGAAAAGAGGGTTTTAGATATTTCCATGTGCCATTTCACGGGAAGTCAATTCCACCGCACAGAATGCCATTCTTGGTCGAGATGGTTGGGAAACGACACGATTCAAAAGAATATTCGAAGACATTTAGAAATGCGCTCGGATGCTGCCGAGATATAGCCCAATCAACTTTAGATAAATTTAATCCAGATTTGGTGGTATATGGAACCATAGAATCCGCAATCGCATATTCCGCATACAAGGCATCAACCATGAAGGGGATACCATGCATTGGATTGCAGACATCTTTCGCAAAAAATAGACACATAAATAACCATTATGGCGAACATTGGATCGAGCGAATCCAGGAAATGAAAATTCCCAAAAGCCTTCAAATCGCACCTGAGAGCTCAATCGCTAAAATTGAAAAATATGATTACAGAAGGGTAAACAACAACAAGGCATGGCCCCTCCAACGAATAATGCGCTTGTCTGAAAGACTGTGGAGAACGCTGTCTGGGGGCATTGCATTTGACACAGTCCAGGAACTGAGTTCGCTAGCCTGGGCAAAGGCTTTCAGGCGAACGTGGTTTCCTGGAGTCAAACGACTAGACACCCTGGATGACGCAGGCAAGCGGTTCATTCTCATCGCGATTAATCAACCATGCATTGAAAATGCGTTCACAATCGCTGAACTAATGGAATTTGCCGTCAAGGCGATCCCGAAAGGCTATGCGATCGTGCTCCGTCCCCACCCAAACGAGCACCCCTTCCCGATCCCAGAAAGCATGTTGTCCGCATTGCGCAAGCGCAACGCCCTGGTCTCTCAGTCAGGCTCAGGGCCAGCCCTTAGCGCGCTTGTCTCCCAGTGCGCCGCTTTGTTGACCATGAACTCAGCGGTTGGAATCGAGGCTTTGATGCTTGGAAAACCAGTATTCACTGCAGCCCCAGCCATCTACGCGCGTCCCGGTCTAGCCACACCGATATCCAAGGATGACGCAAGAGCAGTGCACAGCTTCCTGGAGTCCCCTGTAATTAAGGGGCCAGCGCTTTCAGAGACCGCCAGATTCCGCCACTGGCTGACCGAGGAACACATGACTTCGTTCACACTCCAGGATGGGCCAGAAGGACATGGTCTCCTGCATAAAATTCGGGCCATGGCCCGAGAAACGAGCCACTAGCATGTATGCACTGATCCTGAACGATACCCGGGGACATGGGCATCTAGGATGCGGCCTCGTCATGAACCAGCTCCTCGCCGGGTGCTCAACCGCCGGCATACATCCGTACCGGGTGCTACGCCAAGGGCGGGGACACCTCGCTGCAGTAAGACGCGCCTTGCCAAAAGCCGATATCGTCATCATCAATGGCGAAGGCACCATGCACCACGATCAGCCTAGCGCACAATCCTTGGCTGAGGCTGGAATCCTGGCTCACCAAATGGGAAAACCCCTGGCATTGATCAACACAGTCTGGGAGCAGAACTCATTAGTTAACACCCTGCTGCCGTGCGCTAAGCTGATCTACGCGAGAGAATCACGAAGTGCAGCGCAGATCCGCCAGGCTGGGTATTTGTCAATGGTCGCACCGGATCTTTCTCTCACCACCCCACCGCATTTGGTATTCCAAACCCAAAAGGCATGCGGAAGCCAGGTGGTAGTCCTGGATGACGTCCGCTGGGACCTGACCCTACTGCTAGCGAGATTTGCCAAGAAGCACGGATTCCCTTTTTTTCGAATGGCCGGTCGACCAAGTCTAAGATCCCGACCGAGCCTCCAGGCCTGGGGAGACCTCTTTTGTGAAGGAGCACTCGGATCCTCCCTCAACAAAAGGAACATCACAGCCATCTATCAGTCCGAAATCATCGTGACAGGAAGGTTCCACGGAGCATGTTTGGCAATTCTTGCGGGGCGCCCCTTTCTCGCCCTCCCATCAAATACCCATAAGATCCACGGGATGCTTGAGGACGCAGACCTAGGAGTGTGCGCCAGGATGCTCGACCTGGAGAACCCCACAGAGAACCAATTAGCCGAGGCGGTCACCGCTTTCCGAGAACAAGTTTCGGACAGTGCTGTCCAATGGGCATTTCGGGAAGCCTGCCAGAAATATATAAAGAGGGCGCACAGGGAAGCCAAATGCATGTTCAACGCCATCAGAGACATTCGGTAAGAAGGAAGGCTTGATGACTCGAATGGAACGAGCCTTCCAAGGCGGAAGCTTGGTTGCGGCCAACCATCTTGCCGGGATCTGTATTTCGGCAGCAGCAGCCCTGCTGGTATCCAGGGCTTTGGGACCGAAAGGCTTTGCCGTTATTGCCATCTGCGGATCCATCACTGCTGTGACGCGCATCATCAGCCGACTGGGAATCAATGCCTACCTAATCACGCAACCTGAGGCCCCTGCAGAGGAGGATTACCACATCGCCCTAACGGCGATGCTAGCCTCATCCATTGCAACCGGAAGCATCACAATACTGCTCCTTCCGGGAATGGAAAGATTCAGCCATGTTACCGGCATCTTCTGGCCGGGGGTGGCGACCATCGCCCTCCTGCCCCTCCATGTTGCCTCACTACCCGCCATTACTCGATTGGAACGCAATCTCCAATTCAAGAAACTGATGCAGATTGAATTCGTTGCTCAGTTGCTAGGACCGAGCATTGGAATAGGTCTCGTTTTGAAGGGATGGGGAATCTGGGGGATACTGCTGGGCTGGCTGGCAAGAGCGCTGTTTACAGCCCTAGCCCTTTGGATCACCGTCCGGCAGTTACCTCGATTTGCCTGGGATGGCCGCAGGGTATTGCACATGTGTAAGTTCGGGTTCAAGTATCTGCTCGCCTCCAGTATCGACCAAAGTCGTAATCTGTTACTTCTGTTCACCGTCGGACGGGTGATAGGGCACGAAGCGGTGGGCCATATTGAACTAACCCTTCGCGCACTGCGCCTCATCACACCCATTAGAGCCGCTGCGGGGCGGGTTCTGCTGCCAGCCCTCGCTCCGCTCGCCAGAATCCCAAGAATGTTCACCAAAGCAATCACGGCAAGCGTGGAAACAGAGCTAATGCTGAGCGTTCCCATCACAGTTGCAGGAGCTTGGCTCTACCCATATTGCGTTCGGCTCCTGCTGGGAGCAGCCTGGCAGCCGACGATCCAAGTCTTTCCATGGATGGCCGGGGCTGCACTTCTCACTTCAACCCACGCGACCGTGTTGAGTGCCTTGCACATCCGGGGGTATTTCAAGGAATCAATCTTATCCAACAGCCTAGGCCACCTTTGTTTGGTCCTGCTTGTATTCATGCTGGGGAGTCATTTCGGGCTGGAAGGTTGTGCCGCCGCAGGCATTTTTGCTTGGCCCACATTCTGGTTCCGGGAGTGGATTGCCGCGAAATACCTTGACACCCGTTGGAGCCGCAATGCTGTTGCCTGGGCTATGGGTGGTAGTGCTGCCTGCTTCGCGGAACGCCACGGGATCCTGTTCCTCATGCCACTTGCCATTGTTTCAGTGATCACTTTTCCTGCCATTCATCGGCGCATGATGGCATTGCTCTGCTCCAGTCACTCTCTTCCGCGCTCTTAGCAAGGAGGGACTCTCCCTAGAGGGCGTCGCAACTTCCGCCACAGCTTGCCTAAGAGGTACCGGGGCCCGGCAGCCCGGAGGGCCCTTCCGAAGCGGTAGTCGAAGAGGACCTCCATCAGAAGATCCATCTCCTGCTGTTTCAGGAACCGCACCATGCGGTCAAAGCGGCTGTCGTCCTCCTCCAGGTATTTCCGGATGGCCAGGGCCTCGCAGTGGTTCCAGGACCGGAGGAAACGTTTCTTCATGGCACGCTCGTAGCCCCGGAATGCAGAACCGGGCTGCGCCAGTTCCGCCTCGATGAAGGGCAACGCAAGCTCGGCGCCCTCCATGGCGAAACGGATGCCCTCACCACCGAGCACGTTGAGGGTGCTCACCGCATCCCCGATGGCGATCACAGGCCCGGTGGCGTAATGATCCCCCAGGCCTCGGGCGTACCGAAGCAGGCCCCCATGAATATCGAGGGTCCTGCTCCCCGCACGCACTTCCTCCCGAAGAAGCCGCTCGACGAAGGGCCCCAAGTCCGGGCTCTGACGTCCCCGCCCCACGGTGAATACCCCAGCCCCCACCTTGAGGCGCCCCTGCCCCATGGGAAAGATCCAACCGTAGCCGCCGGGCACCCAGCCCTTCCCGAGATAGAAAACCAGGCGATCGCCGAAACGCTGGTAAGTGGCTTCATCCACCTCCACTAGGTGCTCCAGTCCCACGCCGTAGAGGTAGTCCGTGCCGGGTCGCAGGCCGAAGGCCGCCCGCGCAGGCCCCGTGGCATCCACCAGCACCCGAGCCTGAACCTCCTCGTTTCCATCCTTGGAGGCCAGCTTCACCCGGCATCCGCCCTCCGGGAGTGCTTCCCATCCCGTCAGCCGCGTCCCCAGGCGCAGCTCAGCCCCCCGAGTCCTGGCTTCCTCACCCAGGAAGGCCCTCAGCTCCCCGAAATCCAATACGGCTCCCCGGTCCCGGTCCCCGGCCCAGGAGCCGCGCTCCGCCGTGGAAACGATCTCCAGCCCCTTCCAGCGCGCCTTCACCAGTCCATGGGGCAGGCCCCAGCGGTCCAGGGCCTCCAGAGGCAATCCCGCACTGCTGAAGGGGTTGTGATGCCAATCGGGAATGGCATCCACCAGCAGAACAGAGCGCCCCTGCCCCGCCAACAGACGGGCCAGATGACCCCCTGCGGGCCCAGCGCCAGCAATCACCACATCGAACATGCAGAACTCCCTACCCCACGAGTTGAGCACAAATGCCCCCGCCATGCCGAGGGCCCCCAAAGCCTGAAAGCCATTTCATCTGGGATGAAGGGGATAAATGGGATAAAAGACAGATTTACTCAGCCCGCTAGGCGCTCTGGCCCGCCCCGCCTTGCGGGGGCGCGCGGCAACGCCGTACGCGTTCCGGAGGGGCAAGGGAGCGAAGGCACCCCAGCGTGGCAAACACCCTCGGCCCCGGGTTCCTGGAGAAGCTCTACGAGAATGCCCTGCTCCACGAAATCCGGAAATCAGGCATGAACGCCGCGTCCCAACACCCCATCCAGGTCCACTACGATGGCATCCTGATCGGCAGCTAGGCCGCTGGCATCCTGGTAGAAGACCGGATCCTCGTGGAGTTCAAAGCCCTCCGAATCCTGGAAGACCTTCACACCGCCCAGGGCTTCAACCACCTCAAAGCTACGGGCCTGGCGACATGCCTCCTGATCCATTTCGGCACCCCCAGGATCCAGATCCGCCGCCTTGCGCCACCCCACTGAAAAGCCCGGATAGCAGCGCGCTAGCCCCCAGCCAGGATCCCAGCCCCACTCCTGGTCGACATTTGCCTACCGCAGGGGCTATCGTGAATAGCAAACCCCAGCCTGGGTCCCCGAGCCTCCTGCTCCCCCCTTGGTAGTCCGTCTTTCTTCGAGTTGCCTATGCCCTGCCTCCGAATGACCATTCCCATGCTCCTGGTGGCTTCCCTGGGTGCCCAGGACGCAAGCCTCATCGATCAACTAAAGGCGGCTGGTCAGGCCAACCAGATGGGCGGCGGAAGTAATTCGAGCGCAGATGTCACCCCCAAAAACCCCACGGCAAGCCCAGCCATGGACACTCTACAGTTCCAGCGGGAGCAGGCCGAAGAGGATCGCCTCGAACAGGAAATCAAGGAGCTCAAGACGCGGGAAAATGCCCTTCCCCGCTTCGCCTCAGACCTCTTCGAGTTGCGTAGCCGCAGCACCAGCGGCACTGAGGGCGGGATCGCCGACGACTATATCCTAGGCACTGGAGACCGCCTGAACCTCAACGCCTTTGGCAGCGCCACCTTCGACCTCCCTGTTCAGGTGGATGGACGCGGCCAGGTCGTCGTTCCCAAGGTCGGCACCGTCAAGGTAGGCGGCCTCTCCCTGGCCAAGGCCAAGGCCCGGCTCCAGGGGCTGGTCCAGAAGAACTTCTCCAACACCGAAGTGGACCTCACCGTCCTCAAGCTCCGGGAGGTGCGCGTATTCGTCATGGGTGAGGTATACAAGCCCGGCAGCTTCCTGGTCCCCAGCCTCAGTAGCCTCGTGAACGTCCTGAGTCTGGCGGGTGGCCCCACCGCCTCCGGAAGCTTCCGCCAGATCCGGGTCATGCGGGGAGGCAAGCTCATCCACGCCCTCGACCTCTACCCCCTCCGCGCCGAAGGCCTGGGAAACATGAACCTGTCGCTCCAGAATGGCGACACAATCTTCGTTCCCCTGGCCTACAACCAGGTCCTCCTTGAGGGTTCTTTCGCCAGAGTCCGTGCCCTTCTACCTCCACCGCAGACCCCTCATGACGCAACGACAACAGCCAAGCCGACAGCCGCAGCTCCGAGTGAGGCAGCGGGCCAAGAGCCGACCTCCGGCAAGCCCCTCGAGCCAAAGGCGCTTCCAGCGCCTGCTCTGCCCCCCAAAACGCCCGAAAAGCCAGGAAAGCCCACCAAGCTCCAATTCGAGCTTCTCCCTGGAGAAACCGCCCAGGAAGCATTGCGCTACGCTGGCGGCCTGACGGCGGATGCCTACCCCGACCTTCTGAGCCTGCGCCGACAGGATGCCGAAGGCCGGACCAGCGTCCAGGATATTCCCATCGCCAGTCTGGCCAAGACCGAATTGCAACGGGGTGACGTGCTCTCAGCCTTCCCTCGGCGGGATCGCCTCACTCAGGCCGTCACCGTCACCGGGTGGACCCGGGTCAACGGGTCCTTCGGCCGGACCAACGGCCTTAAGGTTGGGGAACTCCTGAAACGCGACCGCCAGGTCCTTCCGGACACCTACCTGGGCAGGGGCGAAATCGTGCGCACCCTGGAGGACGGCTCCACCCGCTACCTCTCCTTCCATGTGGCCAAGGCCATGGCCGGAGATCCAGAACACAACCTAGCCCTGGAGGACCGGGATCGGATCGAGCTGTTCAAGCTACAAAACCTCCGCCTCCCAAAAAAGGTCACCATCTCCGGCCCTCTCACCCACCCCGGCACTTTCGAGCTCCACGATGGCATGCGGGTGGCTGACCTGGTCTTCAAGGGCGGCATCCCCCAAAAGGATGCCAACCGCTTCTACGCTGAGTTGGCTCGCACAAGGGATGGCAAGGTGAGCGAGGTCAGGCGCCTGGATCTGGGGCAGCTGCTCTCCAGCGAGGAGACCAGCCCCCTGCGGCTCCAGGATGACACCCTCAACCCCAAGCTCCAAGAAGACGACCAGGTCACGGTCTACTCCAAGCCCCAGTTCAAGCTCCACCGAACCGTCCAGATCCTCGGTCAGGTGGCCCGCCCGGGTTCCTACGTCATGGACAGCGACCACTTCACCCTCTCCCAGCTCGTGGAGCGTGCCGGGGGCCTCACCCCCCAAGCCATGGCAAAGAGCGGCATCTTCATCCGCCCCCTCAACAGCGACAAGACCACCCTGGAAACCAGCGCCAAGACCCTGGGCCTAGCGGAGGTCCTCGAACGCCTCAACGAAACCAAGCTCTACGTCAACAGCACCACTGCCGCCCTCGGCAAGGCTGGAGAGCCCCAGCTATTCCGTCCTCCGGTGCTCCACGGCCTGGACAGCACTCAGACCAACCGCTTGGTGGTGAACTTCGAGGGTGCCCTCAGGAAGGAGGCCCAACACGATGTGGAGCTCGTGGATGGCGACACCGTGGTGATCCCCAAGCAGACCGATTCCGCCATAGTCCTGGGCGAAGCCGCCACCCCCTTCGCCTACTACAAGGTCACCCCCGGCATGTCCGTATCCGATCTCCTGACCCTCGCAGGCGGCACCACCCGCAACGCCGACACCAGCCAGATCCGCCTCCTCAAGGCCGATGGCCGCATCAAGGACTCCTGGGTCAGCTGGGCCAAGGTCGAGCCGGGGGATGCCCTGCTGATACCGCAGAGGGTGCGGAGGGATGTGACGTGGCAGGAGAATATGACGGCGTTGACCCCGCTGGCGATCCTGATTAGTGCGATAAGGAACTAGTTTCAGCACCCGTATCAGAGATAGAGAGAGGCGCTTCTCACTATCGTGCGGAGACGAGGCCGCGGATGCAGTCGAACAGCGCAATCGAATCTCCAAATCGCACAACCCAATGAAAAAACTCACCCAGCACACCTTGGCAAGCGGACAAGAAGGCGCGACAATATTGGGATAAGGTTTGATTTTATCAGCAGATGACAACGCAATCCCATCAACAATTACAAATCTATTCCGTTCCTACAAGCACAAACCGAAAGAATGGTAAGCAATTTCCGCCGCCAAGATCCAAATCAAACCAATAATCATAGATTCGAACGAACCCCCAACTCGCCATTATCAACACCGTCAAGACATAGTTGATTTACTGCAATCCCAACACAGCACGAAAGAATGCAGTCATGAACGAGCGAGTATTAAGTGCACCGAACAGCACCAAGCAAAGTAATGTCGAAGCAGCAAGCGGGCTCGATTTAGCACGGCATACCCCATCCAAGCTGTTTATCAAGTACGCCACGGACCGTCTCGTGGGCGTCATAGGACTGATCATTCTTTCCCCACTCATGTTCCTGACAGCCATTGCCGTCCGAGTCAGCCTGGGGAACCCCATAATCTTCTCCCAACCACGAGTGGGACTCCACGGGCGGATTTTCAGGATCTACAAGTTTCGAACAATGAGGGACATCCAAGACCCACAGGGCTGCCCACTGCCGGATGACCAGCGTACCACCCCCCTCGGGAACCTCCTGCGGCGCGCAAAACTGGATGAACTTCCGCAGATGTTCCATGTCGCGAACGGCGACATGAGCCTGGTAGGCCCCCGCCCCCTCATGCCCTTCCCCGATGACCCAAAACAAGTCCAGCCAAACATCCATTATGCCCTTCAATCCGGCGGAGGCCCCCTGGACGCCCTGCGCCGCCAGATGAAACCGGGAATCACCGGATGGACTCAAGTAAACGGAAACACGCGTTTTTCCCTGGGGGACCGGATGAGGCTGGATGCGTGGTGGATCCGCCACTTCTCTCTGAGTCTGGACCTCCGCATCATCTTCATGACCCTGCGAGTGTTACTCCTGGACGAGCAGGTAAATCACGCGGCCCTCCAGGCCGCGCACACAGAACTCCCACCCCACTGGCGAGGATCGACTCTGGACTCAGCAGATGGAGCAGAGTGAAGTGCCGGACACCCCACCAGCCACAGAACAGTCCGCCTTTCCGCCAAACGGCGCGTACCTGCAGTCCGCCACAATAGTGGGAACCCAGGTCCACGCACTGAGCTTGGCCGAAGCCACCCACACCATCATCACCTGGGCGAAAAACCAAGAGTCCCGGATGGTATGTGCCTGCAATGTCCACATGGTGATGGAGGCCCACGATGACCCGGCATTTCAGGCAATGATCAACAGAGCAGACATGGTCCTGCCCGATGGGATGCCCCTGGCCTGGGCCCTTGTCAGCGCCGGTTTCAAGGGTCAGACCAGAGTATCCGGCCCGGACCTTACCCTGGCCCTTTGCAAAGAAGCATCAATCAACAATATAACGATCGGATTCCTGGGGAGCACCGAAGCCACCCTTGAGGCCCTGTCCAATCGCCTCAGTGCCCAGTTCCCGAGCATAAAGATCGTATTCATCAATAGCCCTCCCTTTCGCCCCATCTCTCCCGAGGAGGATGCAAGCCTCTGCAAGGCCATCAATTCCAGCGGCACCCAACTGCTGTTCGTCGGCCTTGGATGCCCAAAGCAGGAGACATGGATGGCGGCTCACCAAGGCAGGATTCCCGCCGTCATGCTGGGAGTGGGAGCCGCCTTCGACTTCCACGCGGGGATTCTCCGAGTGGCCCCCCGTTGGATGAAGAACGCTGGCCTGGAATGGCTGTTCCGCCTAGCCTGCGAACCCAGGCGATTGTGGAAACGCTATTTGAGGCACAACCCGCGCTATTTGGTATTCAGACTTAAAGCCAAGATACGGAAATCCGCACCAAACGCATGACCCCCCGGAGTTGAAGAATGCTGAATCAACTACAAAAGCAAATCGAAAACCGCTCATGCACCCTCGCCATCCTCGGCCTCGGATATGTAGGCCTGCCCTTGGCTATAACCTTCGTGAATGCAGGCTATCGGATAATTGGATACGACATCAACCCAGAGTATTTGAACCAGATGCGCAATGGGATCTCAAAAATCCTGGATATCTCCTCGCAAGAACTCAAGGATGCGCTCGCCACTGGTCGCTTCAGCCTCACATCTGTCCCATCCGATCTTGAGGGGGCGGACGTCCATATCATCTGCGTACCGACCCCACTCTCAAAGAGTCGGCAACCAGACATGAGCTATATCGAGTCGGCTTTGGCGACCTTGCTGACCGTCTGGGGGCCCGGGAAAATGGCCATCCTGGAAAGCACCACATATCCTGGAACCACCCAGGAACTCCTGCTGCCAACGCTGAGCCGCAATGGCCTGAAGCTGGATGAGGACTTTCTGCTCGCATTCAGCCCCGAGAGAGTCGATCCAGGAAACCACAAGTTCCCCCTGCACCGCATCCCCAAGGTGGTGGGTGGATCGAGCAAGGCCAGCACCCAAGCCGCAGCAGCACTGTACGGCGCAGCCTTTGAGCAGGTCCACACCGTCAGCAGCCCCACAGCAGCAGAACTGGCAAAGCTCCTGGAAAACACATTCCGAAACGTGAACATAGCCTTGGTGAATGAATTCGCCCAAATCTGCGACAGCCTCAAGGCGGACGTCTGGGAAGTCATCGAGGCCGCCGGCACTAAACCATTCGGCTTCATGCCCTTTTTCCCCGGCCCAGGGATTGGAGGTCACTGCATCCCCTTGGATCCCCAATACCTCGTCTACAAGAGCCGACTCCACGGCTATGAACCGCGTCTGGTGGCCCTGGCCGACCAGATCAATGTGGAACGCCCTCGCTACGTGGTCCAGCAGGCCATGGATATCCTCAATACCCAGGGAAAAGCCATCAATGGCGCACGCGTGCTGGTGCTAGGGGTGACGTATAAACCGGATGTCCCGGACCCCCGGGAAAGCCCTGCCCTACCCATCCTGGAATTCCTGGCAGAGAAGGGAGCCGACACGCACTACATCGACCCATGGATTCCTTCGATCAGACTGAAGAATGGCGACGAGATGCTATCAGCACGGGATCTGAAGGAAGAAGCAGCCGAAGCCGATCTGATCATCATTCTTACTGCACACCAAAATTTCGATTACGAACTGATAAGCAAATATGGGAAAAAGCTACTAGACACCCGGAACGCCGTTTCGACCAGCCTCCGACAACAGCCAAATTAGTCACCCCCAACCGGCAGGCTATCCCACAGCACTGCGGCCGGATACCGCGTGAAAAATCCGTCCATCCACCAGCAGGTTCTCCAAGTTGTAATCGATCGGTGAATCAAAATCCCATGGCGTACGATGGAGCCACAGGGAGTCCTTGCGTCCATACTGCAGTCCAGGGATGCCAGTTACAATCGTCGTGAATCCATGATTGTGGCAGAATGTCCGCAGCCTGCGACTAAAGAAGCGTCGCATGCCATACGGGAAAGAGAAGTCCTTCACTTGGTGCCCAAGATGGGCCTCCAGAAGGCTCTTGGAATGGAGGATATCCACGGCGGCTGCATCAAATGACACACGAGAAAGCGGCCAATGGGCATGCCCATGACACCCGATAAGATGCCCTTTAGCCTCAATATCCAATAAATCGTCCCAGGTAAGAGGCAAACGTTCTCCAAAATATTCGATACGATCATAATATGCATCAATTTCGCCAGGATTACCCGCACTCACCATGGGTAGCGTGTTTACAAAAAAAGTCGCCGATACCCCCAGTTCCCCCAGAGGCGCCATGAGATCTGTCCAATTCCGATAGTTATCATCAAAACTGAGCGATATCCAGCGCCCATCAGGCTCATTGGCAAGCTCTCCCGGCGTGCAGAACTGGTAGCCCATTTCCTTGAATCTGGCCAGGCAGTCCCTGAAGGCCCCCAGAGAACCCTCGCCCACTGCATGACCATAAAGGCCGATATGATTAGGCAGAGGCCCGTGGGACATGGCCAGATGCAGGGAGCGAATCAGTGCTTGGCCTCGACGTTTTATCCGATCTGACACTTGGCCCCCAGCCAGGAAAAGAAGGACGTGCAACTCACCTGCACTTGCCACCTGAACACATGACCTCCCGATATCACACCATCCAGCGGCCTGCTTCAGGCAACCAAGTCACCTTGATTCTACGAGAAGCAGACTTGGCCCGCCCAAGAATCCGTACGCACGGAAGATTACCCCCTCCAGTGTGCCAAGGCAGCCAATCCAGGATTCGCGAATGAAGAGAGTTGTAGTCGTCAACGAGGTCGTCCCCCAGTATCGAATCCCCCTCTTCGAAGGGCTTACATCAGCTCTCCTTAAGGAAGGAGTGGTTCTTCAGATAGCCCAAGGTAGACCCTCAAACCAATTCGCCCTTCGGCAAGACGCTCGAGCATTTCCCGGGTCCGTGATCATGCCGCAGCACAATTGGGCACTCGGAAACCACGACCTCATATGGCTAGACACCCGCCAGGCAAGGCATCAAGCGGATCTTGTGATTGCAATCCAGCAGATCCGGCAACTCCAGAATCTTGCACTTTGGGCCCAACAGCAGTTCGGAACTATCAAGCTTGCCTGGTGGGGCCATGGGCGAGATTTCTCAAAACCCAGGGATGCCTGGAGCGAACGATTCAAGGGCTTCCTGTCCCGCAAAGCACATTGGTGGTTTGCCTATAACAATCTGAGCGCCCAAGTAGTGCAAGAGCTTGGTTTCCCAGTTTCTCGCATCTCATCGGTGATGAACACAGTGGACACCAATCCCCTCAAGTGGGCACTGGAACGCGTCACCATTGCGGATCTTGAGACACTTCGAACTCGACTGGGCATCAAGGGAAGCAAGATCGGCATCTATATAGGCGCACTGGCCCCCATCAAAGGCCTTCGCTATCTGCTCGAGTCATGCCTTGCCATCCGAGCACAACTTCCAGATTTCGAAATGGTCATGATCGGGTCAGGCCCCGAGGGCAGCCTGGTAAACAGCTTTGCAGCGAGTCACCCCTGGTTCCATGCACTCCCCGCCTGCTTCGATAGCGAGAAAGCCCCGTATCTGAAGCTAGCGAATGCATTCCTGATGCCCATGGGCGTGGGACTCGGGATAATTGATACTTTTGTAGCTGGTTGCCCGCTTGTCACCACAGATTACCCCGGGCATGGACCCGAGATCGACTACTTGGAACATGAGAATAACGGAATAATAGTGAACGGACACCCATCCCCTGAAGCCTACGCCAGGGCGGTGTCCGCCCTGCTGAGCAGCACGGATGATTTGACTCACCTGCGCGAGGGATGCCGAGCCGCAGAGGGCGCATACTCCATGGAAGCCATGGTGACCAACTTTGCGACGGGGATCCTGCAAGCCCTGGACGCCCCCCCCTTTCACCGGTCGCACCCATGACGCCCCCTGCCATCGGGCCAATCCTCCTGGTTCACAACTATTATCAGCAGCGGGGCGGAGAGGACCGTGTCTTCGAGGACGAGGTAACCCTCCTGCGCGATTATGGTCACGAGGTATACACATTCACAGTACACAACGACGCATTGAATGCCCAATCCACAACCAGACTCGCAGCCAATACCATCTGGAACCGAGCGCTGGCAAAGGACCTGGCAACACTCGTGACCCAGAAGGGCATTCGCATTGCCCATTTCCACAACACCTTCCCCCAGATCTCCCCGGGAGCCTATCGAGCCGTGCGCCAAGCCGGGGCAGCCGTGGTTCAGACCCTCCACAATTACCGACTGCTTTGTGCCGGAGCACTGCTCTACCGCAAAGGTTCAGTCTGCCAGCTCTGTCTCGACCACCAGCTCCCTTTGGCTGCCTTGGCTCACCGATGCTATCGACACAGTTTGGCTGCTACCGCCGGTGTGCTGGCGATGCAACTGCTCCATCGGACGCTAGGCACCTGGATGCGCGAAGTCGACGCATACATTGCTCTCACGGAAGGGGCAAGAGCACGCTTTGCGGAGCACCTGCTTCCCCCTATGAAAGTCCATGTGCTTGGCAACTTCCTGCCACAGTGGCCTTCACCCGCCCCCTTGCCGACCAATGGCCACGCTCTTTTCATTGGACGCCTCGACGAGCCAAAGGGGGGACGCACACTACTAGAAACCTGGCGAACGACGCCCACAGGCCTTCCAGACCTGATGATCGTTGGCGATGGCCCCTTGAGCTCCGAGTTCCAGCTTGCAGCAGATCAGGACTCGCGCATCACCTGGGCAGGATTCTGCACCACCGCCCAAGTCCAGGAACTGCTCCAGCGCGCCTCCATGGTGCTGATTCCCTCAAATTCATATGAAGGTTTCCCCATGGCAATGATTGAAGCATGGGCTTCAGGCCGCCCAGTGGTAGCGTCCCAAATCGGAGCAATGGAAGAACTCGTCCACCCGGGCATAGACGGCTGGCTGACAGCCGCCGGAACCCCTGCCAAGTGGGCTGACACGATATCCAGACTCTACGCCCAGCCAGAAGCCCTGAGCGCCGCCGGTGCCGCCGCCAGCACCCGATTCACCACCGGACACACCCATGACGCCCACCACAAGGGACTCCTGACAATCTATCAAAAGGCTCTGGCGATCCGAAGCCAGGAATGCCAGTGAGCCCCTCAAAGCGAGCTTGACGCCATGGAATGAGAGACAGCGCAGACTCATATCCGTCTGCAACATCAGTCCAGGCAGACAGCTCTGTCAGAATGACTGGAATCACCACCCTCCAGAATTTTTCCTCCGTCGAGGTTTTCGTGCTATCACGCCTCAAACGTCTACTGACGACCACCCCCTCTGGTCGATTACTGCTGATGCCCCACCGGGCATGGCTGGCGATAAGAAGCTGTTCTCAGCCATTTTTTCAAATCCCCCGCTGGCTGTTCTCTTCGCGGGAGATCACATCCTTCACATACACATATGAGGAAATGGGAGCAATCGAGGCCTGTCATCTGGTTGCGAATATCACCCAGACACCCTTTGCAAGGGTCAACAGCTATCGCCATGAGTTCATGAAGGACACGGAACTGAAGGAAATCGTGCAGGCTCGCACAGCCAACTCAGCCCACCGCTGGACCAGTGACGGCGACCTGCGCCAAGGCCGCCACCTCCTGAACTACCTCTTGGTAAGAACAATGAAACCTCGCACCATTGTTGAAGCCGGGGTATTGAAGGGACTTGGCGCCCTCGTGTCGTGCCGGGCCCTTTCCCGGAACGCCGCCGAAGGCTCGCAGGGGCACTACTTCGGCGTAGATATCCATGAGCCTGAGCGAGCATTCCTTTTTGGCCCCCCGGAAGCCGCTCGCGGAGAACTCGTCCACATGGACATCGCTCCATTCCTCCGGCAGTCTGAAGAACCTATCGACCTGTACATCCACGACACCATCCCGGCCGATGATCACGTACAAGAGATCATTTCAGCACTTCGCCCCCGATTGGCCACAGGATCCATTGTCATGGCCTCCTGGACAACCCTCCTTTTGCTCAACTCTTTCGAGGAAGTCGCACAGATCTTCTCTTTCTCCGAAAAGTTAAGCAACCATTGGTACAGAGGCCGGTCGATCTTCCTTGCAAAACTGCAGAATCGGGATTACACCCCACCTCAGCATTGCCCACTGGAAAACCACACCACATGCAACGCGATCAAATCACATTAACACTAGAAACCCGTCTGGTTATCGCTATCATTTCAAAGGTTGGCAACAGATAAATATTAGAGTCAGGAAATTCAGCTTTGTACTGAGAATTTGACAGCCAGCGGAAATTCCTATTGATATATTCTGGATCTTCTCTGACAACTTTTCCATGGTTGCTCAAATTGAACAATTTTACAATTGCCAGTTTCATCGAATAAGGGAAAAGCGGAAAGAATGGGACTCCATAGTGAGGTTCGACCCAAGCATAGCGATATGGCACAACGACAATGTATTGTTTTGCAACACGCATCATCTCGGATACGATTTGACGGAATACAAGCTCATCGACTACATGTTCCATCATACCAATAGATACAGCCAAATCGAATTCACCATCACGGAAGCGGCTTAAATCCCGCGCATCCTGCTGCAAGTAAGAGAATCCAGAATACTCGTGATGGACCTGCTCACAAGGAAGAATGTCGACACCAGTGACCCGCCAACCGTCCGGAAGATAGTCCTCAAATGATCGGCCATCAACACCACAGCCAATATCAAGAACCTTCATATCATCAGCAACAACAATCTTCGAAAGCATGAAATCAACACGGGATCGCCTGCGGCGTGCAAGTATTTTTCTAACAAATGAAGGCAGTCGGCTTGTTTCCATCCCGCTCTCCGATTAGACCCCATAAATCAACATGAAGAATGCATAAATTTACAATTACCAATTATATCGAGAAGGCCCTGTCACTTGGAATGATATTTTTTGAGAATCCATTCAAAGCCGAACACGTGCCATGACCATACCTAGGTGAGAAGACGCCCAAATGGGCCCACACCAATTTTCACCAATTCAAATGTCCTAAGGCACATTACAGCGCCTCCCCGATGAGATCAAGCGCCTCAGACTAAAGCGTAACAGTTTGAGGTAAGGCCAGATAGCATACAGCGGCCCCAGACAGCCCCCATATTTCAGTGAAATATGCATCCATCCTCTGGGAGGAAGTCCCTTGGGACTCAGGATCTTCCTCCACATGGTCACGAAGCTTATTCCATCCGCCTCCCACGGCAATCCCCCGGGGTTCCGGGCACAAGTACCGATGGTTCCAGGAATCACCCAGGAAGGAATGCCGCGCCGCTTCGCCCGGAACCCATAGTCCGTATCTGCCATGCCATGAATAAAAACATCATCTATTTTTCCAAGTTCCCCCACAACACATCGAGGGATCCAGACGCAATTCCCATTGAACGTGTCACAACGAATCGGCACCGCCCCCGGCACGATCAGAGAAAGCTGGAACGGCCGCATGCGACTCGTCTGCCGACTGCCACCATACGTGGGTGCCCCGCTCAGGGGATCCCGCGTCGTCCCCACGAGAATGCCACCCCGTGATGCCAAGCCCATCTCCTGATGAAGGCGGCAAAACCTGTCAAGTGCATCTGGATCAAGATAGGTGTCATCGTTCAGCCAAAGATATGCGTCCGCATCCCAGGCAGTGGCATCCTCCCAGGCGCGTCGCATGCCCCCGGCCCAGTAATAGGTTCCATCGCCTTGGAGAACTCTTACCTCCGGAAACTTTGCGGCTACAGCCTCCCCGGTCCCATCCGTGGATCCATCATCCAGAAGGAAGACCCGGAAGCCCGCTCGCCCCTCCAAGCCAGCCTGGGCATGCAAAGCCTCCAGACAGTCCAGGGTTGTAGCCTTGCGGTTGTGGCAGGTCATCAGTATCGCGATGGCACATGGAGGCATGGCACTATCCAGAGAATCCATTTCAGGGTTTGACAGATTTTGATGCAGAGCGGGACACCAACCCGCACAGACATCCCAGGCGGTCAATCATGTGAGTAGCAATTCGCTGAAGGGCGGGTGGAGCAAAATAACGCCACCCCAAGAAGAGACTGCCCGCCCACCCCAGCCCAGCCGCCAAAAGAAGCTGAAGAAGAGTAAGGCGTCCATTACATTGACCCCAGATCTGCACCGGAAGACAACTGGCCGCCAAGCCAATGACAGCAGGAAAGAGCGCCCGCCCTACAGCCAGAACCAGAAGACGCGAAGTGACAACACCGATACGCACCAGCACTGCGAAGGAGAACAAGAATCTCATCAGTGCCAGCAGAGCAAGCCCCCAGCAAAGAGCCCGAATCCCCATCCGAACGGAAAGGATCAGGATGGGAATGCTCAGCAGGAAAGAGGCCAGTTGAATTAGCCAATCCAACCGAGGGCGCCCAAGCCCAGTCACCACAGGACCGGCGATGCATCCTAAGGCGGTCAGCATCGCAGCCACGGCCATTGGGACCAGCATTTTGGCCTGCGGCAGAAAGGCTGGACCAAAAACAACTCCCACCACCAAGTGGGAATGGATAGCCAGAAGCCCCATGGCCGGGATGAACAGCAACCCGATCCCAGTGATTGCAGCACAGACGAGCTCTTGACGGCGCTCCGCAGATTCCGCACGAGCCATGGCTGGCAACAGCACCTGCTGCACCGGACCTGCAAAAGTCGATATGGGCACTTCAGTCACCAACCCGAATCGGTTGTAGTGCCCCAGGGCAAAGATTCCGAGATAACGGGAGGCCAGAGCCTGATGATTGTTCCCAAGGCCCCAGGAGGTCACATTGCTCAACATACTCCAGGCCCCGAACCGCACCATTCCCGCAGGCCAACGTGGGTTCCGGAGGTCCGGGCGCCCTGCCGCCATGAGAATGATTCCTTGAATGAGCGATTGACTGAGCTGGCTGAAAGCCACCGCCCACACCCCGGCCCCCTTCAGGGCCAACGTCAGACCGACTCCCCCGTAACCAATGAGGTAGGAGCATACGGACGCAATCTGGACCGGTTTGCTGCGCAGATCACGTATCAAAATGGCCGTGCCCATCCCCACCACAGCACCAATCGGCAACCCTATAGCCATGACACGCATGACCGGCACAATCCTGGGCTGCCCTAGCCCCCGCGCTATAACAGGAGCCGCAAGACCGATCGCCAAGGCCAGGATCAACCCGAGGGCGACCTGCAACCACCAAGCTCCGGCTAAATCTCTGGAATCAAGCTTTCCCCGTTGGATTACGGCGGAAGCCAATCCCGCATTGGTGAGCAATCCCGCCAGAGTGATAGGAATGAGAGCGGCCGCAGTGATGCCATAGGGTTCCGGCCCCAACCAGCGGGCCATCGTCAATCCGATGAAGAACTGGGCACCTATACGAGCAAAGGTGCCCGCATAAGTCCACCCCAGAGCTGCCGCAGCCGGGAATCGCGACCTGGAACTTGTATCTTCAGCCATGCCAATTCCTGACAGCCCAGGGCAATTCCAACTCCGGATCGACATTTTCGTGGAAGCAACGCAACTTGGGAGGAGGAAGGGTATGACCTCGCCTTCTAGCCTCTACCAAGCCCTGAGCAATACCAACCATCGCCTCAGCTCGCTGCACATGGGTGTGACGACCCAGGACATAGCTCCGTGCACACGCACCCATCTCATCCAACTCTGTGGATGATCGATCTAAGGCCAAATCCACAGCCTTTACAAGGGAAGGGATTTCCCCATAAGGGATCCAGTGCACAAAGGGCTCCGCCAATCTATCCACCCGCTCGACAGCAAAATCCAGCAACGGAATGCCACTGGCCATTGCAGTATAGAAACGGTTTGAGGTGTAGTAGGGGGCATAGGATCCCGGGAAGCCCCCTATCTGTATCCGGGACCTGCGTGCTGTATTGATCTGCTCAAGAAAAGGAATAGGCCCCTGCCATGAAGCGTGCCCATCCCACCCCCCGCCAAATAAGCCAAAACGCTTCCCATAACGAGCCTCAAGGACCCGGATCATCTCCCGCCGTTTTCTGCCACAACAACTTATGGGATTGAACGGATTGCGTCCACTGTTATTACTTCCGATGAAAACAAGATCAAAGTCCAAGGAACCTCGCTCAGGCAAAGGCCCACCAAAGCGCTCCTGACAAAGCCCATTGGGCATAAGAACCAGATTCCGAGCCCCCCTCCCGATAAGAATATCGGCCATATACCCCATGCTGGTCAAAAGGGTAAGGTCAGAAACCGAAGCAGCCTGAACCAGAGAACGTGGGGGTCTTTGGAACCACCGCCCGAAAGGGTCCCCACAGCTGACGACAACTATGGTGTGCGCATTCAGCCGACGAACCTCATCAATAAAGGGTCTAGGATCATCTATATCCCCATGGAAGTACTGGAGCAACAGAATGTCAGCCGGGCGCTCACCCAACGCATTCAAGACCTTGGCATAAAGGGAAGGCCAGTGGCCCTTGGGGGGTGGGCCATCCGTGCGATAATGGACCGCCCTATAATCCTCCAGCCGACCTTGGACGACCAACCCCTCGAAAGCACGATGGTGTCCCAACTGGTCTTCAGGACGTAAACCCTGGAGAAGCGCAAAAAGCTTCATGCCCCACCTACTGAATCAGATATTCCCACCAGGACGACTCGCGATCATTTTTTCTTCAACCACAACAATACCTGGCATCCCAGAACCACCTTCCTACAGAGCCCATGAACCGCGTCACGGCATAAACTTAAAATATTCAGTCCACTACCCATCGCTCTGCTCCCCCTTACCAGCAATAATAGCCAAGCCAAGAACAAGGCCTTGCTCTGACGGAAGCGAGTATGTAATTCCAAATATAATCTGAGTAATCACAACAATCTTTGCCCAATGATTACCACTTCGACGCAAGAACCCCTGACGCCATAGCATCAGCCAACAGAATACGCCGATAAAGCCTGACCGAAGAAGCCAAGAAACGAAATGACTATGGGGACTATACTCCGTAATATGAGTCATGATAAGCCGAATATATGGCGTTCCAAAAGGCTTCCCAATAATCCATTGCCATGCAGAAAACGAGGAAGGGCTAAGAAGCTCTGCCCATCCCTCATACCTATCAATAATAGTACTACTACTAGGATCAAAAGCTTCTTCAACGGATTTCCCAATAAACATACGAAGGTCCGCGAAAACATAAAAAGCAAACAAAATAACAACAATAGCAATAGCCGCCCAGCGTATTACTCTATAAATATGACACAAATCAAATTTCGCATTTTTCACAACAGCCCATACAAGCACAACAGCCGTAACAACCCATAATGTACGATGTTGGAGAACCATCACCATCAGAAGGCCCAACAAGGACAAATAATGATTTTTAAAATCACGAAATGATATTAGTGCAACCAATGAGAACTGAGTTAAGAATAGGGTCTGGCCAGCATTAAGAACCCTAAAATAGCCATGATCCGGACCTTTAGTAGATGTGCTCCAACTATCGTAATTCACACCAAAAGCAACCATCATCCAACGAATCAAAGCAAGACACATCAGGAAAACACCAATACGTCTAATCACAATCCAAAAATCACCTTCGAAACCAGTAACATTCCAATAACAGACCACAAATAAGATAGATGCATATACATAAAAGAAATTTCTAAAGTCAAGCCCAACAGATTTAATGCCATAAAAAAACACGCCATTCAAAAAAGACACAAGCAAGAGTAAACCAACAATAACAATCCACTTAATCCTCAATAGCCAATTGATATTCAATATTGCAATCGCCCGAATCAACCCCGCAATGAACATGCTAGAACTGACAAGATCCATTGGATATAGCATAAATCCGTCGACAACAATCCCTGGCATTCCACCTACAAATAGCCATCCAATCACCGTGGTGAAGAAGAACAAATAGAGCCCCCACATTGGATGCATATATATCAATAGGGATAAAGCCCCAACTAACAGTAGAACAATTAACAAGATCAACACGAGCGTCTTCCAAGATAAAGGCCAGCATAACGAGCAACGCCACAATCGATAGAGAATTTATCTTTTAGCCATGGTCTCGGCAAATTGGTCAATCTTGTTTCAAAAATACGCTCTAGTGCTTCTCCAATCGCCACATAAGTCGGATCATTAGCCCAAAGAATTGAATCAGACTTGTCAAAGGCCATAAAATCCCTTAAGCCAGGGACATTGGTTAAAATCATAGGGACCCCTGTCCCAGCGGCCTCCAATGCAGCGATGCCCAACCCCTCGTACAACGAAGGCATGACAAATACATCTGAGGCCCACAGCAGACTGCGCACATCCTTCACGGGCCCCAGAAAACGCACATCGTCAGCAAGACCGAGTGCGGAAGCAAGGCGGCGTTCATCCATTCCTGGGGCTTCATTCCCCGCATGAAGATAAACCCAAGGTGGTCCAGGTGAGATACTGGCCAAGGCATGAAGCAGGGCCGAGTGATTCTTTACCTCGGCACAATTCCCGACCGTGGAGATGGCCACCACGTCGGGAGTCAATCCAAAGCGCGCGCGGGCTTCCGCTCGCTCTTCTGGCGCCGGAGGACGGAAGTAGTCCGTATCGCACCAGTTGAGACAGATCAAGGAATCAACACCAAAACGGGTCAACTCATTTTCATGCACACTCGGGCCAATCGCCAACTCCCGCACCCCCAGGATCCGCTGGCATTGACGCTCGAACCGCTTACGGATACGCAAGGCACCCTCAAACCGAAAGACACTATGCACCGTACGGAGAACCCTTCTAAGCCCCACCAAGCGGGCAGCTAGAGCAACATAGGAGGACATCGCTTCTGAATGGATATGCACAACATCTGGCCGGATACGCCTCAACGAACGAATGAGTGAGCAGAACGAGGCTGGTGTCTTTTGAAACGGGAGGTGGTGGACCCGGAATCCGGCACTCTCCATATCCTGGGCAAAGGGCCCGGGGGTCACCCCGCAGGCCAGAATTTCGGATTCGATGCCCTCAGCCCTCCATACAGGGCTCGCCTGCACCAACATCACCTCGGCCCCGGACGGACGCAGCTCATTCAGGACATGCAGGACACGCACCTTCACGGCTGGCCCAAGGCACAGGATCTGGCCCTGGCGTATGAGGCTTCAAACCCATCTGCCGTCCGCTCGATGTGGTAGTGTTCACGGGCGTATTCCTTGGCCCTGCTCCCGATCGCCCATCGTAATTCGGGGCTCAACGCCAGCTCCAGCATTGCCAAGGAGAGCTCCCCAGCATCTTCCACATCCGAAAGGATCCCGGCCTCGCCGCCGCCAAGGGTCCAAGGAACAGCCCCACTGGCCTTTCCTCCAATCACCGGCAATCCGCAGGCCATGCCCTCAACAAGGGTGTTTCCAAAAGATTCTTCCAGGGAAGGATGCACCACGGCATCAGCTTCCGTGGACAAGAACGCAAGGAGCTGAGCGTGAGGGACGTGCCCTCTGAACTCCACCAAGTGGGCGATTCCCAGCGTCCTCGCCAGCCGTTCCGCCTCGCTTCCCGGACCGCACCCATCCCCGAAGACCACGAGCCGGAATCGCTCTGTCTTTTTTGCAAGCCGAACCAGCGCTTTCAAGAGCCCAGGCCCATTCTTGAGGCCATAGAACCCGCCGTTCAGGATGGAAACGAAGGTCGTCTTCTCGTGGGATCTTCTAGGCGAGGGGGAGGACTCGAAGCAGGATGAGGGAAACCCATTGGGGATGATCTCGATGGGGGCTGAGGTGAAGGAGTAACGCCTCAGGTGCGTGGCCACGTATGGGCTGACGGCTGTCATGCCCCGACTGCGCCTGCCAGCCAAATATGCCATAGCCGTGCGCACGGCCCGATAAGGGATGCCCCGCGGGTGCTGGCGAATCTGGAGACCCAGAATGGTCCATGGTGCATCATGCGCGGTGACAAGGTGTGACAGCCCTGTATCAAGGGCCCCCAGTGCAAACTCGTACAGCCAGTGTGCATGCACAAAGTCTGGGCGTTCTCGTTCAAGGATCCTTCGGACCCAGGCCCGCTCCCCCGCAAATGCGTCCATCCAGCGGGCTCTGGAGCTGGAACGGTAGGGACCAATGCAAATGCGAAAGCCCCTCCCATCAATACAAACTTCATCCTTAATCCCAGGATCAAGTGACACGATCAGGAGGTCTCGCCCCCTACGAATAAAAGTCTCGGCCAAGAGAGAAATAGGTGAGCCTCCCAGCCCTTGCAAGCTTCCGGCATCACCCCGTATACAACCCTGGGCTCTGGCCAGGAAGGGGCGAGCATCAAAGGGACCTACGAGCGCCAGGGATCGGCTCAACCGTTTACCTCCGTCCGCCGCGCCTCGATGGTACGAAGGACCGACCGGATGCGGGAAAGGTTGCAGCCCACCCAAACAGCCCCCCCTCCTAGCAGGATGATGGTGAGAACAATGCTCGACCGCCTCGGCCCGCTTTTGCCTACTGGCAAGTAGGCTTCATCCAGGCGGCTCAGAACCGGCACTGTATTTTGCGCTTCCAGTTCGGCCTGCTCGTATCCGAGGGTGAGGCTTGCAACGACTTGGCGGCGCAACATCATATCGACACCAAGCCGCTCACCGCGAAAACGGACACCGGGATCAGGACTTTGGGCGAAGTTTATGTGACTGCGGGCGAAGGTTTCCAGTTCCTGTCTCGCCTGCTCCTCCTCCTGCCGGGCCTGAATCAAGCGTTCCTTGGCATAGGCAGCCTTGGCGGTGCCCTGTGTCTGGATACGAGTCTTGAGGGCCACCCCCAGCAGATCCGTCACCCGATTGGCCAACTGCTGGGACAATTCAGGGCTTGGCGCCTCGGCACTGATGCGCAGAACCCCACTCTTGAGGTCCCGCTTGGCTTCTACCCAGTCAAGTATCACCTTGGCCGCCGACTCCCGCTTTTCTGGATTACCAGCCTTGAGAAAAGCCGCTAAGGTCTGCTTCCGTACTCGGGGTTCCCCAAAGTACCAAGACTTATACGAGAATGTAAATTCTGTATCCAAAAGACGCTCAGCCATCCAGCGGCTTTTCACGATATCGGCATAGTGGGCCTCGTCATCGGTCTGCCCCCTTCCCGCGCCCAGCATGGCGGCGGTGGCTGCCAAGGCCGCCAAGGGGCTGTTTGAAGAGGCGTTCTTGGGAAGCACCATCGCCTCTGACCGGTAGCGATTCGGCATGGTCAAGGTGTAGGCGGCCGTGAGAACGCCGGCCAACAGCCCCCAGGCGATTGCCTTCTTCAAGGTTGGGTCTTTCCGAAAGAGATCCCGGACGCTCATCCCTACCCCCTCGCCACAACAGTCAGGACCATCTGGCCGATCTGGATCAGGGAGCGGACAGCCTCTCGGACCAAGGGACAGTTCGGGACGAATATGGAGCGAGTAGTCATGGGTTCCTTCGGATTGACCTGCCACGTCATGGGCGTCTGGATGCGTGCGGATTTGTTAAATACTACCTGAGACCACCAAAGGAGCTTCTTTTGAAGCAGAGCGCTTGCTTAGCCAAGCACGCCTTTCATCCACTCGATCGTCTCTCTCAGCCCCTCCTCCAGCTCCACCTCGGCGGTCCACCCGAAGCGTTCCTGGGCTCGGGAGGTGTCGAGCCTGCGCTTGGGCTGGCCATCGGGATAGGTGGGATTGAACACCAGATCTCCCTGGAAGCCCACCAGTCTCTGGACCAGCAGAGCCAGGTCTTTGATGGTGATCTCAATGCCGGTGCCCAGGTTCACGGGATCAAGGTCCTCGTACTTGGCCATGCCGTCACAGATGGCCCGGGCCGCATCCTTCACGTATAGGAACTCGCGGCTCGCGCTGCCGGTACCCCAGAGTTCCACACTGGGGGCGCCCTTGGCCTTGGCCTCCAGGAACTTCCGGATCAGGGCCGGGATCACATGGTTGTTCTCCAGGTCGATGTGATCCCCCGGGCCATAGAGGTTCACGGGCACCAGGAAGATGCCCCGGGTGCCATACTCCTGCCGGTAGCTCTGGAGCTGGACCAGCAGGGCCTTCTTGGCGATGCCGTAGGGGGCATTGGTCTCCTCCGGGTAACCGTTCCAGAGATCGTCCTCCCGGAAGGGGACCGGGCAGAACTTGGGATAGGCGCACACGGTTCCCAGCACCAGGAGCTTGGGGACTGCCTCAAGGCGGCAGGCCTCGATGAGGTGCAGACCCATGGCCATGTTGGCGTAGAAGAAGCTGCCAGGATGCTTCCGGTTGGCGCCGATGCCCCCCACCTTGGCGGCCATGTGGATCACCCCGTCGGGGCGCTCCGCCTGGATGAAGCGGCGCGCCGCCTCCGGATCCATGAGATCGCAGTCCCGGGAGGAAGGGGCCAGGACCACGGCTCCACGGGTCTCAAGCTCTGCAACCACATGCTTGCCCAGGAACCCGTTGGCCCCGGTCACCCAGATACGACGGCCATTCAGCGGAAACGTCACTGTCACACTCATCGGTAGGCTCCTTTAGGGGTTTCCGGCATCCCCGCAAGGACCAGCACCTGCTCCCGCTCTGCCAGCTTGAGGTCGGCCTCCACCATCATGGCGGCCAGGGTTTTCACATCGACCTTCGGGCTCCAGCCCAGGACACGCTGGGCGCGGCTGGCATCGCCTTCGAGGTGGTCTACCTCGGCGGGGCGGAAATAGCGGGGGTCGCTCTCGACGTATCGCGTCCAGTCCAGATCGAGGGATTCGAAAACCAGGGCGAGAAAGTCCCTGATGGAGATGGAGACGCCTGTGGCCACCACGTAGTCGCCCGGCTGATCCTGCTGCAGCATGCACCACATGGCTTCCACATAATCCCCGGCAAAGCCCCAATCGCGCTTCGCCTCCAGGTTGCCCAGATAGAGCTTGTCCTGGAGCCCCAGCTTGATGCGGGTGGCGGCGCGGGTGATCTTCCGGGTCACGAAGGTCTCGCCGCGACGGGGGCTTTCGTGATTGAAGAGAATGCCGTTGCAGCAGAACATCCCGTAGCTCTCGCGATGGTTGATCACCTGGTAGTGACTGTATACCTTGGCACAGGCATAGGGCGAGCGGGGCTGGAAGGGGGTCGCCTCGGACTGGCGGGGCTTGGCGCTGCCGAACATCTCCGAACTGCCTGCCTGATAGAAGCGCACCGCGTTCCCGGTGTAGGCCTGGTAGCCCCGAAGGGCCTCCAGCAGCCGCAGGGTGCCCATGCCCACCACATCAGCGGTGTATTCGGGCTGGTCCCAGCTCACCTTCACGTGGCTCTGGGCCCCGAGATTGTATACCTCATGGGGCTGGACCTGGTCGATCACCTTGCGAAGAGCGTTGCCATCCTGGAGATCACCGTAGTGGAGGAAGAGCCTCGGATTGTGGTGCGGGTCCACGTAGAGGTGATCGATGCGATCCGTATTGAAGGTGGAGGCCCGCCGGATGATCCCGTGGACCGTGTAGCCCTTCGCCAGAAGCAGCTCCGTCAAGTAGCTGCCGTCCTGCCCAGTGATGCCGGTGATGAGGGCGGTTTTCGTCAACGCGAGGTCTCCTGGAAGTGTCGTATTCCGACCCTACCGCCTTCCAGATGGGGCTGACAACCCTGGACGCCAACAGTCGGCATCTTCGGCGGTCCCTTGGAGGTATTTTGCAAAGGCTGGAAAGGCCAGTCGCGGGGTCCTTCCATCCGCTGCTTCCCGCCTCGCCTGCGGTGAAATCCACCTCATCGCCAGACGGCCTCGACTCGCTCTATGCTGGTGTCATGGCCCCCGGGTCGATACTAATTATTACTATGGAGGCTCCATGTGCGGAATCGTGGGTTACATCGGCCATCAGGGCGCGTCCTCGATCCTGGTGGATGGTTTGCGCAGCCTCGAATACCGGGGCTATGACAGCGCAGGGATCGCGCTGGCACCCGGAGATGGCAGCTTCCGCATCACCAGGGCCTCCGGGAAGCTGGTGAACCTCCAGTCCCGACTGGACTTTTCGGACCCCACCTCCGTGGGTATCGGTCATACCCGCTGGGCCACCCACGGTCGGCCCACAGAGGAGAACGCCCATCCCCATCGCAGCGCCGACGGCAAGGTCGTGGCGGTCCATAACGGGATCTTTGAAAATTACCTGGAGCTGCGCGCAGAGCTGGCCCTGACCGGGCATACCTTCGTCACGGAGACAGACACCGAGTGCTTCCCGGTGCTGGTCTCGCACCTGATGAATGAAGGGCGGGACTTCGCCACAGCCTTCCGGGAAGCCCTGGGCCGGGTCCGCGGCATCTATGCCCTGGCCTGCCTCCACGCCGACGACCCGAGCCGCATCCTGGTGGGCCGCAGTGGCCCCCCCCTGATCATCGGCATCGGCGAGGGGGAAAACTTCCTGGCTTCGGATGTGGTACCCCTCCTCAAGCACACGCGCAGGGTGATCTACCTGGAGGATGGGGACCTGGCCGAGCTGCGGACCGATAGCGTGAGGATCTTCCGCCTGGATGGAAGCGAGGTGACACGGGAGGTCCACACCATCCCCTTCGATCCCGTCAGCGCGGAAAAGGGCCGATTCAAGCACTTCATGCAGAAGGAGATCTTCGAGCAGCCCCTGGCGATCTCCAACACCCTGCTCAACCGCCTGCCCATCAGTGGAGAGCCCCTGCCCCTGGAGCTGCCCTACTCCGATGAGGAACTGCGTGGATTCAAGCGCATCGTGATCCTGGCCTGCGGCACCAGCCGCCATGCCGGTCTGGTGGGGCAGTTCTACATCGAGCACATCGCCCGCCTCAGCACGGAGGTCGATTACGGCAGCGAGTACCGCTATCGGGAGCCCGTGGTGGAGCCCGGCACCCTGGCCATCGGCATCACCCAGAGCGGCGAGACGGCGGATACCCTGGCGGCCCTGAAGGAAGCGGCGAGCCGCGGGGCGCGCACCCTCGCCATCTGCAACGTCCAGGGCTCCACCGCGACCCGGACCGCCGAGGCCGTCCTCCTGACCCACGCGGGACCGGAAATCGGGGTGGCCTCCACCAAGGCCTTCACCACCCAGCTCGCCGTCCTGCTCCTCCTGGCCATACGCCTGGGGGATGCCAGGGGTCTGCTGGACCCGGCCCTGCGGGCGGTGCTGCTCCAGGGACTGCGGGAGCTGCCTGCGGTCATGGAGCGGGCGGTGAACCAGGAGAAGACGCTGATCAAGTGGGCCCATCGCTGGCAGGAGGCCCGGGATTTCCTCTACCTGGCCCGGGGACCGCTCTACCCCATCGCCCTGGAAGGCGCACTCAAACTAAAGGAAATCAGCTATATCCACGCCGAGGGCTACCCCGCCGGGGAGATGAAGCACGGCCCCATCGCCCTCATTGACCAGCACCTGCCCATCGTGGCACTCATGCCCAAGGACGAGCACCGGGAGAAGACCCTGTCGAACCTCCAGGAGGCGGCGGCCCGGGAGGGCCGGATCCTGGCCCTGGTGACCGAAGGAGATACGGGACTGGCGGGCATCGCCGAGGACACCCTGGAGATGCCGGAGGTCCACCCCTGGCTGGCTCCCATCCTCTATTCGGTGCCGCTACAGCTCCTGGCCTACCACATCGCCGTGCTGCGGGGATGCGACGTGGATCAACCCCGGAACCTGGCCAAGAGCGTGACGGTGGAGTAGGAAAAAACACGGATTGTCCACAGATACACACAGATGGACACAGATAAAAACGAATCATAAACCTGGGTAACCCCGACCACGGCGCTCTGGCCGCCCCGCGAAGCGGGGGCGTCCGGCTACGCCGGGCGCGTTCCGTGAGGGTGAGGGGGCCAGGGCACGCAAGTGTGCCAGGGCCCCCTCACCCTCACGGAACCAAGCCAGAGCACCGAGCCTGGGCGAGTGCATCCTTATCGGTGTTCATCGGTGTTCATCTGTGGATAATTTTCTTTTTATAATTCCCAGAAAACGGCTAACATCCCCATCCAACAACCACCAGGAGTTGCGATGCCAAGCCAGGATCCCCTATCGGAGGCCATCATTGGTGCCGCGTTCAGGGTATCCAACACCCTGGGCGCAGGCTTCGTGGAGAAGGTCTACGAGAACGCCCTGGCCCATGAACTCGCCAAAGCAGGATTCACCGCTCTCCAGCAACACGCAATCCAGGTCACTTACGACGGCATCCCGGTCGGCGAATTCATTGCCGATCTGGTGGTGGAAGGCCGCATCGTGATCGAACTCAAGGCCGTGAAGGCACTCGAAGATGCCCACATGGCCCAATGCATCAACTATCTCAAAGCAACAGCCCTCCACACCTGCCTCCTCATCAACTTCGGGAGGCCGCATATCGAAGTCAGGCGGGTCGTCCTTTAGGTGCAGGTCAGAACTGGGAAGCCGCCCCGTTCTGCTGCCAGTTCCAGCCATCCCGACACATGGTGTCCAGGTCCAGGCTTGCTCGCCAGCCCAGGAGTTCCTGGGCTCGGCTGGGATCGGCATAGCACTGGGCGATATCGCCAGGGCGCCGTGGGCCGACGCGCCAGGGGATGGGGTGGCCCACGGTGCGCTCCAATGCCTGAATCATCTCCAGAACCGAATAGCCCTTGCCTGTTCCCAGGTTGATGGGCACCGCACCCTGCAACCCGGGAAGGGCCTTCAGGGCGGCGAGATGCCCCTTGGCAAGGTCCACCACGTGCAGGTAGTCCCGGACGCCCGTGCCATCGGGGGTGGGATAATCCTGGCCGAATACTTCCAGGGAGGGCCGCTGGCCTGCGGCCACCTGAAGCAGATAAGGCATCAGGTTGTTGGGGATGCCCTGGGGATCCTCGCCCAGGAGCCCGGAGGGGTGGGCCCCCACGGGGTTGAAGTAGCGCAGGAGGGCGATTCGCCAGCCGGACTCACTGGAGGCCAGATCCCGACACAGATCTTCAATCATCAGCTTGGAACGCCCATAGGGGTTGGTGGCTGACAGGGGGAATTCCTCCCGGATCGGAACTTCAGCAGGATCGCCGTATACGGTGGCGGAACTTGAAAAGACCAGGTTGCGGCAACCGAAGCCCTTCATGGTCTCCAGCAGTCCCAAGGTACCGCAGAAATTATTACGGTAGTAATCCAGAGGGAGCCGGGTGGACTCGCCCACGGCCTTGAGACCGGCAAAATGAATGACTGCCCCGATATCGTGCTGGTGAAAGACCTCCCGTAGGGAGTCGCGATCGCAGACATCGGCCTCGATAAAGGTGAAATCCCTGTCCGCCAGCCCACGAATCCTCGCCAACACGGATGGCTTGGCATTGCTAAGGTTATCCATGACAACAACCTGATGGCCCGCAACAAGGAGCTCCACGACCGTATGGCTCCCGATGAAGCCTGCGCCCCCGGTAACCAGGATGGATTTCAACATCTGCACCTCGACCCCCAGCCATTAGCGATTCAGGCGAAAAGCCTACCATATCCCCGCCAAACCACCCTCCGTCGCCCTTTTCTCCGGCATTAAGGCTCGACAAGCGCCGAGACTCTGGTAGGATGGAGTTTCCTGATGGCGCGTAGCTCAGGGGTAGAGCACCACCTTGACACGGTGGGGGTCGGTGGTTCGAGACCACTCGCGCCAACCAAATAAAGAGGCCTGATCTTCAGGCCTCTTTTGCGTTTTCCAGAACAGTCTTTCGACAGAGAGACCGACTCGGACCGGGAGGCACATCGGCGACAGCCGAGCTGCGGCCTCCCCGATCCAGGGTTTGGCCTGACCCAATCCAAGGAATGTCCGGGAAAACGAACAAAAAGTCGGCTGGGTTATTTCACTTCCAGCGTCAGATACCGGAAGGGGTCGATCCGCCAGTTCTCTGGAGGCTCGTTGCCGACGATGCAGTCCCCCCCCGACTCGGGCCGGGACAGGTCCACATCCACCGGAGTCACGGAGCGGTTCCGTTTGATATCGAAGA
>Ga0316602_10000310_pt1 | contig 34020 bp, 36 predicted proteins | sample OWC_soil_day10_C_FD_203103 | JGI IMG/M metagenome (GOLD analysis project Ga0316602, IMG submission 203103) | Wetland soil microbial communities from Old Woman Creek delta, Ohio, United States - OWC_soil_day10_CT | ecosystem: Environmental > Terrestrial > Soil > Wetlands | place: USA: Ohio... | reverse complement strand
CCCATGCCACCGCCTTCCCAGGTCCATTAGGACCCAGGCCAGACGCCACGCACTTCACCGGTTCGGCGCTACTCCAGACGCCCTGGTGTAGTTGTCACCGATGCACAGGGGTAATTGTCGTCGCGCATTTCACCGTGTCGCACGCGCCGCAAGGATTATACACCTGAGCACACATGAACCTGGGATGCTCCATGACAGGTCGCTGTGTTCCCATCCGTCCCACGGCTTCCCTATTCCGTCACAGGTTTAGCCTGTTTGGGCTGGGGCACCCTCCGTCCATTCGGCGGGAAAGGGCCTCTTAGGAGGCTGGGAAGTTGGGGTCTAGGTGGGCTTCACCCATGCATCGTGAGCCTCTTGGGTGTCCTCAAGGAGCTTCCGGTGTGCTTCGGATAGGTTTGGGGCTCGAGTGACGGTAGTGTTGTTGAAACCCTCAACGTGTTTTGGACACAACTTCCCGGGCTTCCTTGATGGCCTTTGCGGCAGACTCTCTGTTGGGGGTGATGGTGCCGGACGTGCCTGGGTTGAAGATTTCCGGCCCGTTCTCGCCCACCAGATCGGGGCTGGACCCGCTGCGATATCCGCCTGAGGCTGCGGGAGTGTCGAAGATCCCGGATACCCAGCTCCCAAGCATGATGGCCATGTATGGAAATGGCGCCCCTTTTAACGCTTAACAAGCTCAGGGCAGGATTTGGCCCAGGCCCTCAAATCTTCGACAAGGTAGATCACCGTGGCCCCGGCCTTACGGCATGGCGGTCCAGTGCGTTTCTTTCGCCAGTCACGGAGAGTCTCTACGGGCATGCCAAGCATCAGTCCGGCCACGTCCTCTCGGACAGCAATGGGTTCAACGACGATGACACGGGTGGGTCCGTTTTCTCGATCGGACTGACCGTGCTCAATAATCTCTGAGGGTTGGAGCTTGACTCTGACATCAATCATTGCCGACCTCCCAGGACCGCGATGCCGCGGGACTTTTTGTCAGCCTGCTGCGCCCCCAGCGTGATGAGGTGACCTTCACACGTTCGGAATGGAAACGGAGTATCTCCTCGGTTGCTCCCAACCGGTCAGGATGGGCCATGGCTGCCAGGCAGTCCCCGACCTGGTCGAGAGGTAGGGGCGGCATGGCGAGGAGAGCGGATAGCGGATCGTCAGACTCAAGCCGCTCCTCTGCCCACGCCCGGAGGTCCAGGTGATGAGAGCGGGCGAAAAGGGCTAAGACCCGGCGGTGGGTGTGGATGTCTTCGGTACCGGTGTCAGAGATCTGGATAGCCGTTTCCATTTCAGCTCCTTTAAGTCTCTTCAGGCTCTGATGGTTCCTTCTGGATCGGATGGATAGGACTTGTGACGCTCGGAAGAGATGGGACGGATTGAAGTATTAGCCTGCCCAAGAACTGCCCAGTGCTCAGGTTTTCCATAGCGGCTGCAACTCTAAGTCGGCGGGCGGCCTCTGAGCTCACCCTGGCCGTGATGGGTTCGACTGGAACGGACGGTTTTTTTGGTGTCATGCCATCTCCTGAGGTTCAATCTAGGCTGACTTGTCTTCGTGTCAATGTTGCAATGTTGCAATGTTGCAAAAACGGAAAATTGATCGGAGTCGAGGCCATTCTTAGCAGCCGTTTCGCAATTTCCGCGAATCTCTGTGCGGCAGCTGGCCTGTCTCGGCCCACCACAACAGGCTCAACGACGCAAGATTAAGCAAACAAACGTATTAGGGGAAAAGGTGTTAATGATCTAATTATCATCATCTCTTTGCGGAAACGAAATGGGGTTTTAAAACCTTACACACCCAGACCGTCGAGGTCCGAATTACCCGCAACCCCCACCCCCCCTGGAAGGACCCGTGATGTGGTGGCCATGGATGAATTCAGCCGTAACAGACTTGTATGCTTTATTTGCGTCGATTGGTCGAATGCGGTCAGTAGGTCAGGGCAAATCGTGCCATTGGATTCCACTGCTTCCGGCATCTGTTTTTTCTGATCCACTACTACGCATATAGTTCGCACTCAGTCTCTTGTTGTATTCGAGAGGGGCACGCTGCCAATTCCCAGCCGGGGGATTTGAACCCGCTTGGCCAGGGTAACTTGCGCACGCCGGACCCTTGAGAGATCGACTCCCAGGTATAGCACTGTGGTGTGAATGTCCTTGTGCCCAAGGATCGCCTGGATGTCCTGGATGGGCACGCCCTCCTCACTCATCCAAGTGGCATAGGTGTGCCGAAGCTTATGGGGAGTAAGTTTGGGGATATCCACTGCCTCACTTGCCCCATCCATCACTCGCTGGATCCGCCCACGAGTTACCAAACGACCTTCAAGGGTGGGAACCATGTACCCATGGGGTTGGGCGATGGCCCTCAAATTTTCCAACAGCCAGTATGGGACAGGCCGGGGTTGAGCTTCTCTGCCCTTTGTCTCGGCGGGCATATAGATCCCATGTTCGAAGTCCAAATCCTCCCATCTAGCTCTGCATGCCTCAGACACTCTTAGACCAAACCCAATCATCAAGCGAATCACCAAGGCAATGGCTGGCTCGTGCTCCGTGAGTGCATCAACCTCCTCTACCCAGGCAGTGACCTTGTCTGTTGGAAGCATACGACTGGGCTTCCTTTGCTGCTTCAATCTGGGGATTGACCATGGGATGGCTTTGATCATCTGCCGAGCAACGGCCCACTTGAATAGCAGGCGGAGGTATTTCCTCCAAAGTTCCGTAGTCCCCTTCCCGTGGGTAGCTAGATAGGCGGTCTGTGCCCTCTCCACCCGTTCAGTGGTCGCATCCGAGAGTTTTAGATCGGCCAATTCCCCCAGGTGCAGGCGCCCAAACCGTTCAAGGTTCTCAACGTGCGATGCACTTCGCCGCAGACTATGGGTTTCTACCCAATTACCGACCAACTCCCCCACCGTGGGCTCTGGTTCAATCCCGCGAGCCCTCAGCTTGGCCGCTTGGTAGCGCTCCATCGCCACTTCCCATGCTGGCTCTATCCGGGTTTCCTTTGTTGTCTTTCGCTCCCGCTTCTTGTTGACTGTGAAGCTGGCGATCAGGTAGGGCGTTTTCTTGGTGCGAATGAGGCTGAGGGATTCAAAACGACGAATAGTTACCATTTCGACTCCTTGATGAGCATGTGTTTTACCGACAGAGTTCCCAAAATTCTCGGGGCCGCGCGGCACCGCAGCCCCGAAGGCACACCGGCCTACCATTTGCGAGTTCTGATGGGGCAACCACCCCCCATTTTTTCTCGCACCAAAGGCATACCGTTGGAGTCCTGATGTATGCCCCGCCCCGGGAGTGTCGTCCCAAGGGCACACGGATCGGTGCATCCGTGCTGGGAAAGCAGCGGCCCATCGTATTGAAGGCACGCGGCATGAAGCCTATCCCCTAGCCATGCTCAAGCCATACATGCGATCGGCGTCCTGAATGATAGACTTAGTAGCCTCAGGAGTAGGCTGCGGGAATAGGTCAGCAAGCGCGTTGGGCCAATGGAGTCCACCATGGGCCTTGGCTTGTAAGAGATAACAAAAGACCCGGTTTAAAACGTCCTGGTTGACACCCAATTTCTCGATCTCATCCTTAGCCAGCATTGCGTATGCGCGTCTTCTCGCCGCCATTGATTCATTCTGTGCTGCAGCCTCCCGTCTGGTATCCGATGCTTTTAACAATGCATCCTCAAGAGCCTCGCAACGGATCTGAGCTACTTCAAATTCTTCGCAAGTGTTATGCATTTGATGCTTGGCTTCGCTTTCTCCAGTACCATTAACCACGGCGGCTTTGTATGCGGTACGAGCAGCCTCTTGGGCAGCCCGAGCCTTATCAACCTTTTCCTGGGCTAGGGGCACTTCCTCTTCCAGGCGAACCCGGTTGTCGTAAATCTCCCGATATACTCTGAATGCACGATTGAAGTCATCTTGCAGATCTTTTAGTTTTTGGCTCATATCGTTTTCCCTTGAATTGAAATTGTTGTGATAAATACTCCAGTAACCGATCTCGGCGGTGGTGCTCTGGTGACACCTTCTGCAAGGAGTTGCGCCCGCCTCATGCCCAGCCGCTATCAAGCAGTGCACGGGCTGTGGTTTCGCGTTCGAGTTCTTCATAGCGGGTTATATTTCCCCTGAATCGCAGGGGTATCGTGGGCATGGGCCCGTTGCGGTGCTTCGCAAAGATTAGATCCGCCTCTTCGCTGGCGGGCACCCCGGGGCGGTTGTCCCGGTGGATGAATAGCACGATGTCGGCATCCTGCTCGATGGCACCAGAGTCTCGGAGGTCAGAGAGCTGAGGGCGCTTCCCTGCACGGCCCTCCACCTCACGGTTGAGTTGCGAGAGGACCACTACCGCCAGGCCACGGTCCTTGGCCAACAATTTTAAAGCACGGCTGATCTCGGCTAAGCGCTGCGCCTCGTTAGGGCGGTTGCGTCCAGCGGGGCTGCTGACCAACTGCAGGTAGTCCACCACAACCAGGTCAAGCCGATGACCGCGGGCTAGGAGCGCATCCACCTGGGCGGTGATCTGGGGAGCCGTGATCTCGGCGCGGTCACAGACGTGCAGGTCTAACGCGTCCAATGCTTCTTTTGCCCGGGCCACCCGAGTGAACATATGCCAATCCTTGGCGGCGGACATGGCCTTCAAATCCACCTCCGCCTTGGCGGCCAATAGGCGCTGATAAACCTCGTCCCGGCTCATCTCAAGGCTGAATAAGGCAGCTGCACTGCGATGGCGCTCCAGCACCCCCAACGCCCAGTTGAGCGCCAATGCTGTCTTTCCGATGCCTGGCCGGGACGCTAGAACGATCATTTGCCCCGGCTGGAATCCCTGGGTGACGCCGTTGAGGCGAGAGAAGCCCGCCACCGTGATACCGCACTCGGAGCGCCCGTCCATGCGGCCCTGGAGCTTCGTTAAGACCTCGTCGGAGAAGTCCGCGGCATGAACCAGACCGGCGTCTTTCTGGTCGCCTTGCCCGATGCGGGCAAGGTGGGCCCCGGCCTTAGCGATCAGGTCGCCGATCTCGTCGGTATCCTCCACGGCATGGCGGACCAACCAGGAGCCGAGCTTAATGGCTTCCCTGCGGCGCCTGTGGCGCTTGAGGATGTCCACCAGCACCCGGGGGCGGGCAACATCCATGGCGGTGCAAACATCGATGATGCCTGTGAATTCACCAATCTGGCCGAGCGTGCCTAACCGAATCATCGCATCCTTCAGCGTCAGCGGACTGATCTCAATGCGTTCCTGGAGCAACTGCACGGCAGCCTCCCAGACGGCCCGGTGGCCAGGGTGAACGAAGTCCGCAGGGTCGAGGTAGCCCGCCAGCTCAGCAGCCTCCAGATCGCCCCCACCGCTGCACAGGGTGGCCAGTAAGGAGCGCTCAGCGTCGATATCCTCAGGGAGCTTTTCAGGCATCCAGCTCATGTGGGCACCTCACAGATGATTTCAGCCTGTTTGGGGGTTATCCGATCCAACACCTTCTGGGCCAGGGGCAGGAGCTGTCTGTAGGCACGCTTCTTGGGGCCGTAGAAAGTGGAAACGTGCATCATGGCCTTGCAGCGGGTATCCCATACCCTGTTCACAGCTTCCGGAAGCCTTGACAGCGCACTCGGATAGCGCTTTTCCAAGACCTCTGCAGCGTAGTACACCAGCCCCGCCATGCGCAGCAAGTCTGCGGGGATTCCCTCGTTTATGCAGGACTGGAATGCTCGTTCCGCTTCGGCGAGCGGCCCCTTCTGAACCGGCTCGCCTGTGATTGGGTGTTCCAACGGTGCGGCGTGGTAAACCTCTGCGACCAAAGGAAGTAGTTCAGGAGCGCAGTCCTGGGAGGGCGTCCTCTTTCTCGGCTTCTTGGCAGCCTGAGTCTCAGGAGCCCCCATTTGGGGGCTAAGGGGGGTAGTACCTGGAATCAGGTTAAGGGAATCAGGAATCAGGGCGGCTTCTTCCGTGCTGGTTCCATGCTCGGCCAATGCATGCACTATGTTTGCACCGTGCATGTCCGGTGCGGGTATGGTGCTTGGGCCTTCTTTGATATGTGGCTGTTGATGCTTTTTCCAGTTCACAACCTGGATAAACCACGTTTTACCTATTGAATAGCGTAGGATGAATCCCCTGGTTGCAAGCCCATCAAGCAAAGAATTGACATCGCATTCATCGTAGGGCAGAACCTGAGCCTTGATTTTCTTGGGCCTATCCTCCATGCGTCCTTCTCGGTCTGCGATGGTCCACATGCCGATAAAGAGCAGTCGTCCAAGCGGATCCAATTCGGCTAGGAGGTCGTTCTCAAAGAATCCTGGCTTGATATTCCTGGAGCGTGCCATTACGCCACCACTGCTTCCCTTGAATCCAGGGCCTGATTTCGGCGATGGAGGCCGCTCTTAGGGCTCGCAGACTCAATTACCTGTATGAGAACGTCCATTTGATGAATTGCATCCTGCACTTGAGGGACGGGGCGATACCTGCACACGGCCTTGCCTGATCTGCTCGAGCAGTGAAAGTCGTCAAAGTTGATCTGGATCATCCCTTCCCCCCCAACGCTCGGCGCATTGCTTTGGAGTTGGCGGCGGCATGGTTGAGGGAGACACGTGCCCCTTCAGGGCTCTTGAGCACTTCGAGGATCAAGCCCCTTTCCAGGCCGATCTGGAAGGTTCCGTCCATCTTGTTGTTCACGTCTATGGTTCGTGGCGCGCCCACCATCCCCCCCTCTGCAAACTTGGGAAGGATACTTTTGGGCACCTTGAGTCCGTTGAGTGCATGCATTAAGTCCGTTCCGTAGTAACTGACGGCAGCGGCATTTTGAACGAACTCACCGTTGGATAGTCTCGCCAAGATGCTGTCACTGGTGCCGGTGCCGGGGCCCCGTATCTCGCCGCCAGTGGCGGCTCCGCCGAAATATGCCGATGCAGCGGTCATCGCCATGCCCATCCACCCCCCGCCACCGCTGCCACCGGCGGAACTGCCACCTAATGCTTCCAGAGCTTGCAGGACCATCATCTTGGCAATGACCTGAGCCAAGGCCTGCAGGATGCTCTGGGCCATGCTCCTGAATGCGTCCGAGGCGCTCGCCGTCCCGGGCGCGATGTTGGCCAAGGCGGTTCCCAGGCCGTTCACTGTCGCGTCCACGCCGGCCTTCTCCAGCGCATACCACTCGTTCTGCATCTGGCCTACCGAGATCCGCACACCATCGATCTGGATCTTGAGGGCGGCGGCTTTGTTCAGGAGGTCCGTCTGTTCGCCACCAGAGGTCTGTGCAGCTTTCTGCACCAGTGCGTCATAGGCCGTCTGGGCCGTCTGGAGCCATGTGAGATAGACCTGAACCTTCTGCTGCTGGGCCTCCAGGTAACCGATATTCCCAGAGCTGACGTTCTGCTCGATGGCCGAGAGGGCGACGGACTTGGTTGTATCCGCCCGGTCCATCTTCTGTTGCTGGATCTCGACTTCCTTCTTGATGATGGCGAGGCGCTGCAGCTCCTGAAGCGTGAGCTTGTCGTTCGCGCTGGCGGTTTTGATGCGGGCTTCGTATTCCGAATTGATGGCGGAAAGGGTCTTGGCTCCGATCTGCCCCTGAGCAGCTTCAAACTCGGATTCCAACTTCAAGGATTCGGTCGCCGCTGCGGCGCGCTTCTCCCTGGCTTCCTCCTCCAGCGCCACAAGCTTGGTGGCCAATTCCACTCGCTTTGTGGCGGCTTGATTTTCCAAATCGTTGATCTTCGTCTGAGCGGCCTGCTTCTCCTCGGGTTTCTTCGCGGCGGCTCGGGCCTTCTCCTCCGCTTTGATCTGGGCCGCGATCATGTCCTGCTCGTTCTCGGCCTGCAGCTCGAGCAGCATTTTCTTGTCTGCCAGGTATTGTTCCAGGCTGATCAGGCCCGACTTGTAGGCGGCCTCCTGCATGGCGGCCACCTGGTCAAGGGACGCCTTCTCCAGTTCGGCTTCTCGTTTTGCTTCGGCTGCGAGTTCGGCGGCCTGGGCCTTGCCGAGGGCGGCCTTCGCATCGCCGCCCCCGTCGGGGATGGTAGGCTTCTTCTCTGCAATTTTGGTCTCAGAGGATTGGCCACTGTAGCCCTGCGCCGCCTTCCACCTCGCCTGTGTGTTCGCCCATGCATCATCCAACCTGGATTTGATGGTCATGTACTGCACGGCTTTTGTTTGCCCGGATAGGGGGCTCTTGTCGGACTGTAGCGCTTGGTATTCTGCCTCGACCTGAGCTTGGTAGGCTTTTGCGGACTCCAAGTCCGCTAGGGCCTGGGCCTTTTTGTCTGCATGGATTTGGGTGTGGGCCTGGTGCTGCTCCCAGAGCAGGGCGGTGACTGTGGCAATCCCCTCCCCCTCCTTGCTCAAGGATGCTTGGTAATCAGGGGAGATCGCTATGAGTTTGTCCTTAATCTCCTTGAGCTTGCCCTCGTGCTTTTGACGCTCTTGCTGGGAGAGGTTGCCGTCTTTAAGCGCCTTTGCCTCCCGTTCATACTGTTTGATGAGGTCACCACTCTGAGATACCCGGTCATAGGAGGTCTGAGCCTCTTTCACCCATTCCTGACGGGAGGATTCCTGGGCGGACTTCAGTGCCAGGTACCCCGAAACCAGGGCTGAGAGGCCAACAACGGCCAGCCCAAGGGGCGAACCGAGTGCCGCAATGATGGCGGGGCCTACCGTACGGAGGGCGGCGACCGTGGCGGTGCTGGCACTGCCCAGCAAACCGAAAGAGAGAACTGCGGTCTTGCCCCAGGCAGGGACTTCAGCCATAGCCACAGTCATGTCCTTCACCGCTGTGGTGAGGGTCGGCAGGGTGGTGACAGCAGTCTTGACCAAAGCACCTTCTGCCGCCTGCCTTAAATCTTTCAGTGAGTCGTTGAAATCCTCGGCCGCCGCGGCGGCATCACCCGAGAGCACGCGCCCCAGCTTCTCCAGCTTGGTCCGCGCCTGCTCAAAGCCTCCATTGGCAAGTTCGTTCAGCAGCGGGATCAGGTTCGTGCCGCTCTTCCCGAAGATGCCCATCATGGTGGCAGCCTTGCCCGCACCATCCGCATACTTCGCCTGAGCATTGGCGATCTTGACCATGGCTTGGTCCAGGGAGAGGCCCTGAAGGTCTTTGGCTGAAAGCCCGATGCGCTTGAAATATTCCGCCGTGGATGCATCCCCGCTCTGGAGGGCATCCATTGACTTGGCGAGCTTGTTGAACCCCTTCTGCAGGTCCTCTGCGCTCACGTCGGCGGTGGCCGCCATGGTGGTGAGCACGCTGAGCTGCTCCACAGCCACGCCGGTCTTCTGGCTCATCTTGTTGAGGCCTTCGGCAGCGTCCAGGGCTTTCGCTGCGAAACTGGCGATCTGCTGGGCGGCGAAGAGCGTTCCCAGGGCGCCCAGGGCATCCCCGGCGCTCTTTCCTTCGTCTCCGGTCTTCTTGACTTCGTTCTGCACCCGCTTCAGGGAGTCGATGACTTCCTTGATGCCATCGGCGCTGAGGCGCACTCGCATGTCTTCAGCCATGGTGGGATTCCTCCAGGATGGAGTGGATGTATTTGGAATCCCTCATGGATGAGGGGGCGGCCTGGACTTCTCGGATTCCGAAACGACTTCTTCGGAGATCAAAGCTATTCCTTTCTGCAGGCCTTCGGCCTGGCTCCTCTGAGCCACAGTTTGGGGAAGTATTCATCGGTGCCTCTTGTTGTGGGGCTTTGACTTGGTTTTCACTAAGCATCCCTCTGCTCCGGTGCATGGGTGCTTAGTTGTGGGAGCGTGCTAGGCGGATTCTTACTTTGTTCGGAAGGGTATTGTGTGTGAATAATTAATCACATTGTCTATTCATCAGTCAGAATGGAAGACCGTATCTCTTCGCCATTCCTGCCTGAAGGGCTTGCATCTCGTCCGTGGGGGGGGATTGCAGGCCAGTGATGCCAACCCTTTGACGAATGAATTCAGGCCAAATTGCGTGGCCTCGTCCCAATTGCGCTGCGGCAAAGGCGCGATACAACGCCTCTCTTGCTGACTCTACCGCCTTGGTGATTTCTTGATCTCTGATAGATTCCCAGGCCATTGCTGTGGATGTACGGATGCGCTCATCAATACCGCAGATATTCGTATCCCTCTCATGGGTTTCTAAAGCGGCTTGAATCGCCTGGGTCCTCAAGGTTGCCAGTTCTACTTCTTCTTTGGCCTTCTGTAAAATATTACGCGAATCCGCCTCATTCCCGCTTCCGCCGATGCAGGCGGCCTTAAACCCCACCTCGGCATTCGTGACAGCCTTATCCGCACGGGTGCATTCTTCCCGGGCCTCCTGGAGCAATCCCACAAGGCGGGCTCGCTCTGTGTGGAAATCGTGGCGTTGTTTCTGTAGGCGGGCTAGGTTCTGCTTTATCTCTTCAATTTGGTTGCTCATAGCGACTCCTGTAACTATTGGAAAGGTGTGGCTGTACTGCAGGCCGACGTGCGCTGCTATCGAACCACTTCGGGTGTTGAGGTCCGACTCGCAAGCCACTCATCCAAGTCGGATTTTCGATATCTGCACAACCGCCCGACACGTATCCAGGCTGGCCCGATGTTCTTTACCCGCCAGTCACTCAAGGTAAGGACTGATAGGGGCTTTTCGATGCCTCCAAGGTAGATTGCGGCCGATTGTGGGTCTAGCAGCTGGGAGGGGGTGCCAACTGTTGACGTGTTGGATGGGGTGGTAGCGGAGTCTTCTTTCACGGCTTCTCCTTGATGAAGCGGCCTGGATTGGCCGTCACATGCAAGGGTGTGCTGTGAAGGCTGTCGACGAAGTACTGAACTCAATAACTCGTGGATTGGTGCGGGTCTTCATGCGCCCGGAAGAACACCATTCGCTTCTTCCTTGTGGCCACCGATGCCACCAAGCAGGCGGTCTATTCCCGGCTTGCCCAACCGGCAAGAGTTGGCCGCAACATCGCCCTCCCTGGCTGGGCCTCCGAAGAGTATCTTTCGCAGGTATGCGCTGAGAAGCGGGTCAAGATCGGGAACCCCAAGACCGGAGGAGTCACCTGGGAATGGCACAAACTGCGGGAACGCAATGAGGCCCTAGACCTCTGGAGCTACCAGGTCGCTGGGTACTGGGTGCTGACCCGCATCCTACATCCAGACCTGGGAGGTGAGGATGGCCAGACCATCATGGAGGACCTCGCCCGCCAAGCCGCAGCGGCAAAGGAAGAGATCAACTACACCGGCGGGGGAGGGTGTCGAATACGGAGCCAGGGGTACCAAGGCTAGAATAAGAATTTGGTGTGGCGTGTAACTGGTTTCTGGTTACACTCATCACATGGAAGGAAGGGGTAGATGACGAAGCACCAAAAATGCCTGAATAGGTTGGGTGCCGTTCCAACCCCATCTGACTTCACGTGGGACGAATTGGTTGCGCTGTTGAACAACCTTGGTTATAGGCAGCTGAATGGTTCAGGCTCGCGTCGAAAATTTTATCACGAGGGCAAAGATGACTTAATTGTTTGCCACTCTCCGCACCCACACGCGGTGGTTAAGAGGGGATGCCTTAGGGATGTTGCCGACCATCTTAAGGCCTGTGGTTTTATGGAGTAACTTATGGACATTATGGTTTATAAAAATTTCGAGGGAACTGCCGAGCTGGATATGCAGGATCGTATTTGCAGAGGCAGGGTGCTCTTTATTAATGACCTCATTACCTATGAGGCTGACACTATTGATGAACTTGAGGCTGAGTTCCATGCCGCAGTGGATGACTATCTTGAGACTTGCAGGACGTTAGATCGCAAGCCGCATAAGCCGCTCAAGGGGGTGTTCAATGTGAGAATAAGCCCGGCATTGCATAAGGCGGCGGTGCTGCGGGCTGCAAGAGAAAACATCAAACTTAATGAGCTTGTTGGTAAGGCGATTGATGCTTATGTGAATGGCAGTCCTCACGTAACCACTAATACTTATTACACTATTCATGGTTCAAAACCATCTGGTCTTAAGCCATTTACTGCCGGGATGCAGGATTCCGTTTGGACTACTGGGAGCACCCATGGCCACTGAAAAGAAAACCAAGAAGTCTCAAAACGATGCTCTGCCTCCACTTGCGATGCTAGAGGTGGCCAAGCTTATGGCTAAACATTATGGGCTAAAAAATGGACTCTATGACTTAGTCGTGGAGTTCAAAATTGGAACCGGTATGGTCGGGCCCAAAGATGATAAGTTCCCAGGTGCGATGATCGGCGTTTCCAGCCTGGCCCTAGTCCCGACCTCGGAGACAGGACCCCTTACTATCAATGCGGGAGACTAATCGATAGTCCATCCCACTCCTTGAAACAAGCTCCTCTATGTGAGGTGCTTGTTTATTAGTAACATTCTTACTCTTCCACCAAATCAAACAACCCAGGCAACTCAGGCCCTTCCATCCGGGAGGGTTTTTCTTTTTTCGCACCACAAGCAGATCCTCTGCTGGGTAGACCAGCACCTCCCAGTGCCTGGCCTGGACCCAGCCGCGAAGGAACGCCTCGGGAGTGACCCATCCACGGACAGCCCGGGCCGCTTGGTTCCTCTGGCCAGGGCATTCCATTGCTGAATCGGCAGCTGCCAGCGCTGCCCGGAGGCTTCCCCTCTATTCCTGGTAAGGAGACTTGTTGATGACCACCATTCCCTGAAGCCTGGAGGGGGGTGCGTTGAATGCACACCCTTCTCTTCTTTGTCCAGGCGGCGGGTAGCGGTTCGGTTAATCTTCAGCATTGCGCACGCATCGGCGCTGATCCACTAAGGGTTTCAGCTGGTCTTCTTTGCTTTGCGGGCGGCCTTGGACTCCCGGGCTTTTGCTTCCTTTGCTGGGTCGATGGTTCCTTTCAGTATTCCGTCTATCCGAGCCCCGATCTCTTCTGCTGCATCCTGGAGTCGGTGGACGGCGGTCCGGGTGTAGATGTCTGTCACGGTCTTCTCTGTATGCCCGACCAACTCCGCCACAAAGCCTTTCAAGCCCAGGTCTGAGGCCACGCTGGAGAATGTGCGGCGGAGGTCATGCAATCCGGGGTCCTGCTCCTCTGGCTCGCCCTCCTTGGCCAGTTTGGCTGCCACCCGCAGTCGCTCCCACGGGTTCTGGAGGGCGGTGAAGGGCTTCCAGGTCCGGGTCTTGTCCTCCCCGATGACAACCCGCCCGGGGATGACATAGGGGCACCCGAGAGTGTGTACCAAGCCTTGAAGGTCAGCCACCAAAGCAGAGCACAGGCGGATCACTCGGGGGCGGCCCGTCTTCTTGCCGGTCTTGTGAAACTCGGGGGGTATGCGGATCTCCTTCTCTTGGAGGTCCACCCATTCCCAGCGAAGCCCCTGGATCTCGCCTTTGCGCATCCCCGCCAGGAGACCCAGGCGCAGGGCCACCAGGACTTCTGGTGTTTCCTTCGACCCCCGAAAGGCTTGCCCCAGGGCCACCAGCTCCGCATCAGACAGGCGGCGATCCCGAGCCTTCTCGGGGTTGCGGACCTTCACCACGGCCACGGGGTTGGTTCCCAGGTCCCGGAGTGACCACTCCTCTGCCCGCTGGAACATGGTGCGCATGACGGCCCGAACCCTGTTGGCTTGGGTCGGGGTGTCCTTTCCAATCTTGAAGAGCAGGGCGGAGACATCCCCGGGGGTCACTTCCCTGACGGGCATCTTTCCCAGGGCCGGGAGGATGAATCGGACCAAGTAGCGCTTGATGTTCATCCGCCAGGATTCGGAGTTACCGGGCATGTGCTCCAGCTCGTAGCGCTCTGCAAGGTCAGACACCGTGAACTTGGCCCGCCGCTCTTGCTCTGCGGCCTTCTTGGCGTTCACCTTGGCCTGATTGGGGTCCGTGCCGTTGTTGAGTTGTCCCCATGCTGTGGTGTGGGCCTTCTTCGCAGCGTCCGGGGTCATAGCCGGGAACACCCCCAGGGTGTGGATCTTTTGGTGGCCCTGAAAGCGGTAGCGGAGCACGAAAGATTTCACCCCGGCTTTGGTCACTTGGACGCATAGGCCCTTGTAGTCCTTCACCGGATAGAAGCGGTTCCCGTCCGGGTCCGCTCCAAGGCTCCTGATATCGGTCATGTTCAAGGCGATGCGCTTCTCACTGGCAGCCATAGACCCTCCCCGGATGTGATGATGGGTGATCCCGTCATCACACCATCATCACATTTTGGGCCTATGTCAACCTGAATTGAACATGCTTTGCATGGCTCGTATCTCTGTAAGTTCCATTATTTCATAATAAAATTAATTGTGGCCTATCTTGACCTGTGTACGTGGATGTGACTCATAATCAGAGGGTCCCCGGTTCGAGCCCGGGAGGAACCACCAGCACCAAGCCCTGAAGCCGAAAGGTTTCGGGGCTTTTCTTCTGATGTTAGTAAGGTCTTTTTTGGGGAGTGATTCCCCCATTACGCCACCTTTACTCCACCCTGGGGAGATCCTCCCAGCCTCCGGCAGCGCCAGGCGAGCCAGGAGGGGGAGAACCCAGGAATGCTAGCGCTCTGGGGGCATCAGCACGCCTTTTGGACGCCCAACGCAGCCCGTGTGCCGAGCGGCCGCAGACTCTCTCCACCCCGTGACGAACCCCCATATGGCGCAGATCGGCAGGACGAACACTCCGATGACGCTTGTCACCAGCATGATGCCTGCTGCGATTCCGTACAGAGTTGCCATAGTCAGAGCCCCTTCAGGGTCAGCCCGAACCGGGCACTCCTCATGATGGGCCCAGCAGATGGTCAGACAATGTCCACTCTCGGGGGCCCCCAACCCCCGAAAGTGTCAGAACGGCTATCCTTCTACCTCGACCCCGGGGGAATGGTGATGGATAAACTGGAATCTGAGGCAACCTACGAGTCGATTGACGTCACGGGCCTGGACCTATCTGGGCAACACGCGACTATGGTGACCATCTCGAAGAGTCATCTGAGCAAGGCAAGCTTTGCGCGGACCTGTCTTCAAAGGCTTGATCTGACGAAGGTGAAGCTGGACGAGTGCGATCTTGCCAATGCGGTTTGGGAGCGAGCCAGGCTCGACAAGCTGAAGATCAATGGATGTCGTCTTACCGGCTTGAACCTGTCGAACGCACATGTGCGGGAAGCCGTCTTCCAGTCGTGTGAGGCCTCCTTCAGCAATTTCCGTTCGGTGTCCTTCCGGAAATCCCGCTTCGTGAATTGCAACCTGAAAGGTGCTGACTTCCAGGATGCTGATCTGAGGCATGTGGTTTTCGAGAACTGCAATCTGCGAGAGGCGCAGATGTCTTTTGCAAAGCTGGAGGGGACTGACTTCCGGGGCTCTGAAATCGATGACCTGAGGGTTGGCATGGACAGTCTTCGCGGGGCCATCGTGGATCCATTGCAGGCAGCCTATCTATCCGGTCTCATGGGGCTCAAGGTGGTCTATTAGGCTTGAGGTGGCTTAGCTTCAATGAGCACCCTGAAGAGCTTCGAAAAGCGATCTTGAATCTCAGGGGGGCGCTGGCGTAGACGCGTTCGGGGGGGCCGATTGCCCGGCCCCCCCGTTTTCCACCCAACCCCTCCCCCATCAGACGATTCCGGTGGGAGAGTCTGCCGTTTCACAAGAAGCGTGTGAGCGGCAATCGCACTCCTCACATGCACTGAAAAGGGTGCGGGTTCCCGCGTCAATTTAAAGTTTTTTTCGGGTCGGCGACATTACGGTTCATGGGCGGCCCCGGGTGTATGCTGTCCTCCTTGCAGGAGCCGAATCATGAAAAGACTTATCCTTCCCCTCGCCTGTCTGATGGTCCTGGCGGCTACGCCAGCCAAGGCCCAGGTGAGCGTCCATATCGATCTCGGTCTTCCCATTGCGCCACCTCTGGTGGTTATCCAGCCCGGTGTCCAGGTGGTGGAGGGCTTCCACGACGAGGTCTTCTTCAGTTCCGGCTGGTACTGGTGCCGTCGGCCCGATGGTTGGTACCGGGCCCGTTCTCCCCGGGATCGTTTCAGCTGGGTTGAACGCCACCGGGTGCCTCGGCCCCTGGTTCGCATGCCGGAAGGGCGCTACCGGAACTGGCGTCATGAAGAACATCGTCCCCAGATGGGCCACGATGTCCGCCACATGCCCCCCGGCCAGGTGCGCAAGGAGGAGCGCCGGGATCGCAAGGAGGAACGTCGCGAGAACAAACGCGAACGCAAGGAGGACCGTCGCGATGACAGGCGCGATCGCGATTCGGACCACGGGCGCCACTGAAGGCAGTCCAAACCGGGAGCCCCGTTCAGGCCATCGAGCTTGACGGGGCTCCCGGGCTTATACTGGGACAAGGGGATGGGAGGGGACCGTGGGCTTGAATCTCATGTTATCCACGGCCTATGCCGCAGCAAGCGCGACCAGCCAGCGGCAGGAGAATCTGATGGGGCTGATTCTGGCTGCTGGCAGCAATCCTACGCCGGAGTCAATCTCCGCCGCTCGTGAGGCCCAGGTTCTGGCGGATTTTTCCGTCAAGGTGGAGGGCCTGGCGCTTGCCGAGGTGAAGCAGACAGGTGCTGAGCTGGCGGATCTGGGGAGGGCTTTTGATTCATACGCCTAGGACTAATCCGGGTGGGCTGTGAATTTCCTGGAAAAGTTCCGCAAGGGGGCTGAAATTCAACTCAAGGCACCATAATGCTTAGAGGGGAGGTTCCATGCCTGCACACACCGATGTCCTGGCGGTCATTCTTGGAGGAGGAAGGGGTTCGCGCCTGTATCCCCTCACGAGCATGCGCTCCAAGCCCGCGGTGCCCATCGCGGGAAAATACCGACTGATCGATATCCCCATCAGCAATTGCATCAATTCAGGGATCTTCAAGGTCCACGTCCTGACCCAGTTCAACTCGGTCAGCCTGCACCGTCATATCACCAACACCTACAAGTTCGACGCCTTCCACACCGGCTTCGTGGAGGTCCTGGCGGCAGAGCAGACCCCCACCAGTGAGGCCTGGTACCAGGGCACAGCGGACGCCTTCCGCAAGCAGCTTTTCGAGATCCAGGCGGCCCGGGTGGACCATGTGCTGGTGCTGGCTGGGGATCATTTGTATCGAATGAATTACTCGTATATGATCGCCCACCACCTCAAAACGGATGCGGATATCACGGTGGCGGTTCAGCCGGTGCTCACGGAGGAGGCTCACCGCTTCGGCATCCTCAAGCGGGAGGTGGACGGACGGATCGTGGACTTCGTGGAAAAGCCCAAGGATCCCGCCACCCTGGAGCGCATGAAGAGCCGGGACGATGTGGCGCGCCCCTTCCTGGGCTCCATGGGCATCTATGTGTTCAAGGTGTCGGCCCTGATCGATCTGCTCACGGAGCACCCGGACTATGACGACTTCGGCAGTGATGTGATTCCCCACGCCATCCGCCACCGCCCGGTGCAGGGATTCGACTTCGATGGCTACTGGGAGGACATCGGAACCATCCGTTCCTTCTACGACACCAACCTCAAGCTGACGGTGCCCAACGCCCCCTTCAACTTCTACGACGCCAAGGCACCCATCTACACCCACTCCCGCTTCCTGCCGGGCTCCATCCTGACGGACAGCCACATCGACGCGGCCTTGATCACCGAGGGTTGCGTCATCGACCGCGCCAGGATCATCCATTCCATCGTGGGGCTCCGCAGCCTCGTGGGGGCCGGTTCCCTGGTCAAGGACAGCATTCTCATGGGGGCGGACTACTACGACTCCAGGACCCACGACATCGGCATGGGTATCGGGGAAGGCTGCCATATCGAAGGCGCCATCCTGGACAAGAACGTGCGGGTCGGTCACCGGACCCAGATCCGGCCATTCCCCCGAGGGACCGAAATGGACCATGGCTCCTTTGTGGTCCAGGACGGCATCGTGGTCATCCCCAAGGGCACCATCCTGCCCCCGGATACCCAGATCGGGCCCAGCGCGTGAACCCAGCGCCGATTTCGGTCAAGCGCTTCCTCGAGCAGGTCAAACGATGCATCGAGGGGCCCTTTGCCGGGGTCTGCCTGGAGGGGGAAGTATCCAACTTCCGGGCCTCGGGTCGGCACTGGTATTTCACCCTCAAGGAAGAGGGGGCCTCGCTACAGTGCGCCGTCTGGGCCAGCCAGCAACGTTCCCTGGGGCACACCCCCAGGGACGGCCAGCGGGTGATCCTCCAGGGCAATCTCAATCTCTACGTGGCTGGTGGAAGCCTGACCCTGGCGGTGACCCAGGTGCAGCTTGCGGGAGTGGGAGATCTCCAGGCGCGGCTCCGGCAACTGGAGGCCGAACTCCGGGCGAGAGGACTCTTCGACCGGCCCAAGCGCCCCATTCCCCGCTTTCCCCGGAAGATCGGCGTAGTGGCCGCCCTGGGGGGCGCGGCCCTTAGGGACGTGCTGGAAGTGAGTCTGCGCAGAGCACCCGGGGTGGACCTCCTGGTGGCTCCTGCGGCGGCCCAGGGCGAGCGCTGTGTGCCCGAGAACCTGATGGCCCTCCAGGAGGTCCAGGACGAGTTCTGGGGGTGCGATCTGGTCCTGATGGTGAGGGGTGGCGGCAGCCTCGAGGACCTGTGGGGTTTCAACGACCCGACTCTGGTGGAAGCGGTGGCGAATTGCCGCCTTCCCATCATCACCGGCGTAGGACACGAGATCGACACGACACTGGTGGATCTGGCTTCGGATTGCCGGGCCGCCACGCCCAGCCAGGCTGCCGAGCTGGCCACGCCGGACCGCCGACAGCTCGCCAGCGAGCTGGGGCGTCGGGTGGAAGCCCTCCACGGGCGCATGGCCTGGCGAATGCAGGGCTTCGAAACAACCCTCAACCTGCTGGTGGATCACGGCCTCCTGAGAAACGAGCCCACAAGCCCTGCAGGCAAGCGTCTCGAAGCTCTGGGGCGGCGGATGGAGGACGCCCAGCCTCTGCGCCGCCTGGAGCGGGCGGCCAGCCGCTGGGCCCTGCTTCACCAGCGTCTTCTGCATGCCTCCGCCCAGGTTTCCGGGGAAGGGGATCGTCCCCGCTGGGTGGAGGCCTCCCGCAGGCTAGCCCCCGCCATGGAAAGGACCCTCGCGGAACGGAAGGAGCGGCTTTCCGTGCTGGGGGCCCGCCTCGAAGGACTGAACCCCACCGGGCCCCTGAGCCGGGGCTTCGTGCTCGTGAAGGATGGGGAGGGGCGTCCCGTCCTGTCCTCCCGGACGCTGCCGGAAGGGGCTGGGGCCTCCCTGCTTTGGGCCGATGGGGAGCGGAAGGCCGTGGTCGACTGAGAGGCCTTCGCAGACAACAGAATGGATTCCACAACCAGGTGTCCCCGCGTGGTGGGGTTGCCCGGTTGGGGAAGTCGAATTTATCCGGCTCCTAACCGATCACCTGGTTCCGCCCCAGGCGCTTGGCTTCGTACATGTTCTGGTCCGCGTGGCGGGTCAGATCCTCGGGGACTTCGCACTCTCCGGGCCAGGCGGTGGCCACCCCCAGGCTGATGGTCACGTGATCCGCCACTTCGGAGAACTCATGGGGCAACTGCAGGGCGGCCACTGCAGCCTGGATGGCTTCCGCCACGGCCCGGGCGCCCTCCTGATCGGTTTCCGGCAGGATGCAGACGAATTCCTCGCCTCCATAGCGGGCTGCCAGGTCACCAGGGCGATGAAGGCTCCCGGCGATGGCCTTGGCCACCCTCCGCAAGCACTCATCCCCTTCCACATGGCCGTAGCCATCGTTGTAGCACTTGAAGAAGTCCACATCCCCCAGGATCACCGAGAGGGGCTTTGCCCGGCGACCACAGCGGAGCCACTCCTGCTGGAGCTGCTCGTCGAAGCGCCTCCGGTTGGCGATGCCTGTCAGGCCGTCCAATAGGGTCAGCGCCTTCAGCATGTCACGGCTGCGTTTGAGTTCGAGGTGGTTCTTGACCCGGGCCGCCAGGACCGGGGGGCTGATGGGCTTGATGATGAAGTCCGCGGCTCCTCCCGACAGAGCCAAGGCCTCGTCCATGTCCCCACTGAGGGCCGTCAGGAAAAGCACCGGGATGTCGGAGGTGAGAGGGTCCTCCTTGAGGGCCTTGCAGACGGCAAATCCGTTCATGCCGGGCATGATCACATCCAGCAGGATCAGATCGGGCCGGGTTTCCCGGGCGATCTTCAGGGTTTCGAGCCCGTCTCCAGCCATGACGAGATCGTGGTCCTTTCCGAGGATGCCCCGGATGAGGAGACGGATGGTCTTGGAGTCGTCCGCCGCCAGGATGGTGCAGCGTCCGAGGCCCGGACTGAGGGTCTCCGACTGGGACTGGCTGGGGGCCGCATGGGGTCGGGGCCGGGCGGGTTGGTCGGCATCCGGGAGGGTGAGCGTGAGACTGATGGGGCCAGTGGCGCCTTGGTGGGCGGTGAACTTACCCCCTAGGCAACGCTCCGCGAGCAGGCGGATTGGGTAGAGCTTGGGCCACGCCGACAGATCCAGCCGCTCCCCTTCGGGTGCCTTGAACTGGAGGTAGAAGTGGCGGTAACTGCCACCACGCTCCATCCAGAGGCGGATGGATTCCTTCGGGGGGGCCAGGTCGATGCCCGCCTTGATCATGAAGATCAGGGTGGAGATCAGAAGAATGGAATCCGTGTGGAAGGGATGACTGGGCTCGATGCGAATGTCCAGGCGATGTTCCCGGGTGACCTCATGGTGGAGGAAGGCCAGACGGATCTCATCAAGGATCTCTGCGGAAACCACCGGTCGGCGTTCCACCCGGAGCAGGTCCTCCTCCGCAAGGCGCACTAGGCGGTGCATGAACACTTCCATGGACAGCCATTGGGAGAGTGTCATGAGCTGACTGGCCGATTGCGCCTGGGTGGGAGGCTCGGCGCACAAATCCCCTTCGCCTTTCGCCGTCGGTGCCAGGCAGACGGAAAGGTCTGCCAGGGTGGAGAGCAATTCCCGGGTCAGGGGCTGCTCCTCGCATAGCTCAATGAGCTTCTTGATGTCGTTTGGCTTGGGGTCTGGAGCGGGGGGCTTCAAGGGTGGGGGCACAGGGGGACTTTCGAACAGGAATTTGGAGTTGCGAAACTCCATTGTCACCTGGATGTGCCCTTTTGATAGAGCGCTCCGCCGTTTTCTCAATTAAAAAAGGCCGGGTTGATGGCTTTCCTTCCTGGGGAAGGCTCTGCAGCGCTGCTGGGTGGGCCTTCGTGCCGTGTGGAGGCCTCGGGGAATCTCCCGCTGGATCGCCTGGCGCACCTCTTCGACATATTCGGTTTCCAGAATCCGCTCCCACCCCTTCGCCTGGAGAAGGGAAAGGAAGGGATCCCGATCAAGCAGGCGCAGACGGCCTACCCATGCGCTGGACACACCGCTGGAGGCGGCCCGCCGAGCAAAGGCCTGGGGGTTGTCCACCGGCATGAGGGGGGTCACCGACAAGCCCACCTCGATGCCGCTGCGCGCCAGTCGCTCAATGGTGGCCCAACGGGTGGGGATGGGCGGGGCCTTGGGCTCCACCACTTGGCGCACGGTGTCGTCATCGGTGGGGATGGAGAAACCCACCGAGAGGCGGTTGCCGAAGTCCCGGAGCAGATCCAGGTCCTGGAGTACCAGGGCTGATCGGGTGTGGAGCACGACTCGCGGGGTGCCCAGCTCGAGGAGGATACGGAGACAGGCGCGGGTGAGGCGGTACTCGCGTTCAATGGGTTGATAAGGGTCGGTGGCGGTGGCCAGGAAGACGGTGGCGTTGTGGACCTTGTGGCGCTGGCTCCACAGGAGCTCGGGAGCGTTGAGCTTGGGGGCGATCCATTTCCCCCAGGCCTCCGGGCCGTGGAGGGCATTGGGGTACTCCCGCACGTAGCAGTACTGGCAGGCATGGGCGCAGCCGCGGTACGGGCTGAGGGTGAAGCCGAAGCCGAGCCTTTCGTCCCGCTGGGGCCGCAGGATGCTCCGGGCTTCTTCCGGCTCCACCAGGCAGTCCTGAAAGAGCGATGGAGCGGTGGGTGCTTCAAGGAAGAGGCGAGCCATGGATGTAGTTTCGTCTAAAATTCGCCAATGACAAGCGAATATCAGGCATGAATGTGACAAGATGTTGGGAAGGATGGAGAAATCATGTTCACCACAGCCCGCCACCTGGAATTCGTCCATTTCCGGGACAACCGCTTCCTGAAGGTCCTATCGAGCCTGTACTTGCTGGTCTGGCTCCTGCTGGCCTATAAGCCGCTCTATCCTTCCGGGTGGCTGCTGGAGAACTTGCTGGTCTTCGCCTTCGTGGGGCTGCTGCTGGTGACCTACCGTCGCTTTCCCCTATCCGACCTCTCCTATCTGCTCATCGCCCTCTTCCTGGGCCTCCATTCGGTGGGGGCCCACTACACCTATTCCAATGTACCCTTCGGTTTCTGGCTCCGGGACCACTTCCACCTGGCCCGAAACCCCTTCGATCGCATCGTCCACTGCAGTTTCGGCCTCCTCCTGGCTTATCCGGCCCGGGAGCTCTTCATGCGGGTGGCCAAGACCCGGGGCTTCTGGAACTACTATCTGCCCCTGGACATGGTGCTGGCCCTTTCGGCGGTCTACGAGATCATCGAGGCGATGACGGCGCATGCCGCCGCCCCCGAACTGGGGGATGCCTTCCTGGGCACCCAGGGCGACATCTGGGATGCCCAGAAGGATATGGGCATGGCCGCCTGCGGTGCCGTGGCGGCCATGCTCATCACCTACTGTGTGCGGCGCTGGGTGTCCCCGGTTCAGATCACCCAGTCCGGCGGCAATTCCTGAACGAACTCCTCGCTGCGACGGTTCTTGTACTGAAGTTCGGGGTTCTTGGTGCTGACTCGGGTCTGGGCCGGCACGGACTGGGTGATGAACACGTTGCTGGCGATGACCGCCCCCTGGCCGATGATGGTCTCTCCGCCCAGGATGGAAGCTCCGGAATACACCGTCACATCGTCCTGGAGGGTCGGGTGGCGCTTCACGCCCCGCAGGGTCTGGCCGCCCCGGGTTGAGAGGGCGCCCAGGGTCACGCCCTGATAGAGTTTGACGTGACGGCCGATGGTGGTGGTTTCGCCGATCACCACGCCGGTGCCGTGGTCAATGAAGAAATACTCCCCCAGGGTGGCGCCGGGGTGAATATCGATGCCCGTCACCGAATGCGCGTATTCCGTCATGATCCTGGGGATCAGGGGCACCTTCAGGAGGTGCAGCTCATGGGCGATGCGATGGATGGTCGTGGCCAGGACACCCGGGTAGGAGAAGATGATCTCGTCCGTATCCCCCGCGGCGGGATCGCCCTCGAAGGCAGCCGCCACGTCCGTGGCCAGAATGGCCCGGAGCCGGGGCAGGGTGCCCAGGAACTCCAGGACGATCTCCTGGGTCTTGCCGTCCACGTCGGGCAACCGCACACCGTGGCGCAGGGAGCGATGCACCAGGGCATTGCGGATTTGGCTATGGAGCTTGCTGTGGATGGACTCCAGCAGTTCCCGGACATGAGCTTCGAGGGTGCAGGAATCCAGATCCTGCTTGCCGAAATACCCGGGATAGATGAGCTCCCGCAGTTGCTTCAGGAGTTCGATGACGATGTCCCGGTCCGGCAGGCTGCCGGAGTCGACGTGCCGGGTGCTCGCCTCCTCGTTGTAGCTGGTGACGATGGCACTGACCAGGGGGGAGAAGTCGAGGTCCGTCATGGCTGTTCCGTAAGCACGGCCTGGAAGGCGGGGGTGCTGAGGTAGCGGTCCCCGGCGTCCGGCAGGATCACGACGATGGTCTTGCCCGCGAACTCAGGGCGCTGGCCGAGCTGGATGGCCGCCCAGGCCGCCGCGCCGCTGGAGATGCCCACGAAGAGCCCCTCCTCCCGGGCGAGGCGGATGGCGGTCTGGATCGCCTGCTCATTGGTGACCGTCACGACCTCGTCCAGCAGCTTCACATCCAGGACCTCTGGGAGGAAGCCTGCCCCGATCCCCTGGATGGCATGGGGGCCGCGCCTGCCCTGGCTGATCATGGGGGAGGCCTCGGGCTCCACCGCCACGACCCGGAGGGAGGGCTTGAGCTCCTTGAGGAAGGAGCCCGCGCCGGTGATGGTCCCGCCGGTGCCGACCCCTGCCACCAGGGCGTCCACGGTGCCGTCGGTATCGTTCCAGATCTCGGGGCCGGTGGTGCGGTGGTGGATGGCGGGATTGGCCGGGTTGCCGAACTGCTGGAGCAGGAGGTAGCGTGGGTCGGCGGCCGCCAGCTCCTCGGCCTTCTTCACGGCGCCGGGCATGCCCTCCGCCGCGGGGGTCAGGATCAGGCTTGCCCCCAGGTGGCGGAGCACCTGACGGCGCTCCATGCTGAATGATTCCGGCATCACCAGGGCGATCCTGTAGCCCTTGGCGGCGGCCACCCAGGCCAGGGCGATGCCCGTATTGCCGCTGGTGGGCTCCACCAGGATGGTGTCCGCCTTGATCTTTCCCTCCCGCTCGGCGGCCTCGATCATGGCCACCCCGATGCGATCCTTCACGCTGTTGGCGGGGTTGAACATTTCCAGCTTGGCCAGGATGGTGGCCTTGCCATCCCCCACGACCCGGTTGAGGCGCACCAGGGGAGTGCGGCCGATGATACGGGTGATGTCCGGTGCGATGTTCATGGCTTATCTCTCAGATGGAGTAGTTGAGGATCGGGTCCTGTTCCTTCGCGCGCTGACGCTCCAATAGGGCCGCCAGGGAGGTCTCCAGGAAGACCTGGTTCATGGCCGTGCTGGCCTCACTCCAGAGATCCTTGAGGACACAGGTCTCGGGGTGCCCGCAGCAACCGGATCCCCCGGGGCAGTCCGAAAGGGTCAGGGGCCCCTCCAGGGCCTCCAGGAGCGCCTTCACCGGGATCTCAGAGGGATGCCGGGCCAGGGTGTAGCCTCCCTTGGCGCCCCGCACCGCCTGGACCAGGCCGGCCTTCCGGAGGGGCACCATCAACTGTTCCATGTAGGTGCCGGGCAGGTTTTCCCGCTCTGCGATGTCTTTGAGGAACATGGAGCCATGGCCGTGTTCCTTGGCCAGGGTCAGCATGGCCCTCATTCCGTAGATCGCTCTGGTGGAGAATTTCATGTGGGCAGCTCCGGAGGCGCCGGGGGCGCTCGAGACATCATATCTATTTCTGATCAGTTGAGTGGGTAGTTTGTGTCATCGGGGAATCGCATCGATGTGCCCTGGGTCACAGGGGGAGGCCTGTCCCTGGATATAGACTGGCCCATTGACTCGTCTCTCTTTCCCTGAAAGGAATCCCATGGCTCACCAGACTATCCAGGAACTCATCGCTGAATTCCGCGCCAAGCTTGCCAACAACCCCGGGAAGGTCGCGGAATCCGGCCTCCAGGGCGTCATGCAGTTCGACTTCCGTGAGGACGGTAACGGCCAGTTCCACGTCATCTTCGATCAGGGCAAGGCCACCCTGGTGGAGGGCGGGCACACCGAGCCCACCTTCACGGTCATCGTCCCCCATGCCGTCTTCGATGCCATGCACGCCGGTGAGCTCACCCACGACGAGGCAGGCAAGGCCGGTCTCAAGGCCGCTGGCCTCGAGACCTTCGGTCAGGGCTTCGGCAAGCTCATGAAGAGCCTGAGCTAATCCAGTCGCTTGGAGAAATAGGACGTGGGGTGCAGCACCCCATCGGGGCTGGCGGCGAAGTCGGGGATTTCCCCCGCTTTCCGCCAGCCCCAATGCATATAGATCCCTTCGGCTTTGGAACCGGTCTGGGTGTCCAGGAGCAGCAGGGTGAGCCCCTGGGCCCGGGCGTAGGCTTCGGCGGCTTCCATCAACCGGGTGGAGATCCCCATGCCCCGGGCCAGGCTGGTCACCAGGAGTTTCTGGATCTCTCCCCGGTGCCGACCGTTCTCTTTCTGGCCTTGGGCGAGCTGAACCGAACCCAGCACCTTGCCCCCCTCCTCGGCCACCCAGAGGGCCTGGGCGGGTCCCAGGGAGGCCAGCAAGGGTGTCCAGTAGGCCTCGGCCCGCTCCGCCGACAGGGGGGCCAGGAAGCTGATGGAAGCACCCTGGTGGACGGCGTCCATGAGCAGGTCCGCGAGCTGGGGTAGGAGGCCCGGTTCGGGAGCGCTGATCTGGCGGATCGTCACCATGGTCAAGCCTTCAGGAAGTCCCGGAGGCGTTCCCGGTTCGGCTCCAGGAGCACACCCTTCTCCGTGATGAGGCCCGTCACCAGCTCCGCCGGGGTCACGTCGAAGGCCGGGTTGCGCACAGATACGCCCTGGGCGGCCCACTGGCAGTCCCGGAAGCCCGTGACTTCCTCCGGGGCCCGCTCCTCGATGGGGATGGCGTTGCCATCAGGGATTTCGATATCAATGGTTGATAGCGGGCAGGCGACGTAGAAGGGGATTCCGTGGCGACGGGCCAGGACCGCCACCATGTAGGTGCCGATCTTGTTGGCCACATCGCCGTTGGCCGCCACCCGGTCTGTGCCCACCACCACGGCGTCGACCTCGCCACGGCTCATGAGGTGCCCGGCCATGTTGTCGGTGATGAGGGTGACGGGGATGCCCTCCTGCACCATTTCCCAGGCCGTGAGCCGTGCCCCCTGGAGGAAGGGGCGGGTCTCGTCGGCGATGACCGAAATGCGCTTGCCCGCCTCCACGGCGGAACGGAAGACCCCCAGGGCCGTGCCGTGGCCGGCGGTGGCCAGGGCCCCGGCGTTGCAGTGGGTGAGGACCCGGGCGCCGTCGGCGAGCAGGGTGGCGCCGTGGGCGCCCATGGCGCGGTTGATGCGGATGTCCTCCGCCAGCACCTCATGGGCCTCCAGTAGCAGGGCCTCGGCGATCTCCGGCACCGGCAGGTGCGAGTGGCGCTCCCAATGGGTCCGCATGCGCTTCAGGCCCCAGAAGAGGTTGACCGCCGTGGGACGGCTGGCGGCCAGGACGGCGAAGGCCTCTTCGAGGGCGGCTGTGAATGCCGGGAGGGTGGCCTGGGCCTGCTTCTGGGCCTCCAGGGCGACGCCGTAGGCGGCGGCGCAGCCGATGGCCGGGGCCCCCCGGACCACCATGGAGCGGATGCCTTCCGCCACGCCAACGGCGTCCTCGTAGGCCAGGTACTCGAAATGGGCGGGGAGGACCCGCTGGTCGATCATCTCCAGGCGGCCGTCCCGCCAGCGGAGGGTTTCCACACGGGGGTCGCTCACCTCAATCCCCTTCGAATTCGCAGAGGGCGAAGACCTTGTGCCCATGGGCCTCCAGGCGCTTGCGGCCACCCAGGTCCGGCAGGTCGATGACGAAGGCGCACTCGATCACTTCCCCGCCCATGCTGGTGATGAGCTTGCAGGAGGCCTCGGCGGTGCCGCCGGTGGCGATGAGGTCATCCACCAGGAGGACGCGATCCCCCTTGGTGATGGCGTCGGTGTGCAGTTCCACGCGGTCCGTGCCGTACTCCAGCTCGTAGTCGTGGCCGACGGTCTCCGCCGGGAGCTTGCCCTGTTTGCGGACCGGCACGAAGCCGACCCCCAGCTGGAAGGCCAGGGCCGAACCGATGATGAAGCCCCGGGATTCGATGGCCGCGACCTTGTCGATCTTTACGCCGGTGTAGCGGTTGACCAGCTCCTGGATGGTGATGCGGAAGCCCACCGGATCCTTCAGGAGGGTGGTGATGTCCCGGAACATGACGCCGGGCTTGGGGTAGTGGGGGACGGTGCGGATGCGGGATTTGATGGGCATGGTCAGGGCTTCAGAAGGCGACCGGCCACGGCATCCAGTTTCTGGAGCAGGGCGGGGTCGCGGCGTTCAGGGACAGTAAGGAAGGCGTTGTCGAGGGCGCGGCGGCAGGAGCATGCGGAGCCGTGGGCGTCGACAGTCAGGCGGGGAGCGACCCGCTGGACGAGGGTGCGGGCGTTCTCGGCGTTGGCCAGCAGCACCTTGACGATGGCATCCACGGTGACGCTGTCGTGATCCGGGTGCCAGCAGTCGTAGTCCGTGACCATGGCCACGGTGGCGTAGCAGAGCTCGGCCTCCCGGGCCAGCTTGGCCTCCGGCAGGTTGGTCATGCCCACCACATCACAGCCCCAGCTTCGGTAGAGCCGTGATTCCGCCAGGGTGGAGAACTGGGGCCCCTCCATGGCGATGTAGGTGCCCCCCCGGGCCACCTGCAGCCCCGCCTCCCGGGCGGCGGCCTCCAGGTGGTCCCCCAGGCGGGAGCAGACCGGGTGGGCGAAGGGAATGTGGGCCACCAGGCCGGTGCCGAAGAAGCTCTTCTCCCGGGCGAAGGTCCGATCGATGAACTGGTCCACGATGACGAAGGTGCCGGGGGGCAGATGCCCCTGGAGCGAGCCTACGGCACTGACGGAAATGATCTCCGTGACCCCGGCCCGCTTCATGGCGTCGATGTTGGCCCGGTAGTTGATGTCCGTGGGGGAGATCCGGTGGCCCCGCCCGTGGCGGGGCAGGAAGACCATGGGCTGACCCTTGAGGGTTCCGAACAGCAGCTCGTCCGAGGGCTCGCCGAAGGGGGAATCCACCCGCTGCCAGCGTTTGTCCTCCAGGCCTTCGATATCGTAGACCCCACTACCTCCGATGACCCCGATGACCGGGGCTGTTCTGCTTTCGCTCATACAGCCTTGCTCCCTGGATTGAAAAATCATTTCACAGAAGGGGCTCTGGAATGCATGGGGAATTGAGTCAATCTTCTTTGATATCTTTTGCTGTTTGATGATTTGAAATTTATGGAGTGATGTCGGTAAAATGCGGCAGTGAAGTGGTTGTCTGCTTTTTAAAACCTGTTGGGGGTCCGTGAGGCAAGCCCGCCAATCTCAGGGAGGTACGACCATGGCGATCCGCAGTGTTTCAGATATCGACTGGCAGGAGCTTACCCAGCGAGCCTACACCGCGTCTCCGGTCGCATGGGAGGACCAAGTCTTCTATTTCATGATGGTTGACCGTTTTTCCGACGGCAAGGAGAAGCACTTTCGGGATCTGAAGGGGAAGCTGGTCGAAAAGGGGAGCACCCCTCCCTTCCAGCCGGGGGATGAGGGTTCGGCGGAGCGTTCGGCCTGGGTCGAGGCCGGTCGCGCTTGGTGCGGAGGCACTCTGCGGGGGATTGAAAGCAAGCTGGGCTACCTGAAGCGCCTCGGGGTCACGGCCATCTGGATCAGCCCGATCCTCCAGCAGGTGGCTTTCCAGGCCACCTATCATGGCTACGGCGTGCAGGACTTCCTGGCCATCGATCCCCACTTCGGGACGGAAGCAGACCTGCGTCGTCTGGTGGACCGAGCCCACGCAGCCGGGATCTACGTCATCCTGGACATCATCCTCAATCATTCCGGGAATGTGTTCGCCTACCAGCCCGACCGCTACTGGGTCCAGGATGGGGACTCCGGATACTTCGATCCCCGCTGGGATGGTCAGCCCTATCCAGTGGCCGGGTTCAATGATCCCGAGGGTGCGCCGTCCTTTCCCTTCGGGGCTGTGGAGGGTGCCTGGCCCCGCGGTGCGGTGTGGCCCCGGGAGCTTCAGGATCCGGATGCCTTCAGCCGGAAGGGGCGGATCTCCAGTTGGGATTACGACCCCGAGTTCAGGGAGGGGGACTTCTGCGACCTGAAGGATATCCATCAGGGCCAGGGGGAGGCCGGTGCCTACGCGCCTTCGGCCGCCTTTCTCGCCCTGGTGGACTGTTACAAATATTGGATCGCTTCGGCGGACCTTGACGGCTACCGGATCGACACCGTCAAGCACATGGATCTCGGTGCCACCCGCCTCTTCGCCTCAATGATCCGCGAATTCACCCAGAACCTGGGCAAGGAGCGCTTCTTCCTGTTGGGCGAGATCACCGGGGGAAGGGAGCGGGCCTTCGACACCCTGGAGACAACTGGGCTTGATGCCGCTTTGGGCATCGACGACATTCCGGACAAGCTGGAGTACCTCGTCAAGGGTTACCGCAACCCGGCGGACTACTTTGGCCTCTTCCGGAATTCCCTGCTGGTGAACAAGGAGTCCCATGTGTGGTTCCGGGACAAAGTCGTGACCCTCTTCGATGACCACGATCAGGTCCGCAAGGGCAAGGTCAAGGCCCGGTACTGCGCCCGGGAGGAGGGCGGGAAGAGTGTCCTCGCGGCCATGGCCCTGAACGCCCTCACCCTCGGGATACCCTGCATCTACTATGGCTCCGAGCAGTATTTCAACGGGGCCGGTGAAGAGGACGTGGACGGCAATGACGTCTTCCTTCGCGAATGCATGTTCGGCGGTCCCTTCGGCTCCAGGCAGAGCCAGGGGCGCCATTTCTTCAATGAAGACAGCCCCGCCTTTGTGGAACTCTCCAAGGTGTTGGGCCTGCGCGCCGAAAAGCTCACCTTGCGCAGGGGCCGGCAGTACCTCCGACCCATCTCCGGCAACGGATCGGATTTCGGCCTGCCGGAGATGCTGGGTGGAGAGCTACGCTCCCTGGTGGCTTGGTCGCGGATCTTTGACCGCCAGGAGATCCTCGTGGCCATCAACACGGATTGCGATCGGGCGAGGACCGCCTGGGTGACCCTGGATGCGGGGCTGCGGGCGGTGGGAGACACCCTGACCTGTCTGTATTCCACGGATCCAACCAGGATTGGGCAGAGGGTTTCCGTGGAGGCCCGGAATGGAAGGGCGGTGTTGCTGACCCTTCCGGCGGCGGGGGTGGAGGTGTGGGAGTAGCTCTCCGTCCAGGTCCGCCCTGGGCTGCGGATAAATGGGATACCCGATTACCGGCTTTGCCGCGCGCCCCCGCAAGGCGGGGCGGGCCAGAGCGCTCAGGTGAGCCTTCGCTGTCCGCTGATCATCTCCTTCATCCCAGCTGATTTTCGATGCCTGCCAAGAGTCCTCCCAGCCTCTCGGCCTTGGCTGAAGCGCGCCGATGATCGGGAACGCAGGCGTTCAGGCCTCCGCCATAGCATCGGATCGGTAAAAAAGCAGAATCAGCCGCGGATGAATGGGATAAACGCGGATAAACAAATGGTCCATGGGCGGGGCCTCTGGACCTGCCCCGCGGCGCGGGGGCGGACGGCAAAGCCGCCCGCGTTGAGCAAGGGACAGGGATGTGGAGGCAAGCGAGCTTGCCATAGCCTCCCTATCCCTTGCTCAACCAGCCCCAGGTGCCCTGGTCTGCGCGTCTGAGGCTGAAATGGGAAGGTAAAGCTTCGCAATGCGGATAACTGGCGTGTCCTTCATCCGCGTGCATCCAATTCATCCGCGGCCAACATGCTTTTCTCCTCGGGAAAATCGTGCTCCTCAGTTCTCGAACCGAACGGCCACAAACGGTTATACAAACGCCAGGCAAGAAGTGGTCTACGGGTGGGCTCTGGACTGCGCCCTAGCCCGATGAATCCCAGCCCTCCGCTGCCCGGAAGCTGTGGTAGCTTTCCCGTCCCAGGATCAGATGGTCGGCCAGGGGAACCCCCAGGGATTCTCCGGCTGAGCGGAGCCGCTTGGTGAGCAGGGCGTCCTCCTTGCTTGGCGAGGGGTCGCCCGAGGGGTGATTGTGGTAGGCCAGGGCGGAGGTCGCGCCATAGCGCAGGGCCTCCCGGAAGAACTCCCGTGGGCTGACCAGGGTTCCCGTGGCGGTGCCCTGGCTCATGACCCGCTCCGCCAGGAGTTCGCCCTTGGCATTGAGGGCCAGGAGGCCGAAACGCTCTTCGCCCAAGCCCTGACATTTTGGCAGCAGGTAATCTCCCGCGGCCCTGGGGCTGGTGATCCTTGGCCTGGGACCTCCCCGCTGGCATCTCCGGCAGATCTCCTGGGCGGCCCATAGCTGGCAGGCCCGGGCCGGCCCCAGCCCGGTGGTCTCCTTCCAGTGGCTCAGGCCTAGGGAAAGCAGGCCCGACAGGCCCCCCAACTCACTCAGGATCTCCTGGGCCAGTTCCACGGCATTGCGCCCCTGACGTCCCGTGCCCCATAGGAGGGCCAGGAGCTCCGCGTCGCCCAGTTCGTCCCCCTGGCCCGCCAGGAGGCGTTCCCGTGGTCGGAGTTCGGGGGAGAGATCCCTCATCCGCATCTCAGCACCTTGTCCATTTCATCCGGGCGGCCCTCCAACGCAACAGCTGTACCCGTCCCTGTCCCGACAGGCGCATGCACAGGACATCCCGCCCGTCATTGAGGAACCAGGCCGACGCTGTGGCCGTGCGTCTTGGGGTGACGGTGATCCGGGCATGGGCGAGGCCCGTATTCGAGGCCTTCACGGTCGGGTCCATGCCCGGGGGCAGGGGCACGCCCGGAAGGCTGCCCCATTTGACGCCCCTGGGAAGCTGGAGGGGGATGATGTCCTGGGCTCCGGGAGAGTTCATGACGACCGATACGTTGCTTCCCCTGGCCCTGGCCAGGTGGAAGGCCTGGTCCAGGCTGCCCGTCAGCTCCACCTGGAAGCCCGAAAGTGCCAGTCCGCCGCCGAGATCCAGGGTGCTGAGGCCGCAGAGCCCAAGAATCCCGGTGATCCCCAGGGTGACGGAAGTCTCGGCCAGGGTGAAACCAAGGTTGGTGCGGTTCCTCATGGCTTAGTCGCCGCCTTTGTGCCCACGCTGAGGTGCGGGCGCAGTTTGGCGAAGGACTTTTCTCCAATGCCCTTGACGTTCATGAGCTCTTCCGTCCGCTTGAACCCCCCGTGCTGCTTGCGGTAGGCCACGATCCGCTCGGCAGTTTTGGCTCCCACCTTGGGGAGTTGCATCAGTTCGGTAACCCCGGCGGTGTTGAGGTTGACGGGGGCCTGGGGGGCGCGTTCTCCGGCGCTCAGGGGCAGGATGGTGGTAAGGATGGCAAGGCCAAGCTTGGTCAGCATGATTTCTCCTGGAAGGGGTGCTTCCAGGGATCAAGGTTCGTGCCTCAAGTTAAGTTCTATTGAATTAGTATTTATAATAAACCTGGGCCAGCCCTGTGTAATCTGTGTTTTACAGTCAAGGGTTTGGGAGGCTAAATTTAAATATTAATTAATTTCTAAACCGTCGCCTCCATCACAAAGATTTCCGTTGGGGTGACAGCATCTAAGGGCTCGAAGTTTCGGTTCGCGCTTTTGGCTCCCAGAGGCGATGATGTTGGTAAATGCCACTAGGTGAATGAATGATCAAGAAGGTCCGCAAGGAAGATCTCAAGCTTGGGATGTATATTCACGACCTCAATTGCGGGTGGATGGATCACAACTTCTTCCGGAGCCGTTTCATGCTCCGAAAGGAGGACGAGCTCAAGAAGATCCACGCCAGTGGCATCACCGAGGTCTACATCGACACCGTCAAGGGCATAGATGCGGATGGCATCCCCCAGGATGAGGTGGAGCACAAGATCCATGACGCCCTGGCGGACATCGCCGTTGCGGCCGCCAACCTGGGGCATACCACCAGTCACAGGGAGGAGTTGGCTGTCGCCAAGGCCATCCATGGCGAGGCCAACAAGGTGATCCATTCCATGCTGACGGACGTGCGCCTGGGAAAGCAGATCCAGGTGGAGCGGATGGAACCCGTGGTCGCCCAGGTGACGGATTCCATCCTGCGTAACCAGGGAACGCTGGTGAGCCTCTGCCGGATCAAGGAGGGAGACACCTATACCTTCCAGCACTCCGTGAGTGTATGTGCTCTCCTGGTGACCTTCTGCCGCTACATGGGCATGGAGCGGGATCAGATCCAGCTCGCTGGCATGGGCGGCATGCTCCATGACATCGGGAAGATGAGAGTGCCCGACCACATCCTGAACAAGCCCGGCAAGCTCACGGATGACGAGTTCGGCACCATGAAGTCCCACGTAACTCTTGGCTTGGAGACCCTCCAGCAGACGCCGGGGGTTTCGCCGACCGTCTTCGAGATAACCAGCCAGCATCACGAGAAGTTCAAAGGGGCAGGCTACCCCCTCGGCCTGGATGGCACTGAAATCAGCACCCTGGGGAAGATGGCGGCCATTGTGGACGTCTACGATGCCATCACCTCCAATCGGGTCTACCACCGGGGTATGGAACCCGGTCTGGCGCTCAGCAAGCTCTTCGAGTGGGGGGAGAACCACTTCGATCCTGTCCTGGTGCAGCATTTCATCCAGGCCCTGGGCATCTATCCAGTGGGATCCCTGGTGAGACTGGAGAGTGAGCGTCTCGCGGTTGTGGTGGAACAGAGCGAGTCGGGATTGCTTTATCCCATTGTGCGAGTGGTCTTCGATATCAAACGGAACCGCTCCGTGACTCCGGTGGATGTGGACCTGTCCCGGCCCGAGTCGGGGGGGGACTGCATCGTCGGCAACGAGCCTCCAGAGAACTGGCGGATCGACCCCTTCCGGTA
>Ga0316602_10000309_pt1 | contig 34025 bp, 33 predicted proteins | sample OWC_soil_day10_C_FD_203103 | JGI IMG/M metagenome (GOLD analysis project Ga0316602, IMG submission 203103) | Wetland soil microbial communities from Old Woman Creek delta, Ohio, United States - OWC_soil_day10_CT | ecosystem: Environmental > Terrestrial > Soil > Wetlands | place: USA: Ohio... | reverse complement strand
ATATTGTTCCACCAGTTTAATCTTGTCTTCAGGACTTACTTTAGTTTTGACTGACATAGAAATCCCCCTATAGTTGACAATTTATTTTTTCATTGTCTCCTATAGGGGGAGCATATCAGTATGCTTTTAGGGGCAGTCTCTTTACTTTATCGTGTTTCCACCCAGTTCTCCGCACTATTATTGTTTCAAATTATAGAAAACCTTGCGTCCATTGTACTGTGCCAAATCACCAAGTTCTTCCTCAATACGAAGGAGCTGATTGTATTTTGCTATCCGATCAGTTCGAGTCGGAGCACCGGTTTTAATTTGCCCGGCGTTAACTGCAACCGCGATATCAGCAATAGTAGCATCTTCCGTTTCACCGGACCGGTGAGAAATAACACAAGTATAACCAGCGCGTTTAGCCATCTCTATAGTATCAAAGGTCTCGGTCAACGTGCCAATTTGATTAACCTTAACCAGTACTGAATTGGCAACTTTTTTCTCAATCCCCTGACTAAGCCGCTCCGTATTGGTTACAAACAAGTCGTCACCAACCAATTGCAACTTGTTCCCCAAGCGTTTTGTCAAAAGAGTCCAACCTTCCCAGTCATCCTCAGCCATACCATCTTCAATAGATATAATCGGATATTTCTCAACCAGAGCGGCATAATAGTCAACCATCTCAGCCGCAGACTTAACAACGCCTTCACCAGCCAGATTATATTTGCCATCTTCAAAAAGTTCTGAAGAAGCAACGTCAAGCGCCAGCGCAACTTCTTCGCCTGGTTTATAACCAGCCTTTTGAATAGCCTCAACAATAACAGCAAGTGCTTCTTCATTTGACGCCAAATTAGGCGCGAACCCGCCCTCGTCGCCAATAGCAGTATTCAGACCGCGCCCTTTAAGTACACCTTTCAGCGCATGGTACACTTCGGCGCCCATTCTCAGCGCTTCTGCGAACGATACTGTCCCAACCGGCATAACCATGAACTCCTGGATATCGACATTATTGTCAGCATGCTGGCCCCCATTAAGAATATTCATCATTGGCACCGGTAGTTGTTTAGCATTAAAACCTCCCAGATACTGATACAGAGACAAGCCTAGTGAATCAGCCGCCGCTTTGGCCACCGCCATAGAAACTCCAAGAATAGCGTTAGCACCGAGTTTGCCCTTATTAGGAGTCGCGTCAAGCTCCAACATCATCTTGTCAATCCCCACTTGATCAATGGCATCCATCCCAACCAGTTCAGGTGCAATTATGCTGTTGACGTTGTCTACTGCTTTCAAAACACCTTTGCCAAGATAGCGGCTCTTATCACCATCACGAAGCTCAACCGCTTCATAAATACCGGTTGAAGCTCCTGACGGCACGGCAGCGCGTCCCAAAGTACCGTCTTCAAGTACCACATCAACCTCAATCGTAGGATTGCCACGTGAATCCATTATCTCCCGCGCATAAACATCAGTTATTATTGTCATTACTTTTCCTCCTTGATAATCAAACTTTTACCAGTCATTTCCACAGGCTGTTTAAGTCCCGCAACCTCAAGCACCGTTGGCGCGATATCCGCCAAAATACCTTTGCGCAGTTTTCGTCCGCGATAGCGCTCCGATACTAAAATAAACGGCACCGCATTGACAGTATGGGCTGTAAATGGCGCTCCTGTTTCAGGGTCAATCATCTTTTCAGCATTGCCATGGTCAGCGGTAATACATGTAACGCCGCCCCTCTCGCGCATCGCTTCCACCACTCGACCTACACACTCATCTACAACCGACACTGCTTTGATTGCGGCATCCAAATGTCCGGTGTGACCTACCATGTCACCATTGGCGAAATTAGCCACCACAAGGTCGTACTGACCTGAACGGATAGCCTCTATAATTTTGTCAGCTACTGGACGAGCACTCATTTCAGGCTCTAAGTCATAGGTTGCCACCTTTGGCGAAGGAATAAGCACACGCTCTTCACCCTGAAGTGGCTTTTCTTCTCCGCCATTGAAAAAATATGTAACATGAGCGTACTTCTCGGTCTCAGCAATTCTAATCTGAGTCAGGCCAGCCTCACTGAATGCATCTCCCAGCGTTCCCCGGATGCTCTGAGGACAAAAAGCTACCGACACATCCAGTGCTTCGTCATACTGTGTCATTGATGCAAAATTCAGCACCCGTAAATCATTTCGACGTTCAAACCCATCAAATTTATTATTTACTAAAGCCTGCGTCAACTGCCGAGCCCTGTCCGGGCGAAAGTTGAAGAATATAACTCCGTCGTCGGCCTTAATACCACACTTACCACAGCCATCCACAACAGTTGGCAAAATAAATTCATCGGTCTCATCTCTGGTATATGCCTTTTCTACCGCTGAACGGGCACTTGACGAATATTCACCTTCACGGTATACCAGTGCCATATAGGCTTTCTCCAACCTGTCCCACCGCTTATCACGATCCATAGCATAATAGCGACCAATTACACTTGCAATCTGACCAACACCAATTTCAGCTGCTTTTTTTTCAACAGCATCAATAAAAGTAAGCGCACTAGTGGGCGGCACATCCCGACCATCAGTAAACGCATGAATATAAACATTGGTCAGTCCGTATCTCTTTGCCAGCTCCAAAAGACCATACAAGTGATCCAAATGGCTGTGCACACCGCCATCGGATACCAGTCCCATTAAATGCAACGATGCTCCAGCCTTCTTTACCTTTACCACTACTTCTTTTAGTACCGGGTTATCAAAAAAATCGCCATCTCTAATAGCTTTGCTGATACGGGTCAATTCCTGGTAAACCACCCTCCCAGCACCTATATTCAGGTGTCCAACCTCCGAGTTACCCATTTGTCCTTCCGGCAGGCCGACAGCCTCCCCTGAGCAGGTAAGCTCGACAGACGGATACATTTTCTCTAACAAAGTCATATGCGACGTATCCGCTTTGGCGATAGCGTCGCTTGAGTCACCAGGCTGTCCAATACCCCAGCCGTCAAGCACCAATAACGCGACAGGGCTTTTAAATTCGCTCACGCTATCCCTCCTTCTTCGATTTTATCTATTCGCGGAATAACGTCTTACTAATACTTTACAATTTTAGCGAACGTTCCCGGTTCCAAGCTAGCGCCACCAACCAGCGCTCCATCAATGTCGCTTTTACCCATAAGTTCACTGATATTTTCAGGCTTAACACTGCCACCATATTGAATCCGCACCGCTTCAGAACAGCCCGATCCGAACAACGTCGTAATTGTCCGGCGAATAAAAGCGCATACTGCGTTAGCATCATCGCTTGAAGCAGTCCTGCCGGTACCAATAGCCCAAATAGGTTCATAGGCAATCACCATCGCCGCCACCTGCTTGGCAGTCAAACCTGAAAGTCCTTGTTTAACCTGACCTTCTACAACCGTTTCGGTGTCACCAGCCTCACGCTCAGCCAACGTCTCTCCAACGCACATGATTGGCGTCAAATCATAAGCAAAAGCCGCTTTCAGTTTATTATTAACGCTAGCATCTGTTTCAGCAAAAAACTGTCGCCTTTCCGAGTGACCAATAATTACATATTCACAGCCAGCCTCTTTGAGCATTAACGGTGAAACTTCGCCAGTAAAAGCTCCTTGTTTTTCCCAGTGCATATTCTGAGCACCAAGCTTAATTGCTCCTTTTGTCAGTTCCTTCGCCGGATACAAAGCTGTAAACGGCGGACAGACTACAACTTCCGCGTTTCCTGCTCCGTCAATCAGCTTACTTAGTTCGCTAATAAAAACCAAAGCTTCAGCAACTGTTTTATGCATTTTCCAATTACCAGCTAATATTGGTTTTCGCATAAAATCACCCCCATCATTTATCATTTATCGCAGCAATGCCAGGCAGTACTTTTCCTTCCAAGAACTCCAGGGATGCTCCGCCGCCAGTAGATATGTGACTGATATTCTTCTGAACGCCAACTTTTTCGATAGCAGCAATAGAATCTCCACCACCTACCACACTAACCGCTTTTGAGGCAGCCACAGCATGAGCTACAGCTTCAGTACCTTTAGCAAAGGTATCCATTTCAAAAACACCCATTGGCCCATTCCAAACAATCAACTTAGCATCAACAAGAGCTGCGGCGTAAGCCTTACTGGTATCTGGCCCAATATCGAGCGCCATCCATTCTTGCGGAATCTCATCCACTTTGACCACTTTCGAATCGGCTTCAGCAGCAAATTTATCGGCAACTACCACATCGGTTGGAAGTAAGAGAGAAACACCGCGTTTTTTTGCGTCAGCAATAAGCGAACGTGCCAACTCAAGCTTATCCTCTTCCACCAATGATTTACCAGCGGCATAACCCTGGGCAGCAAGAAAGGTATTTGCCATACCACCGCCAATAATTAGCGTATCTACTTTAGTTAAAAGATTACCGATAACACCGATCTTGTCCGAAACCTTGGCTCCACCAATGATTGCCACATATGGGTGAACCGGACTAGAAACCGCCTGTCCCAGGAAATTAATCTCCTTCTCCATCAACATTCCGGCCACCGCAGGCAGATATTTAGTTATCCCTTCCACCGAGGCGTGAGCCCGGTGCGATACCCCGAAAGCATCATTAACGTATACTTCAGCCAACGAAGCCAATTTAGCAGCAAACTCGGCATTGTTTTTTTCTTCTTCAGAATGAAAACGCAGATTTTCCAAAAGAAGCACCTGATCGGCCTTAAGTTCACCGACCTTGGCCTCAGCCTGAGGTCCAACACAGTCTCCCGCAAACAATACCTCTTTGCCTAAAAGTTCGGCCAGCCTTTTTGCCACCGGTGAAAGTGAATACTCCGGCACTGGCGCTCCCTTTGGTCGGCCAAGATGACTGACCAGAACAACGGCCGCATTTTTTTCCAACAAGTATTCAATTGTAGGAAGGGTCGCCCTTATGCGAGTATCGTCAGTAATTTTGCCATTCTTATCCAGCGGCACATTATAATCAACCCGGACAAGTACCTTTTTACCTGAAACATTAATATCGCGTATCGTCTTTTTATCCATGTTTCGTTCCTCCAAAAAGGGTCACATAAAGTGACCCCTTTTTTGATATTCAAAAAGAAAATTACAAGCCTTTTTGTGCGATAAATTTAATCAAATCAACCACGCGATTTGAATAGCCCCATTCGTTGTCATACCAAGAAACAACCTTGGCTGCCGTACCGTCCACCACCATCGTCGACAAAGCATCAACAATCGACGAATTAGGGTTGCCGTTATAATCACGGGAAACCAACGGTTCATCAGAGTAAGCCATAATACCCTTTAGTTCACCTTCAGCAGCAGCTTTAAGCGCCGCATTGATTTCCTCTGCAGTTGCCGATTTTTCAAGTTCAACAACCAAATCAGTAACCGATACATTCGGAGTAGGTACCCGCATAGCAAATCCATTGAGCTTGCCTTTAAGTTCTGGAATGACGAGTGCAACCGCCTTAGCCGCGCCGGTAGTAGTCGGAATAATCGACATTCCCGCAGCCCTTGCCCGGCGTAAATCTTTATGCGGCAGATCAAGAATCTGTTGATCGTTAGTATAAGAATGAACCGTAGTCATCATGCCGTGTTTAATACCAAACTTATCATTAAGAACTTTTGCGAACGGCGCAAGGCAATTAGTGGTACATGATGCATTGGAAATGATATTATGCTTCGCCGCATCGTATTTATCGTGGTTTACGCCCATTACAATAGTAATATCCTCACCTTTAGCCGGAGCAGAAATAATAACTTTTTTAGCGCCAGCTTTGATATGCGCAGCCGCTTTATCCCCATCTGTAAACCGACCAGTTGATTCAACTACCACTGTTACCCCTAGATCCTTCCATGGCAGATTTGCCGGATCGCGCTCAGCCAGCACCTTAATTACTTTGCCATTAACAACTATATTACCATTCTGAGCTTTGACTTCAGCGTCCAACGTTCCATGAATCGAGTCATACTTGAGTAAATGCGCAAGTGTTTCAGCGTCAGTTAAATCATTTACTGCCACAATATCCACTGCTGGATTATTTATTGCTGCCCTAAATACATTACGGCCAATACGACCAAACCCATTAATCCCCACTTTAGTTGACATTACAATTCCTCCCACATTCTATAATTGTTTTTTTATTATATCCTGAATAGTTCTGGCCGCCGCCTCGTCGGTGACCAGTACTTCCTGACCCCCAGCGGCAGCTACAGCGACAATGGCTTCCGCTTTTTTACGGCCTCCTGCCACAGCAATAACATGCCTTATATCGGCCAGTTCATCCAGGTGTAACCCCACTCCGCCTGAAGTATAAACAACCTCACCTTTCAGGCTACAATAATGACCAAATGTCTCGCCTGTAGCACCTAGTTCCTCAAGTCTCCGGATAATTTCCGGCGCGGCCCCCCGTCTTCGAGCCATCGCTGCAGCCTGCCCGATGCCGGACAGAAGCACTCCAGCCTCTCTAATCAATTTAGCTACAGAACTAACATTGACGTCCCGTACCAATACCGCCATCGCTTCTGGACTAAGCCCTTCCGGAATGTGAAGTAAACGGTACCGTCCCCCAAGTTTGTTGGCCATCACCGCTGCAATAGTGTTTGCCTGATATTCCACAACTTCTCCAAGTCCGCCACGAGCTGGCACCACAGTGACATCTGGCGCATGAAAATAAATTGCCTCCGCCACCAGGGCCATAGTCGAACCGCCACTGACTGCAATAATCTTATTATTCCCCAGATACTCGTGCAATAATGCAGCAGCTGCCCGTCCTAACTCGCGTTGTACGGCAGTGTCATTCTCACTATCACCACGGATAACTACTACCTTTTTCAGCCCCAACCGTTCGGCCAGTTCTTGTTCCAAGGAAGACAAGCCATACATTATCCGGACATAATCATCCAAATCACTTAGTACAGTTTGGCCATTGCTGGTAATTGTCATCCCTAGCGGCGAGAATTCAATCAGTCCGGCACTTTTTAAGAAATCAACCTGAGCCCGTACCACCCTTTCACCTAAATCAAGTGCAGCTGCCAGCGCCCTCCGGCCAACAGGCTCAGCGTATTTAACTTGGCGCAATATATTGTACCTATCTTCAATGACGCTTAACAATTCAGGCGCAATTTTTCGTTGTAATTCAATTGCCTTTTCCACCAATTGTCTCCCTAGGTCTTATTTTGTCCCATCAATTCGAACATATTTTGTCCCACCACAGGCATAATATTCATCATTATATTTAAAAGTAATCTTCTTTAATTAACTCACACGCCGTAGGGCCATATTACGTCCCAATCCAATGTGCTATTTTTGTCCCGCATTCCGGACAAAAAAACTATATTTTGTAAATTTCGCTATCGTATCATTTATTCCTGCCTAACATAGAAATATTTTGACAAATATTTAAGCCCGGCCATTTGGCCGGGCAAACTTAATCTATTACAAACACCATATTAGCTTTTATAATGACGTTAAGCAATCCAGCTTCAATTATTAATTATCTATCACACGGTTAATACCGCCGTCGCTTGCTTGACGCTGCAATTCCTAATTCTTCGCGATATTTAGCCACTGTGCGGCGGGAAATATTTACCCCCTGTTTAGCTAAGGTCGTAGCTATCATCTGGTCGCTTAGCGGCTCATGTTGGTCTTCCGCAGCAATCAATTCTTTAATTTGTCGTTTGACCGGCGTCGCAGACAAGCTATTGCCATCCGCACCTTGCAAGCCGGAAGTAAAGAAGGTTCTTAAACCAACCAGACCATGCGGAGTATCGGCATATTTATTCGCAATAGCCCGGCTAACTGTCGATTCATGAATGCCCAGTTCAGCAGCTACTTCTTTCATCGTAAGCGGTTTTAAATACCGTGGACCATAATCGAAGTACTGGCGCTGCAAATCAATAATGGTCTTTACAACATTATAAAGTGTACGTCGGCGCTGTTCAATACTCTTAATCAGCCATACCGCAGCGTTGATGCGGCCCTCAACAAATTTTTTAGCATCGTTATCAGCTTCGCGAATAACACGGCGATAATAGGGATTAATTGTTAAATGAGGAACGTTACTGTCATTAATAATAATGACATAATCATCGTTAACCCGTTCAATATTAACATCAGGAATTATATATGAAGGCTGAGAGCCGCCATCAAAAATCCGTCCAGGTTTCGGATCAAACGTACGTATTACGTCCACCGCTTGTTGTACCTCATGGGTCGTACAATTCATTTTGTCGGCAATAGCCTTAAAATGCCCAATCCCCACGTCATCCAAATGTTCCTTAATAATCGCCTGTACTAAGGTATCCGTAATCCCTTTTTGTTCTGCTTGGATCAAAAGACATTCCCCTAAATTTCTCGCTCCCACGCCCGACGGATCAAAGGTCTGAATAACCTTCAATACTTCCATTACTGTATCCTCGGAAACCCCGAGTTTTTCAGCCGCTTCAGCTACCGTACCAGATAGATAGCCATTATCATCAATGCAACCGATAAGATATTTACCAACCAATCGACTTTGAGTGTTCAAAATAGTTAAATGAAGCTGAAACTCAAGATGTTCTTGCAACGTAGAAACTGCAGATAAAAGTGCCGCAAGAGACATTTTTTCATCACTCACCTCTGAGGCGTGGCTGCTATCAGCCCCATCGTTAAAATACTCAGCCCAATCAAAATATTCCTGAAGCTGAGCATCATTAGCTGTTTCTGCGGAATTGTCAACAGTCGTACTTTCATCCAACTCCAAAACCGGGTTCTCCAAGAGTTCCTGTTCCACCATTTCAGCTAAATCAAGCGATGAAAGCTGTAAAATAGCAATTGCTTGTTTTAATTGAGGAGTCATAATAAGTTTTTGATTCATTTCCAACTTCAAACCATAGTCTAATCGCATTTATTGCCCCTCCTCTCCGTTTGATACAGTGCCCCCTAAATAAGTTAACAAATACGCGGCAACTGGTCATTTGCTAACGTATCTAAGAGCCGCACACCTCCGATAGCAGTGCGTAGTCCAACCTGTCCAGGAGAAGTTGCTATTACCTGTCCAATAACCCGAGCGTCGCTCCCATAAGCATGCCTTCTTAGTGTAGCCAAAGCCTTTTCAGTATAATTAGCTTCGACGAAAATCACTGCTTTACCTTCATTAGCAAGGTAAAGCGGGTCAAATCCCAAAATATTACACACCGCTAAGACTTCCGGTCTTACCGGTATAGTTGCCTCGTCAACCATGATCCCAACCCTAGCCTGAACGGCAATTTCCTTAAGAACAGTCGCTAGACCTCCTCGGGTTGGATCTCTTAGTACAGCAATCTCAGGGACCTCAGTCAACAGTTCACCAATCATCATATTAAGCGGTGCACAATCGCTAGTAACAGTAACCGGCAGAGAGAGTCCGTACCGTTCTGACATAATAGCGATGGCATGATCCCCGAGAAAGCCAGTGACAATAATATTCTGCCCTGGACAAGCCCGGATTGGTGAAATAGACACCCCTTCAATAAGAACGCCAATTCCGGCAGTATTAATAAATATGCCGTCAGCTGCTCCATTCTCCACTACCTTAGTATCACCGGTTACAATTTTTACACCGGCTTCAGCAGCCGCGCTTCGCATTGACTCAACAATCCGCACTAGGTCTGAATATAAAAATCCCTCTTCAATAATAAACCCTGCAGAAAGATACCTCGCCTGAGCTCCGCTCATCGCTAAATCGTTAACGGTGCCACATACAGCCAGTTTACCGATATCGCCACCAGAAAAAAACAACGGTTTCACCACATAAGAATCTGTAGTAAACGCCAGATCAGCCCTATCAACCGTCACTTTAGCCCCGTCATGCAGTTCATCCAGTGCTGTATTAGAAAAGGCTGGCCGCATAAGTTGGTCCACTAGTTTATGACTAAGTTTTCCTCCATTGCCATGAGCTAAAAGAATACGCTCGTCTTTCATATTGGCCACCTCCCTGAGCCGTAACGATACCATGCGGCACACGCTCCTTCTAACGAAACCATGCAGGAACCTATCGGTTGTTCTGGCCGACAAGCTTCTCCGAACAAAGAACAGTCAACCGGCTTTACCACTCCGCGTAGCACTTCGCCACAGAGACAACCACAAGGCTCTACAGTTGGCTCTACCTCAACCGTTAAGTTGCTTGTAGCATCAAACCGACGGTACTTGCCATTTACCCTAAGCCCAGACCCTGATATAACCCCTAACCCCCGCCAGACCGTATCTTCCACCTCATATACCTGCTTCATCACCATACAAGCATCAGGATTACCTTCACTCCGCGCAATGCGCCGATACTGATTTTCGATTTCTGCTTTACCTGCCGCAATTTGCTTCACCAGCATATATACAGCCTGCAAGATATCTAATGCCTCAAAACCTGCAATTACTGCCGGAACAGCAAAATCTCCCGCTAAAAATTGATAAGGCATTTCACCAATTATAGCGCTAACATGCCCAGGTAAAAGTAGTCCGTCCAGATGAACATCGTTGCTGCATAACGCCCGCAGCGCTGGCGGCACTAACTTGTGAGCAGACAATACATAAAAATTATCCACACCAGCATCCGCAGCAGCTAATACTGTTGCCGCAGCAGTTGGTGCCGTTGTTTCAAAGCCGACTGCCAAAAAGATAACCTTCTTCGTAGTGTTAGCTGCAGCAATATCTAAACTTTCAAGTGGCGAATATACAATGCGAATATCAGCCCCCTTCGCCTTTTGGACTGATAAGCTTGACGAAGACCCAGGCACCCTGAGCATATCGCCAAAGGTAGTAATTATTACATCATCCTGGCGACTATATGCAATAGCGGTGTCTAAATAAGCGTTGGAAGTGACACATACCGGGCAACCCGGCCCACTAACCAATTCCACCTCTAGGGGGAGAAGTTGGCGGATGCCAGACTTAAAAATAGCCACCGTGTGTGTGCCGCACACTTCCATTAACCGTAAAGGACGATCCACCAAACGACTAATCTCCCTAGAAAAAAAATTAGCGGTGCGTTTTAGATCCTTACTGCTTGTCATCATATCCCGCAAGCTCCTTCAAGAGTTCCATCGTTTGTTTGGCCTCCGCTTCGTCCACCTTCTGAATTGCGAATCCAGCATGTACCAGCACATAGTCTCCGACTACAGCATCTGGAAGTAGCATCATACTGACTTTGCGATTAACACCGCTTATATCCACAGTTGACAGCATATCTTCCAGTTCAATTATCCTTGCAGGTACCGCTAAACACATTATCATCCGCTCCTTTTCATTGCGACCACAGCCTGACCTAAAGCCAATCCGCCGTCATTAGGCGGAACCCTGCTGGAGAAAAAGACGTCGAAGTCCTTTGTTAGCGCGCCGACCACCCGACATAATAAGCTCATGTTTTGAAATACGCCACCACTTAGTGCAACTTTCTTGACCCCCGTCAGCTTACTCAATCGATAAACCATATCCACTGTCGCTGTCGCAAGCGTCACATGAAACGCTGCCGCAAGAGAGGCACGCCGAACCCCTATCTCCATTGCCTCAACCATCGCCGCAAACGTAGGCCTAAAGTCAAGTTGCAGCATTCCACCGTCGGTTATTTCATAAGGCAATAAAGCTCCAACAGCTTTAGCGGACAGCATTTCCAACTCAACCGCAGCCTGCCCCTCATAATTTATATGCGTACAACAAATACCGAGAAGGGCAGCCGCGATATCAAACAGGCGACCTATTCCAGATGAAAGCGGAGCGTTAATTCCCTTTTCAGCCGCTTCAAGCGCCAGCTCCCAACCAAAAGGTAAATAGAGATTTAGTGGGATATTCTTATTGATAAAGTCACGCCCATACAGACTATAAAGAAACCACGCCGCCTGCCGCCAAGGCTCTTTTATGGCTTTTGCGCCACCCGGTAATTTTATATAACTAGCGTGCCCCAGTCGGGTAAAATCGCAGCAATCAGCCAACAAAAACTCTCCGCCCCAGATATTGCCGTCAATCCCGTAACCTGTACCGTCAAAGGCCACACCAATTACTGCTTCATCCACAATATCGTGTTCTGCCAGCACTGTAGCGATATGGGCATGGTGATGCTGCACCCCGATGATCGGCAGGCCAAGATCATGAGCATACTGGGTCGATAAATACCCGGGATGAAGATCACAAGCTGCCACTTCCGGCGTAATATCAAGAATTCGCCGATAATGTTCGATCATCATCTGATAGGCGTTAAATGTTGCAGCATTCTCCAAATTCCCGGTATGAGCACTAATAAATGCCATATTGTCGCGAGTCAAACAAAAAGTATTCTTCAACTCTCCACCACAAGCTAGAACTGCTGGTCCTTGCAGTTCTAGGTGCAAAGGTGTAGGAGCCACCCCTCGTCCACGCCGCAAGAAGAATTGCTTTTCATTAAAAACCCTGACCACTGAGTCGTCAGCCCAGCAATAAATCTCTCGATTATGAACCAAAAAGTAGTCAGCAATTAAAGAAAGCCTAGCCACAGCGTCTTCATCACTATAAGCGATTGGCTCATCACTAGTGTTACCACTAGTCATAACCCAAACATCGTCAGAGCCTAAAAGAAGAAAGTGCACTGGCGCATAAGGCAGCATCACTCCTAAGTAGAGGTTATCAGGAGCAACAGCCTCGGCCAAAGCATACCCCGGAGCCTTACTTAAAAGTACGATCGGCCTAATCGTTCCTGTTAGGACTTTTTCCTCCGCTGCCGACACCAGGCAATGGCGACTAATAGCTGAACAGCTGCCCCCCATTACTGCAAAAGGTTTATCTTCCCTAATTTTGCGGCGTCTAAGCTCTACTACAGCTTGGTTATCAAAGGCATTACAAGCCAGATGATAGCCGCCAATGCCTTTGACAGCTACAATTGCCCCTTCACTAATAAGCCGACGCGTCGTTTCCAGAGGATTACTCGCAAGCAACTGTCCATGGCAGTCAATAAGACGATATGACGGTCCACACACCGGACATGCATTAGGTTGGGCATGAAACCGCCGATTAGTCGGGTCAAGGTATTCAGTACGGCAAGAACTACACATGCCAAATTCAGCCATAGTTGTCCGTTCCCGATCATATGGCACATCTCTAATAATAGTATATCTTGGACCACAATTGGTGCAATTGGTAAACGGATAGCGGAAACGTCGATCACTCGGATTAGTCAGTTCCCTCTGACAATCCGCACAAGTAGCTATATCCGGCGAAATAAAAACTTGTCGCTCATCAGCAATATCACTTTGTTTTATTTGAAATGCCGTATCGCCCTTCGGCAAACTTTCAACAGCCACAAATTTTTCAACCACCGCCAGCGGCGGCACCTCAGTCTGCAAAGCCGAAACAAACGCTGCTACAGCCGAGTCTCCCCCCTCAATTTCGACAACTACCCCACTAGCAACGTTTTTCACCCAACCTGTTAAAGAAAAACGCTGTGCCAAATTATAAATAAAAGGGCGAAAGCCAACCCCCTGGACAATACCATTAATATCAAGTCGCATGCGTTTCATAGGCATCTCCCTATTGGTTATAATTGGAGATTACCACAAATTCAGTATTTTCACAATACTTAGTGCAAAAAGGCGGACGGATTAATCCGCCTCGCCTTTTTGCACTAAGTATGCTTGAATCATTAATGCACATTCTAGCCGCTTTTTCTGAAGTTCGCACCCCAATTTATATGGCTTATCAATACTGGCGTTAAAAAGTTCAGCATTTGCATGACAACCACCGCTGCAATAAAACCGGGCCCAACATTCACGACATTCCGACTTATTCAAGACATGCGACTGTCGAAATTGCTTCACAATATCCGACCGCTTAATCCCACCACTGACATTACCAACTATATACTTTTCCCTGCCAACAAACTGGTGGCAAGGGTATAAATCCCCCTCCGGCGTCACTGCAAAATATTCGTGGCCAGCCCCGCAACCGCTGAGCCGTTTAGCAACACATGGCCCGTTAGTAAGATTAAGATTAAAATGAAAAAACTCAAACCCTCGTCCGGCATTGCGTCGCTCAAGATACTCCTTAGCTAAAACCTCATATTCGGCAAAAATAGCTGGTAAGTGTGCCTCACTCAAAGCATAGTCCTCTTCTTTAGCAATTACCGGCTCTACCGACAACTGACTGAATCCCTGTTCTGCCATCGCTATTACATCGGCAGCAAAATCAAGATTATATGCTGTAAAAGTACCGCGCATGTAGTAACTCTGGTTATTACGCGATTCCACCAGCTGCCTGGCCCCAGCCACAACATCGGCATAACTGCCTGACCCGTCGGCATAAGGCCGCATACTGTCATGAACTTCGTTACGTCCGTCCATGCTAAGCACCACACTTATATTCTCCCGGTTCAGAAAATCTATAATATCAGTATCAAGAAGCACCGCATTTGTTGTTAAGGTCAACTTAAATACCTTACCGGTCTCAGCCTCCCGCCGCCGTACATAATTAACTGTATGACGCACAGTCTCCATATTAAGAAGGGGTTCGCCGCCAAAAAAATCCAGTTCGCAGTTTTTGCGTGCTCCACTATTCGCAATAATAAAATCTACCGCCTGCTCAGCCACAGCCTTAGGCATTAACGCGCGATCATGACCAAAATCACCTGTCCCAGCAAAACAATAGCCACAGCGCAAATTACAATCATGGGCCACATGCAGGCACAGCGACTTAACAAGCGGCTTGTCGCTGAAAGATATCGGCGTATTTATCGCTGGAGCAAAAAGTAGGCCTTGTTCTTTAAGGTCACGTAGTTCATTCAAAACTTCCTCAATCGTGGCCGCGTCATAACAGTTATCAAGCGTATTTATTACTTCAACGTCATTTGTGCCATCGAAAACTCCCAAAGCATCATAAGCCGGTTTATCTAGCACATGGAGCGCGCCGCTATTAACATCAAGTACTAAATAGAGACCATTAATAAAAAAACGATGTATATCCATATCTCACCTTTTCCCAAAAAATTAAGTCCCATCGCCGTCAGCGAGGGACTTAGGGTTAGACCTACTTCGCGCAGACTTGATTACCTACGGTACAAGACGTTTTACAAGCCGATTGACAGGATGCCTGACATTCCCCGCAGCCGCCGGTTTGCAAAGTTTTTTGCAGACTGACTTTATTAATTGTTGTAATATGTTTGGCCATTATTGCTCCTCCTCGTTGCTAATACAATTTACTTAATCTATAATACCATAGTTTAACATACCGAACAACTCTCTACTCCGGCATGATAATCAATTTTACCGGAAGATTTGACGCGCCTGGCGGACTAAACGTCAGCCACAACGATTCCCCGGCCGGAAAACTTCCCACCACACTATAGTCACGCTCAGTGGCCTGCCCCATAAATAACCTTCCATCAGGCGTTTCTACCGGCAGTAAAGAGGTGTGACGATACTTTATTCCCATTGCCCCAGCATAAGTTCCACCTCGTGGATTTAAATAGTAGACGATTTTTCCCGTATCTGTCGCTGGCAGAAAAAGCTTATATACTATGCCGTAATTGCCATAATTACATACCTTGCTACCATCAGTAGCGTCAATTCCATTAACGTACTTGTCAATTACATTGTCCGCTAAAGTAACTGCCACCGGGCCATCTTTAAGCGGATTATACACCTTCGTCGAAATAATTAACCTATCGCAACCATCAAAAGTTCCCCTCAGATGTTGTTCATCAGCAGGCAATACCTTTGCCTTTTTAACAAAACTTTCCACTGATTTTCCAGCAGAAAGCATCATCGTCCTAACCGTTACCGGGCGGTCAGAGACAAAATCGTAGATGCCATTTACCAACATATTAGGTTTTACTACCACCTTACCTAACTCAGATGAAAGCAACTCTACGCCATGTGGCGGAACCGTCACCACATATAGTTGACTTTTGCCTAAATAACCAGTCTGAGCAGCTTTCCCTACTGCAATCCAGTCCTCACCAGGCCCTCCCAGCGATGAACGATAAACAGTAACCTTTGCCGCTTGTTCGCCGCTATTTTCAAGTACTGCTACAACTCGCTTGTTAGTTGTAGTCGCATTTACATGATGGAAGAATAGCCGCGCATGCCCAACCACAGTATCTTGATACATAATACCATCATTACTTACCATTTCAGGACTGTCTGACAACAACAGTTTACCGCCATAAGAACCAGAGGTCACTTCCCATTCCGGCAAGCTCAAAAGGTTATCTGGCAACTCTGCAAAAGCAGCAACCTGATTTAGCCCCAAAAGACCGAAGATAACCAAAACATTTATCGCCAGTTTCGATAGCTTCATAGTATGTACCTCCTCCGATAATTACGCTTAGTATAACAGCCATTTAGAATTATGTAAATTAGTTATATTTACCTCGATTATTTGCTTTCTGTCAGTCTATCGCCCGATTTTACTGTAAACGCTTGCCCGAAAAAGCCGGAGTTTAAATTCTAACAAACCAGCCCTGCTGCGAGGAATGCCAATCCGCTTTATCCGAAAGGGATTTTCCCCAAGCTTATTCAAACCAGTTATTCCTGCGCAAGCCCCTTTATAACCCGCCTGACGAAGAATATCAAACATAGCGATATCAAATTTACCGTATGGATATGCTAAATATTTCACCAACTGACCTGTTCCCTGCTCTAAAAGCTGTTTTGATACCGTTACTTCCTTCTGGCACTCATCCAATGATATATCGCTCATCACCACATGCCCTACTGTATGTGATCCGATGTCCGTCCCCCGCCGCCGCATATCTCTTATTTCTTGCCAAGAAAGATATCCTGGCTGTCCAATCTTGTCGGTAATAACAAACACCGTACTCCGCATCCCATATTTTTCCATTATAGGAAGTGCTGTAGTATAATTGTCCTGGTAACCATCATCAAAAGTAATAACCACTGGTTTATCAGGTAGCTGACCGCTTCCAGCCATATACTGCGTCAAGTCTTCAAGCGTGACAGCGCTATACCCTTGGCTTGCCAAATAATCCATTTGACGCTCGAAATCGTCAGGACTAACACTATATAAGTCATCGTCATAGCTGACTTGGTGGTAGGCTAGTACTGGTACGCCCTTAGCTGGCCATGCCAGCCATGCTATCACCAAAATAAGTAGCACAGTAATTAAGAAATAGCCGCATTTTCTTCGTTTGCTCATTGCTGGTCCAGCTCCAGCCCTTGGGCTATTTGTTCCAGCTTTCGTAGCCGATGGTTTATCCCAGATTTGCCTACTTTGCCGTCCATTAAGTCCACCAATTCATTTAACGTAGCATCCGGGTAGGCAAGTCTTAGCTCAGCGGCCTCCCGTAAAGTATCTGGCAGTTCTGTCAGGCCAATTGTTTTGGCAATTAATTTTATTCTCTCAACTTGGCGCACTGCAGCATTAACTGTTTTCTGTAAATTGGCGGTTTCACAATTAACCAGGCGATTGACCTGATTGCGCATATCTTTTACAACCCGGACATTCTCGAAAACAAACAAAGCGTTATGGGCTCCAATTACCCGCAAGAAAGAGGTTATAGCCTCCCCATCTTTCAAATACACAATATAATCCTGTTTTCGGTCAGTCATCCTAGCCGTCAGTTTGAAGGATTTCAAAAGCCGAATCAGCGTTTTAGCAAACACCTGATTGCCTGTAACAAGTTCAAGATGATACTCTCCCTCCGGCTTATTTACTGATCCGCCCCCGAGGAAAGCCCCCCTAAGATAAGCACGCCGGCAACAAGCACGCCGAAGCAGACCAGAGTAATTACCGTTGTCATTACTTTCCCCAGGCATAATACCGAGAGTAATAAGAAGCTCTACAGTGGTCCGTGAAGGAAGAGCTTTGATTAAATAAAAATTACTCTTTTTCAAACGACGCCCCCTGGCTACCACTACTTCGGTTTTGAGGTCAAACCCCCGTTTGATAAGCATCAACACTTTTCGGGCCACCGCCGCATTCTCGGTAGTAAAGGTAATTCCCAAATTACTATTACCACCAATAAGCATCGTACCACCCATTCGCATCAAGGACGCCAATTCAGCTAAATGGCAACAACTTTTCTCGTCAGTTACCCGGGCCAGTTCATTCTTTACATCAGTCGAAAACGACAATATTCGTTCACTCGCTTTGAAGTTAATTACATTTAATCCCATTACTCTTCCTTTGGATCTTTTATATGTTCGGCAATAAGATAGTAATCTAAAAGCCGCATGCGCTCTGAACTTGCCTTTAGTTTATAAACCATCCCCATTATTGTCCGTGACAACTTCAATGGGTCATGGCGCACTAGATTAGTCTCACTAATAACATTGGCCTTAACAGCTTTAACTCCAAGTGCTTCCACCGCTTCAATATCAGCAACTACCGGAAATGCCCCTTGCTGGGAATAAACCTCCCTCAACTGTGGCGCAACATCCTGAGTGTTAACAAGCACATAATCAATAATCCCGGAACCCACATGGTCAAAAATGGTTTTTACATGTTGGGAGGCTGTGTAGCCATCAGTTTCACCCGGCTGAGTCATAACATTACATATATATATTTTTACGGCCTGAGTCTGTCGAAGAGCATCCGCCATACCTGGAACCAATAAATTCGGCAGTACGCTTGTATACAGACTGCCTGGCCCTAAGATACAGGCATCCGCTTCCCTGATAGCCTCCAAGGCACTTGATACCGGTGATACATCTTCCGGCCGGATAAAAACCCGTTTAATAGGCTTGCCTGTCTGAGGAATACTAGACTCGCCTTCAACCAAACTACCATCATTCATCTCAGCCACTAACCGGATTGTTTGGGTAGATGAAGGCAGGACACGACCACGAACCGCTAGAACTTTACTGGATTCTTTTAGCGCCAGTTCAACATCACCAAGAACTTCAGCCATTGCGGCGATAAACAGATTGCCGAAACTATGTCCGGCTAAATCCCCGGCTCCGCCGAACCGGTGCTGAAATAACTTTTCCATCAAAGGCTCGGTATCAGCCAACGCCACTAAACAATTGCGCAAGTCTCCCGGTGGAATAATTCCAAGCGCCTCCCTAATCCGGCCGGATGACCCGCCGTCATCAGCCACCGTTACAATTGCAGTGGCGTTACTTGTCACGTTTTTTATACCCCTGAGAAGCACTGATAATCCGGTACCCCCGCCAATTACAACCACCGAAGGCCCGCGATTAAGTTTACGTTTTTGAAAAATTAACTCCACCAGTCTATCCGAGCCTTCAGGAACGACTACGCTGATAACCGAGTGAATAATCCTGCTGGTGGCAAAAGTCATCGCAACCATTCCCATTGCCGAAATAGCAATACCGGCAATGGTGGTAACTGCGTAATAATATTTGCCGGTAGCTCGATACATTAGCCGAAAAATACTTTCTTCCACCAAACCAATATATTTATAGTTGAAAATAATAGCCAATCCAAAGCTAACAGCAATAACACCCACCGAAAATAGCAGTAGCCAACGTTTCAACTTCATTCCGGGGTATAGCCACTTAAGATAATGCATTCTTACACCCCTTAAATATTAAGATAAAAAAGAGTTTAATAGTTAACCTTATCGCCAACCATATGATCTACACCTCAACAAGATTGTGTTTAATATCCCGATGCTCTACATCAGCCTTGAACCCTTTACTGCCTAATCCTTCAGCTATCCTTTCAGCCACAAAAACTGAGCGGTGGAGTCCTCCAGTGCAACCAATGGCAATAATAAGTTGGCTTTTACCTTCTTTAACATAGTTCGGCACCAAAAAATCAATTAAACCGCCTAACTTTTCCAGAAACTGCTTAGTAATTGGCCATTTGACAATATAATCCCCAACTTCCGCAGTTCGTCCGCTTTTGTGTCTGAGCGATTCCACATAAAAGGGATTTGGCAGAAATCGGACATCAAACACCATATCGGCGTCTAGCGGAATACCATATTTAAACCCAAACGAAACCACAGTAATAGTCATGCGGTCACGATCACGGTCACCAGCAAATAACGTGACAATCTTATCCTTAAGCTGCGCGGCAGCCAAATCAGAAGTATCAATGATATGCGTTGATCGCCCTCTAATATGTTCCAAACGCTCACGTTCCCGACTAATGCCTTCACTGACTCGGCCTGTAGGCGCCATAGGATGACGGCGGCGTGTTTCCTTGTAACGTCTTATAAGAGTTTCATCTGAAGCTTCCAAGAATAGCACCTCATACATAATTCCTTGACATTCCAGATCCTCCAGAACACTTGCTAAAGTATCAAAAAACTCGCCACCGCGGATATCTACCACTAACGCAATTTTATTGACCCCGCCGACTGATTGAGCGCAAAGCTCAGCAAACTTTGGTATAAGCGTCGGCGGCAAATTATCAACGCAAAAGTACCCCAAATCTTCCATTACACGAACAACCTGGGTCTTACCAGCGCCTGACATGCCGGTGATAACTACCAAATGAAAACTTTCCACCCCATCACCTCCTATTGTTGCGTCTACCGAGATGCGCTTTAATCCGCTCTACCGATGTATTAAGCAATTGTTCTGGTAAAATTCCATTTCGACTTATAAGTTCGGTAGCTGCACCAAAGTCCCCTACCGAAAAAGCAAAATGACTGTCCGACCCTAAAACCATCTTACAGCCATACTCCTTTGCCAATTTCGCAATATGCTCACAATGTGGCAGACTACCTCTACGGGAAACTGTCAATGAACTATTGTTAATCTCAAGCGCTACTCCATATTTAACTGCAGCCAGAACCACCTTTTCGTTGTCTATTATAAATTCCGGATTTCCTGGATGAACAACGATATCCACCCAGGGATTCTTTATAGTATTAATCATCATTTCAGTATTTTCAGCAACCGTACCGTTAGGAGCGCATAGCGAGTGAAGACCAGCCAACACAATATCCATAGTCGCTAACCGCGACTCATCCAAATCCAAGTTGCCTTGCCTGTCGATAACATTCGCCTCAACCCCTTTTAGCACCCTAGTACCGAATAAGCAATCAGGTATTGCCTTTAGGTTAGCAAAGTGATACGGATGTGGCGCTCCAGGCATTCGGGGCCCATGATCAGTTAGCGCAATCATCGACAAACCTTTGTCAGCCGCCGCCCGGACAATCTCCAAAACGGTACTATAGGCGTGTCCACTAGCAATGGTGTGGATATGTAAATCAGCGATAAACTGCACAAATGCTCCCCCCTATTTCTATTCCAATTATAGGATAGTTTAGTCAAAAAATCAAAACATCGAAAATTGCGCTAATTTATTCAGGTAATGTTTTCCAATACGTATTTTTCAATTGCTTCAGCTACGCCATCGGCGTCATTTGCCGCTGTAACCGCATCAGCTGCCGCAATTACCTCCGGCATAGCATTGCCCATAGCAACTCCAAATCCGGCATAGCTAATCATATCCAGGTCATTTTGTGAATCACCCACTGCCATAACTTCTTCCCGGATAATCCCTCGACTTTCCGCCAAAAATGCTAGAGCCCGGCCTTTACTGACCATTGGATTGACAATCTCAAGATACATGGGGCCAGACACAGCAAGATTTACTCTTTTCCCAAAAGCATCCGCCACTGCCTTTCGTATCATGGCCAACTGCCTTGGCTCAGCAACCACCAATAGCTTAGATGGTTGACTACCCATAGTATAGAACTCCTGCCCCAAAGGTATCGCCGCGATTCCAGTCATACTTTCATAATAATCAGCATAATGGTTTTTTTCCGCCACATATAGCACATCATTTATATAAGACTGAATATACCACCCCTGTTGTCTAAATAAGTTCAGTATTTCTTCAGCCAGAGAAACATCTATAGGTCGGTGAAGAAGTGTTTCACCAGACCGACTCCATTTTATCAGTGCCCCGTTATAGGTAACCAGTGGCACATCCAGACCTAGTTCAAGAGCATACGGTAAAGCCGAACGATACATTCTGCCGGTAGCCATAGTAACCATAACTCCCGCTTCCACAGCTAGTTGGATAGCCCGGTGGGCCCGCAGCGAAACAGCGTGAGTACTATTCAACAAAGTATCATCAAGATCTAGCGCCACCATTTTTATTGTCATTAATAAGCCTCCATTTGTCACATTAACAGAAAAGCACCTCCGGCGAGGTGCTTTTAGTACCATTTATCTCATCGGTCATGAATAAACTTGGATAAAGTATAGCTGCAAACCGTCATTAATAATACACCAAAAACAGGCGCAAAAAAACTTGAAATCTGACAACCGGGGAGTGTTTTTATTACCATCAGCGGCGCTAAAAGGTTGGTTATAAATGTCCAGCCGCCAAGAGTAACTGTATCAAAAGGAGCGGATACCATTGAAAACACTGTTCTTATTGCAGCGTTAGCCAAACCAATAATTGCGGCACCTAATAGAGTACTGCCCAAAGTATCCACGAAAATTCCCGGCAACTCCACTACCAGAAGAAACAACACCACGGCATTAATAATGATCCGCAAAAGGAATCCCGCCATGTAGAGATCCTCCCTATAATATATTGCAATATGGCTATTATAACCTTTTTAACAAGTTCAACGCAATTGTTTTTCAGTAAAACTGCTTAGCAGCTGCTTAATATATTAGCCATCATACCAGAAAGTATGTCAACAATTCTCCTTAGTTCTGGTGAATGAAAGTTTATACTATAGATCATTCTATAAAAAGCAATCAAAAGTCTTAATCTGAGGAGGAGTGCCCATGACAACTATGGATAAAGTCAACGCAGGTGTGAACAAAGTATACAATGCACTTTTCGACAAGGAACCACTCAATAACCTGGAAACAACCACCCTGTTCACCCTAATTTTTGCCGGGCGGCAAAATATCGCGGCACTGCAGGTTCTCTACAACCACGCCTATGATAATGATCTCAAAGCAATTATTAAAGAGGCCCACGATAACCAAACCACCTGGCTAGTCGATCACGCTGAAAAACTCCTTGAGAAAAACAAAACCTCTTCTCCGTCACTAAGTTTGCCCTGCCACAACCTGCACCAGTCAAATCTGGATATTCCCCAGGACGCTAGGTTTAGCGACCATGAGATAGTCCTAGTCCTTAGCAATATGGCCAAGGCGTCTCAAATGGCTATACTAGCAGCCATGCACCAGACCTATCAGGTGGATGTCGCCACTATGTATCGCAACGTCTTAGAGTCGGCCTTCGACTTTAATTACCGACTGTTGCAACTGGCGCTAAAAAAAGGCTGGTTGCCCACCTTCCCCAAAATCGAACATTAACTACCACAACCCCGGCCATGCTACCGGGGTCTTATTGTTAGCCCAGCGCGGCCGCCAGAGCGTCGCTCACCGTCTCCACACCAACTACAGTTAAATTGGTTTTTACCTCTAATCCCCGCATATTCCCCCGTGGAAGAATAATCCTTTTGAAACCCATCCGTTCAGCCTCGCGAATCCGCATCTCAGCCTGCGATACTGCACGCACTTCCCCAGCTAGCCCAACTTCGCCAAATACAACGGCGGTTGATAAAGCATTAACATTACGATAACTGGATGCCAATGCAATGATTAATGCTAGGTCGGCAGCAGGTTCATCCACTTTGATCCCCCCAGCTACTTTTACATACACATCTGAAGTCCCCAGCATCAAGCCGACTCTTTTTTCTAGAACTGCCAGTAAAAGTTGAATCCTCTTTATATCCACACAATCCGAGGTCCGCCTAGGCGGCACAAACGGCGATGCACTTACCAGAGCCTGAATTTCAACCAAGAGCGGCCTAGTCCCCTCCAGTGTTGGACTAACAACACTGCCAGGCACATTCTCTGGCCGTTCCGCCAAAAAAATCCGCGAAGCATCAGGAATATCAATCAAACCTGCGCTGCGCATCTCGAATAGTCCGATCTCGTTAGTACTTCCAAACCGATTCTTCACCGCTCTAAGTACCCGAAACTGAGCGCTTGAATCCCCTTCAAAATAAAGTACAGTATCAACGATATGTTCCAGAGCCCGGGGACCGGCAAGGGTTCCGTCTTTAAGAACATGCCCCACCAAAATAGTTGTTATTGAGTGGTTTTTCGCCAACCTTAATAATTGAACCGCACACTCTCTCACCTGGCTAATGCTCCCAGGGGCACTTTGAATGTCGGGCCGAAAAATTGTCTGAATAGAATCAATAACTACTAGAGTTGGTTTTAGCTTAAGTACATGCTGCTCAATAACCTCGAGATTTGTCTCACTTAACACCAGGAGTTTATCCGATATAGCCCCCAGGCGGTCTGCCCGCATTTTAATCTGCTTAACGCTTTCTTCCCCGGTTACATACAATACTGTTCCGGCTATCCTAGCTACATTAGCACACACCTTGATAGTCAGACTGGATTTACCGATACCAGGGTCACCAACAATAAGCGTAAGCGAACCAGGCAATAGCCCCTGTCCCAACACACGGTCAAGTTCGCTAGACCCAGTACTGAATCGTGGTACTTCAGCAATATCAACTTCAGCAATTGGTAGCGGTTCTTCCCCACTCGAAAGTCCCAAATCAAGCCCAGACCGCATTGTTGCAGACTTTGCAACCGGTTCCTCCACCATTGTATTCCAACTTCCGCAACCGCCGCACCGGCCAACCCATTTCGGCGTTTCGAAACCACATTCCTGGCAAAAAAAAGCTGTCGTTTTTCGTTTAGCCATGCGCTGCCTCCCAATAAAAAGGTACGAAGATTAATCTTCGTACCTTTTCGTGTATCCCTGTCCCTATTCCTGCTTAGTTGTCTTTTTTGCAAAGGTCAGCTTCCCGTCAGCATCGGTATCAACAACAATGGTATCTCCAACCGCTACCTCTCGACGAAGCAGCATTTCGGCAATGGAATCCTCAACCATCTTCTGGATAGCACGTCTGAGCGGCCTGGCCCCATATTCAAAGTCACTACCCTCTTTCAATAGACTTGACTTTGCTGTTTCTGAGACTTCTAATCCAAGATCATTTTCTGCTAACCGCTCGGTCACCGAGCTCAGCATAATGTCAACCACCTGTTTAAGTTCATCGTCATTTAAACTACTAAAAACAATAATCTCATCCACCCGGTTTAAAAACTCCGGTCGAAAGGTCCGACGCACCTCTTCCATTACCCGAGTCTTACCAGCAGCAGCATCTGATGCTTGTGATCCAGCCAAAAAGCCAAGAGCCGCTGAATCCTTTTTCAGATGTTTAGCCCCTGCATTAGAAGTCATAATAATAACAGTATTTTTGAAGTCTACCGTACGTCCCTGGCTGTCAGTAAGGCGACCATCTTCAAGTATCTGTAATAACATATTAAACACATCATAATGCGCCTTTTCAATCTCATCAAACAATACTACCGAAAACGGTTTACGCCGGACAGCGTCAGTCAGTTGGCCGCCTTCCTCATAACCGACATAGCCGGGAGGCGCTCCGACTAGACGAGATACTGTATGCTTTTCCATATACTCTGACATATCCAGCCTAATCATCGCGCTCTCATCCCCGAACAAGGCCTCAGCAAGCGCCCGTGCTAATTCGGTTTTACCAACCCCTGTTGGACCAAGAAAAATGAACGATCCTATCGGTCGCTTGGGATCTTTAAGGCCAGACCGGGCACGACGTACAGCACGGGCGACAGCCTCTACCGCCTCCTGCTGACCAACAACACGTTGATGGAGTACCTGTTCCAATTTAAGTAACCTTTCCGTTTCTTCTTCAGCCAATTTTTTCACTGGAATACCAGTCCAACTTGCCACTACCTGGGCAATATCCTCCTCAGTTACCGTAATGCTGTCGTTGCTAATCTGCTTCCATTCTTTCTGCCTGGTTTCCAGTTTCTCACGAACCTTCAGTTCCTCATCACGAAGGCTGGCCGCACGTTCGTATTCCTGAGCCGATATCGCCCCCTCTTTCTCGGTGCGAATTTTCGTCAATGTTCCTTCAATTTCTTTTAAATCCGGCGGAGCTACAAAAGCCTGAAGACGTACCCGCGATGAGGCCTCATCCATTAAGTCAATGGCCTTGTCAGGCAAGAACCGGTCGGTAATATACCGTTGAGACAACTTAACTGCGGCTTCAATAGCCTCATCCGTAATCTTTGCCCGATGAAATGCCTCATATTTGTCACGAAGCCCTTTTAGAATATTTATGGCGTCATCAGCATTAGGCTCACCCACTTGAATTGGTTGAAACCGCCGTTCCAACGCGGCATCTTTCTCGATGTGCTTCTTATACTCATCCAGAGTTGTAGCACCAATTGCCTGCAACTCACCACGTGCCAGAGCCGGCTTAAGAATATTAGCGGCGTCGATAGCCCCCTCAGCAGCGCCTGCGCCAATTAGAGTATGCAATTCATCGATAAATAGAATCACATTGCCGACTTGACGAATCTCATCCATCACCTTTTTTAAACGTTCCTCGAACTCACCCCGGTACTTAGATCCAGCCACCATTGAAGCCATATTCAAAGATACAACCCGCTTATCCCTCAGCATTTCCGGAACACCACCGGAAATAATTCGCTGTGCCAATCCTTCGGCAATCGCAGTTTTCCCAACGCCCGGCTCGCCAATAAGTACTGGATTATTTTTTGTCCGCCTACTTAAAATCTGTATTACTCTCTCAATCTCATTATCCCGCCCAATAACAGGATCAATCTTACCTTCTTGAGCCAGTTTGTTAATATCCCGGCCAAATTCATCAAGCGCTGGCGTAGATGTATCTCTTCTGCTGCCAGCCCCTACACTAGCTCCCGGCTTAGGCTGTGGTGCGTAACCAGACATAGCAAATCCACCCAGCAGTTCGGCAACTCGTTGCCGAACCATATTAATATCGGCCCCCATAACTGCCAACACTTGAGCCGCTACTCCTTCACCCTCGCGAATGAGGCCAAGTAACAAATGTTCAGTGCCAATATAATTATGACCTAACCGCGAGGCTTCCTCTACTGAAAGCTCAATAACCTTTTTGGCCCGTGGTGTATAGGCAGGCTCTCCCCCTTGCCCTTCGCCCCGTCCAATTGCCTTCTCCACCTGGGCACGTACGGACTCTATATTTATTCCGAGCGTTGCCAACGCCTTGGCCGCAACACCTTCTCCTTCATGTACCAACCCTAATAAGAGATGCTCAGTACCAATATAGCCATGGCCTAATCGCCCAGCCTCTTGCTTAGCCAAGGCCAGAACTTTTCTGGCCCGCTCCGTAAATCTATTAAGCATTGTTGTTCCCCTCCTTAATTTTTTCACGAATAAGTTGAGCTCGCAGTCTATCACGCTCATTAGGTTGTATGTCACCATTGCCCGCAATCTTTTGTAAAAAATTAGGCCTAGTGGTTACTAATAGCTCATTAAAAATTGCAGCCGAAACACCGTCTATAATCCCCATATCAATGCCAAGTCGCACTTCGCTTAGCATTGTCATTGCCTCCTTGCCAGTCATACTGCGAGCATAGCGGAGAATGCCATACGCACGCCATACCCTGTCAGCCAAAGCGTCCTCCGAACTTCGCGCTAATATTTCACGCGCTGACCGCTCCTGTTCTACTACCTGTTTAGCAATATTTTGTAAATTGTCGATAATCTCTTGTTCACTATGACCTAAAGTCAACTGGTTGGATATTTGAAATATATTTCCAATAGCCTCACTACCTTCTCCATATAGTCCTCGGACAGCCAACCCGAGCTGAGTAGCAGCGGCAATAATCCGATTTATTTGACGTGTCAGAACCAGCGCTGGCAGATGCACCATAACCGAAGCTCGAAGACCGGTACCAACGTTAGTTGGACAAGCCGTTAAGTATCCACATTGTTCACTAAAAGAAAAGCTTTGCCTTGCTTCTAAAATATCGTCAACACGATTGGCCATATTAATGGCTGCTTGTAAATTCAAACCAGGCTCCAAACACTGGATTCTTAAGTGGTCCTCCTCATTAATCATAATACTAACTGCAGCATCATCCCGTATAATAAGACCACGGTTAGATAGTTCTTCAGCAAAATTCGGACTAACAATATGCTTCTCTACTAGAATATAACGTTCTAGCGGCGATAACTTATCCATCTCCACTAACATATATTCATGCTGATCATCACCACCTAAATCACTAACCGACCTCCTAGCTTCCTCCACAACCTTATTCATTTGTTCTTGAGACGCACGACTCGGAAAAGGTACTCCCTCCATATTACGAGCCAAACGAACCCTACTGGACAAAACAATATCGCCGTCAGTTCCACCTTCAACCATCCACGGTGTAACAGATTGATCCAATAATGTATCTAACAACATATTATCCCTCCTTTCAATCCTGCAACTTTTTATCAATTGCTTTTATTTCATCCCGAACCTTTGCAGCTTGCTCATATTCTTCACGGCCTACGCACTGCTCCAGTTCCTGTTTAAGCTGTTTTAATCTTTGCTTCAACGCTAACTTTCCGCCCGAACGTTTTGGTATTTTTCCGGTATGAGTACTTGTTCCATGAATACGGCGAAGTAACGGCTCAAGCCTCTCACCATAGGCGGCATAACATTCCCCGCAACCGATTTTACCATTCCGGCTAAAATCACTGTAAGTCATTCCACAATTTGGACAATGAGTTTCCTCTCTATACTGGGGCACATTAGTAAAGCTATGATTGAACATCCCTTTGAGAAAATCCTGAACCGAAAACTGGTTATCGGTTGAAAACTGAATTTCTCCATATTTTTGAGCACATTGCTCACATAGATGTTTCTCTGTTTTTTGGTTGTTATTAATTTTTGTAATATGAACACTTACCGGTCTTTCTTTACAGTCATCGCACAACATCAAAATTCCTCCTCAAGAAAAATCAGCCAGCCTTAAAATAAGCTTTCGCAAAATTCTAGCCCTGTCCTGAACCCCCCAATGGTCTTCGGTTAGGTAAAAAAATTGACGCATTAACTCCGCTTCACGACTACTTAATAATCCGTAAGCCTCGAGTTGAGCAACCACTGCTTCCACATTGTCCTGCCGCGGATCTGCCACTACATCCTTGGCAGCATTCTTATACACCATTTGCTGCCCTGAAATGCGGAAGATACGAACAAATCCGCCCGCCCCACGCCTAGACTCTACAATAAACCCACGGTTAGTAGTAAACCTAGTACTTAGAACATAACTAATCTGCGACGGAGCACAATTTAGTTCTTCCGCAAGTTCATTTCGTTTTAAAATCATGAACTCTCTCTGCTCACCCGTCAGCTTACCTAATATATATTTTTCTATAATATCAGCTAAATTCGACATAACACCACCTGCGGTTTACGTTTATTCTTTGACCTTTTCTTGATCTTTGTCTTTATTATATTTGACCTTTTGACATTTAACAACTGGGTAATTCACTCATTTATGGCCATAAATAGAAATTGATAATAATTATTATCAATTGATCTTGCCTTATCGCCTCTTTTCATGGTTTTTATATGCCATTTTACAGCGCTTAAGTTTATAGTATTTATTTTTTATGCTTTTTCCACCAACTATAGCCAAGATACCCTGCAGCTAGCAGCATCAAAACACCATTAACTAGCCTGAATTCATGAGCAAAGTACTTCGGATCCCAGTATGACACAGGGCTATGCACCGCTAATAAGGTAATCGGATATAGAAAAAAATTGGCATGAGCAGCGTGAGTTAAGCCATCAATTAAAATATGAGTTCCCCAACCTACTATAAACGCCTGCCAACGCTTAAATGGTGAAAATATTGTAAGTAATCCCATTCCAGCGCAAATTACAGCAGAATGCCCCACTAAGTCAACATATATAGCCCAAGGATACTGCGGCAAATAAGACATAAACACAGCTGGTGTAATCGTCAAAAGATCATACCATGTAAATATTCCTTTAATAAAAAGCACCGCTAACAGCACAAAATATACATAATCAGGCAGCATTGATCCAATCACAAACTGCCATACTTGATGATGCCGCCACATTAAAAAATACAACCAAAACCCGTGTTGAAAAGTATTCATAATTCACCTCGTAGGCTTTCTGTTATATTTTTACATATATCGACTGTCAATATGTAGAAAACCCTCCGCTGACGATAATAATCCTCGTATGCTTTCCGGTAAAGTATTGATCAATCTAAGGAAATTTATTTTAATATCTAATAAATTACTCTTTACAACTAAGTCTCTGAGCATTATAATGAAAAACTGTAAAATACATATAATAAACGGCGTAATATAGCTTATTTCTTAATAAAATCCGGCTTTTCATTGGAAAAGTCCTCAAATTCCGACTTTTTTGCCGGAAAAAGATACGCCTAAGCCATATAAAAACTAAGTTAGAGGGGTGATAGGTGATGAAAATAATCGGCAAACATCTGACTGTTGATATGTATGGTTGTAGCTTTGAAAATTTGGACAACCTTGAATTTATTCGTTCCGCCATGCTTACAGCCGTACGCGAAGCCAACATGACTCTTCTTGATTTTTCCTACCACAAATTCGAACCACAAGGGCTTACCGCTCTGGCCCTTTTGGCTGAAAGCCATATGAGCATCCACACTTATCCCGAGTTTAGCTATGCTGCTATCGATGTCTTTACCTGCGGTGATCACAGCCGACCAGATAAGGCAGTCGCCATTCTAAAAAACCTTCTTAAACCGGAAAAAACTAAAATTACCAATATTCGCCGAGGAGACTTCGGCTCCGAAAGTGATATGCGCCCTAAAATAAAAGTCAGTATGACCCCCCTTCGACGAGTGCGTAGCACTGGAGCCAGAGTTCTCAGTTTCCTTTCTCGAGCCAAATAAACAAGTAAATCAGTAGCCAGCCTATAATAAAATAGGCTGGCTACTGATTTACTTGCAAACGCTTAATCTAGTAATGGTATAAGTTTTACACTATATGCTTATACTACGCAGGTAAATGTTTCCATTGAAATTTATTGCCAATAATAACATTTAAGATCTCAAAACATCATCTTAAATAATGGAGGATTTAAAATGAGTACAAGTCAAAACTTAGCCGACGCTTTTGCCGGTGAATCTCAAGCCAATCGAAAATACCTTGCTTTTGCCAAACAAGCTGATCTGGAAGGTTATCACCAGGTCGCACGCCTATTTAGAGCCACCGCTGAAGCAGAAACAATCCATGCTCACGCCCAATTAAAAGCTATGGGCGGTATCAAATCAACCATCAATAATCTGCAAGAAGCAATCAGTGGCGAAACCCATGAATACACTGAAATGTATCCCCCCTTTATTCAGCAGGCAGAAGCGGAAAATAAAACCGAAGCAGCTCGCTCATTCAAGTTAGCCAATGCTGCCGAAGAAATTCATGCCACCCTTTATAAGAAAGCCTTGAATAACATAGAGACTAAGCAGCTCGTTGATCTTTACTTGTGTCCAGTGTGTGGCTATATCGCAGAAGGCCACGCACCAGACAATTGTCCCATATGCAATGCTAAGGCTTCCTCCTTTGTTAAAATTGACTAACCATATCAAAATAATAACAAAGCCACGGTTTTGAAAAATGCCGCGGCTTTGTTATTATTTTGATATTATATTGAAGTCAACTCTCTATTTGTGATCACTTTCATTTGCGCTTTTTGATCAATAGCTAAAATCCGATAAGGAAGATTAGGATGTGTCGAAAGTTTTTCGGCAATCCAGATCCAGAATCCGGCTTCTCTATTAGCCTGTTTGACATATTCGGCGGCATCGACATTCTTATACAATCTTTTGCCAGCGGCTAATACAAGCAGACCTGCCATTGCCCCTGCTGGTTGATTATAAGCAGCTATGCGGTCACAAGTATATTCACAAGCTCTTGAGTAAGCTTGTGACAAAAACGGTATGAAGGTCGATGGAAATAAGAACCACCGCCATGATAAATGCTTTCGTTTTATATGAGCAAATTCGTGACTTAATATAAATGCTAGAGCATCTTCCCCCTGTTCATAGGCCAATTCGAAAACTTCTGAGTAAATTACAACATAGTTTCTGCCAAGAAATCGCATGGCAAATGCATTTAATAAGCCACCTGACTGGATTATATATACTGGCGGCATTTGTTTAATTTCCATTTTAGATGCTATTTGATCGGCAAGTTTATATACTTCAGGAAACTGACTTTCCGATATTCGAACTCCATTCCCTCGAATCTGACCAACAGCTAATCCCTGAACTATAAAACCGATAACAACGCCCATAATAATATAAACTATCCCGACTATCGACAGAACAAGCATTAGATAAATCAATATGCTAATTATGAGGGAAAGTTTAAAATAGAACTTTTCCTTGGGATGCACCAAAAGATTCATAAAACATCTCCTTATTTACTTATATTGGAATACATGTCTATATTCGCTCCCAAGGATAAATTACCCTTTTTCCTTTACTGCTTTGTATTTTGTGTCACTTTAACACAAATAGAAATTCGCCATCTAGCAAACAGCGAAAGTAAGCGCTACCGAGATAGCTCTCAATAAAACATTCCGCATTCAGCCCCGATTGCCGCATCCACTACTTGCGAATTAAGATCACCGAAGCTACACACGAAAATCAAAATTATTGCCCTTATGCGCCGTAATCTGTTCAGATTTTATCACAGAACCAGCACTCTCACTTTCATTATTCCTGACAGCAGTTTTACGACACGCAGCCTTGATATTAGCTTTCTTCGTAATAATTTTCAATATCAACCATCCAATTAGTATTACAACGATAGCTACTACAACTATCAGGAAAGAGGTATATTCTGATGTCGAATTTCTCATTATTGGTTTTAGTTGATTAGAAGGAATTACCGTTTGGGATGCTATTTCTTCCTTCGGATCCAAAACACTAGAAGAAAAAGTTCCACTAGTCTTATCAACTTGGTCTGCTGCCGTTTTAGCAACAGACGACTTCTCAGTTACCTGCGTAGCCGAACTAGCATGATTTCTAGAACTCGCAGTGGTACTTGCAGGAGAGCTTGAAGAATTAACTTCAGACAATGAGCCTGATGTTGCCGGAGACATCGTAGGCGCAGTTGGCACTATCGGTTTTGTAGGAGCAGTTGGTGCCACAACCAATACGAAAACCCCCTCATTTAACTTCAACTAAAAAGTTATGCCTTTCATTTTAATAAAGACATTAACCCACCGCAACCCTCTTGTCAAGAAAATTGTTATATTGTACAGTAATATTTTGTAGTTTCTTGGAATAAACGCTATAATATTAATATATCGTCAATAGTAATAGCAACAGAATTTATACCATTGGGATTGGAGGTATTCGATGAAGTTATTGGCATTTAACGGAAGCCCCAAAAAAGACTGGAATACAGCTACATTGCTTCAGAAAGCCCTCGAAGGAGCAGCTTCACATGGAGCCGAAACTAATCTTATTCATCTTTATAATCTTAATTTTAAAGGCTGTGTAAGTTGTTTTGCATGCAAGTTAAAAGCTGGGAAAGGCTACAGAAACTGTGCCTATAAAGATGATCTGACACCAATTCTTGAAGAAGTGGAACATGCTGATGCGCTCATCTTCGGTTCCCCCATCTATCTAGGAACGGCAACAGGTATAATGAAATCGTTCTTGGAACGTTTAATATTTCCATACCTAATATATGATACACAATACTCTACTCTTTTCAAGAAGAAAATTCAAACTGGATTTATTTACACTATGGAAAGCCGGCTGCGAGTGGTAGGCTATGACCAGCAATTCAGTACTACAGAAATGCTGATGGCGAAAATCTTTGGAGCTTCAGAGTCATTGTTTGCTACCGATACCTATCAGTTTGACGATTATTCCAAGTATATGTCAACATCCTTTAGTGATGAAGAAAATGTAGCAAATCGAAGAAAAGAATCTCCTATTGACTGTAAAAATTCTTTCCAGATGGGAGTAAGATTTGCTGCCGCTTACAGAGTATAATACAACCACTCATATAAGTCGTAACGCCAAAATCAAAAGACCACTCATAAAAATGAGTGGTCTTTTGATTTAACCGGCAACTACCTATCCTCCCAGGCCGTTTCCAGCCAAGTACTTTCGGCGTATACGGGCTTAACTACTGTGTTCGGTATGGGAACAGGTGGAGCCCCGTAGCTATCGCCACCGGATATATTAGAGGTGCGCATCCTTTAACGGTATGCTCCCTCAAAACTA
>Ga0316602_10000306_pt1 | contig 34232 bp, 30 predicted proteins | sample OWC_soil_day10_C_FD_203103 | JGI IMG/M metagenome (GOLD analysis project Ga0316602, IMG submission 203103) | Wetland soil microbial communities from Old Woman Creek delta, Ohio, United States - OWC_soil_day10_CT | ecosystem: Environmental > Terrestrial > Soil > Wetlands | place: USA: Ohio... | reverse complement strand
ACACCCAGCCCGGCTTCACCTGGGAGGGGTTCCTGCAGGCGCACCTGGAGGGAAACGAAGTCAGCCGACCCTACAACTCCGAAGCGGTCTACCGCACGAACCGGGACTTTCTCAAGCGGTTCCTAGAGCTCCTACAGGACCCAAGGCGGACCTGAGTTTTCAGAAGGCCACCAAGACCCGGTCGTGCCCGGCGAAATCCCGGTGAATCATGACCCGCTTCCAGCCCATGGCCTCGGCGCGGGCCCTCAGCTCGCTCCCCTGCCCCGCTCCGATCTCCAACACGCAGCCTGGGCAGGATCGGACCCTCGCCTGCCGCAGGAGTTCGATGCAAAGGGCCAGCCCCCGGTCCGGAGCGAAGAGGGCCGACTCCGGCTCGAAGGAGAGTTCCCGTTGAAGCGTCGGGCGATCCGCCGGATCGACATAGGGGGGATTGGAGACGACGAGCCCCACGGGGTCGGGGACGGGCCCCAGGAGGTCCCCGGATAGGAAGCCCAGTTTGGCCCCCAGGGCGAGAGCATTGCGCTGGGCCACCGCCAGGGCCTTGACGCTGATATCCGTCGCCGTGATGGCCCAGTCAGTCTCCAGGGCCAGGGTGATGCCCAGGATGCCGGTACCCGTTCCGATATCCACGGCATGACGGACTCCCAGACGCTTTCCGACCTCCAGGGCCGCCTCCAGCACCAGTTCGGTTTCGGGCCGTGGGATGAGGGTATCGGGCCCGGTTTCGAAGCGCCGTCCCCGCCAGAGGGTCCAGCCCAGGATATAGGCCCAGGGCTCACCCTTCTCGCGGCGCCCGAGCCAAGCCCCGATCTGATGACGCTCGCTGTCGGGCACGGGATCCATCCCATGGGCATGGAACCAGGCCGCCTCGCGCCCCAGGCCTTCGGCAAACCACAGGGCCGCCTCGGCACTGGCTTCCTCGGGCGGAAGGAAGGCCCCGAGAGAGGCCCGCAGGGATTGGCGGAGGTCGGAGTAGGTGAACACTAGGCGGTCAAAGCCTTGGCCCGGGCCTGGCTTTCGGCCAGGACATCCTCGTGAAGACTCCCGCCCAGGCTATCCATGGTGACCACCAGGGGGAAATCCTCCACCTCGATGATCCAGAAGGCCTCCGGACTGCCGAACTCCTCCAGCATCTTCACGTCCACGACCTGTTTCACTCGCTCGGCAATCAGGGCACCGGCCCCCCCTGTTGCATGAAAGTAGCAGGCCCCGACCTTCTGGAGACCGGCACTGGTCTTGGCGCCCATGCCGCCCTTGCCGATGACGCCCCGGACCCGATAGGTCTCCAGGACATCGGCCTGGTAGGGTTCCTCGCGGATGCTGGTGGTGGGGCCCGAGGAGACAAAGGACCAGGAGCCGTCAGGCTCCTTGCGAACCACGGGACCGCAGTGGTAGATGACGGCCTCGTCGAGGATGGGGCGAAGCCACTCGGGCTTCTCCTCCACCATGAACTTATGGCCCATGTCCCGGCTGAGGACGACCCGGCCGGAAAGGAGCACCTCGTCCCCAACCTTCAGGGCGCGGATATCGGATTCGGAGATGGGAGTGGTGAGACGGATCATGGGAACCTACTCAAAAATCGCGGGGCGGGCGTTCTGGAGGCGGAGCGTCATGCGGCGGCTGCTCCAGCACATGTAGCTGATGCTGACGTAGAAGCTGGCGGGATGGCGGAACATTTCCTCGACGGCCACCCCCAGCACCGTGGTCCGGCCGCCATAGCCCATGGGACCGATCCCCAAGGTATTGAGGTCCTCCGCCAGGGCCTTCTCGAAGGCATCCATCCCAGGGTCAGGGTTGGGCGCATCCAAACGGCGCAGCAGCAGTTCTTTGCTCTTTTCGTAGCCCGTGACGCGATCGCCACCGATCGCTACCCCGAGAATGCCGGGGGAGCATCCTTGTCCCTGGGCTTTCACCACCGCGTCAATGATGCACTTGCGGACGCCCTTGAGGTCGCGCCCGGCTCCCAGGGAGGCCTCAGGGAGGCGGTACTGGGCACCGACGTTCTCGCAGCCCCCCCCCTTGAGCATGATGGAGACCTCGACCTCAGCCTGGTCCCACTCCTCGAAGTGGATCACGGGGTGACCTTCGTGGAAGGGATCCAGATTGTTGCCGGCGTTCTTTCCTGAAAGGGCAGCCACACAATTGGGACGCAGCCAGCTACGCTTGGTGGCTTCCACCACAGCTTGGCGGATCTGCTGCTTCAGGGCCCGCTGGGACACGCCAAAGGGATGCCGGACCCAGAAGATCACCGTGCCGGTGTCCTGGCAGAGAGGCGCCACGTGGTGATCGGCCAGGGTGACATTCTCCAGCATCGTGCCCAGGGTATTGGCGGCACGGCTGGCTTGAGCCTCCTTGGCATGGCCCCGGGCCAGGGCGTCAATGACATCCTGGGGCAGGCGTGAGGTTGTTCGACGGATCAGTTCCAGCGTTGAAAGGGTGATATCCAGGGAGGCCAGGTCCCGGAGGTCCACCTGCCAGTCCTTGGGCAGGACGGAAAGAGACTCGACGGTCTCCTGGGAGCTGAGCTGACATTCGGTCATGGGTACCTCACTAGGTCCAAGATGACCGCTCCACCCGGTTGACTCAAGCCCCTCCGGAGGGGGTCTACTCCTCCACCAGAAGTGGGGGCTCGTTCAGATACCGCGCTGCCCGGCGTTTCGCTTCGATATCCCGGTAGACCCTCGCCACCTGGGCCGGGAGCAGGCCGATTTCGGCGGCCGCGATTTCCGGTGCGATCCCCCGATTGAAGGCCAGGAGACAGCAGTCCATGGGTTGGTAGGGCAGCGGGAAGTAGAACTCGTCCTGGGACTGGGGGAGCGAGTAGGTGTCCGTGGTGGGCGCCCTCCCCAGGATCTCCTGCTCCAGACCCAGGTAGTCTCCCAAGGCGTAGACCTGAGTCTTGTAAAGATGGGCGATGGGTTTGACATCCGCTGAACCGTCCCCGTTCTTAACGAAGAAGCCCTGATCGTATTCCAGGCGATTCGGTGTTCCGAGCACCGCAAAGGCCAGGCGGTCCGCATGGTAGTACTCGAAGGTCTTCCGCACCCGCTGCTTGAAATTAGTCGCCGCCACAAGCGTCAGATAGGCCCTGGGCTCCATGCGACAGCTCAGCTCCTCGCCTTCCGGCGAGCGGGCCACCAGAGTGCTGAAGCGATATGCCTCACTGTCCACCACACTCGGCAGAACGATCTTGGAACGCCATCCGGGCCCATAGGCCGGAATGCTCTGCCGCATGGCCTCCTCCTGGCGTCGGTAGCAGCCCAGCCCTTCCAGGGCTGGCGTTATGTCCTCCAACAGGCACTCGATGCCGAGCTGGTCGGCGACCATTCGCCCCAGGCGCTCACTTTCCTGATCCGAATGGGCCTCGGGCATCAACAGGCCGACCACACCCTGGGACCCGAAGGCCCTCACAGCCAATGCCGCGCATACAGAGCTGTCAATGCCCCCACTCAGTCCAAGCACGACCCCCTTCCGGCGGAGCCGGCGGTAGACCTGCTGGCGGAGAGCCTTGCAGATCTGGCCGACAGCGGCTTCCCGGTCGAAGGCAAGGAGCTCGTCCAGTAGCTTGGCTGGTCCCCTCATGCCTTTACGATGTCGAGTTTGGATTCAATGAATCGTACCAGATTGCTGATGGAATCCAGATTGCGGGGAAGGGCTTCCGCATCTTCAACCTTTATGCCGTAGATTTCCTCCAGGTGGAGGATGATCTCCAGCACCCCGGTGGAGTCTACGATTCCGGACCCGATCAAGGAGACCTCCGCCGACAACTCATCAGGTTCAACGTAGAAGTTGTCCGAGATGAAACGTCGCAGATTCGATTCAAGGGCTTCCATGTGGCCTCCGTTATTTTCTATTAATTTCTTCAAGCTCTCTTTTCAAGATCTTTCCATTGGTCCCTTTAGGCAGGTCTTCCATGAGATGGATCACCTGTGGAACCATGAAGCTCTCCAGTCGTTCCTGGCAAAAGCGGCGAATGTTCCGATCTGACCATTCAACGCCTGGCGCCACTGAGAGATAGGCGTGGATGGCCTCTCCGAGCAGTGGATCAGGTGCCCCCAGGACCGCTGCATCCCGAACGCCTGGGATCGAGCAAAGCACCCGCTCCACCTCAGCCGGGCTGACCTTCTCCCCCCGGGACTTGATCATGTCGTCGCTGCGCCCCAGGAAATACAGGTATCCCTCAGCATCCATGCGGAAGAGATCCCCAGTGCGTAGCACCCGATCACCCGGGTACTGCCCTTCCAGAAGCATTTCGGCCGTCAGATCAGGGCGATTCCAGTATCCGGCCATGATGTGCGGCCCTCTCACATGCAGAATCCCAACGCCTCCAGGCCCTACCTGATGCCCGTCCTCACCCACCAGGAAGACCTGGGTGCCGGGAATCGCCTTGCCCACGGACTCGGGACGACGCTCCAGTTCCTCCGGCTCAAGAAAGGAGACCCGCTTGCACTCGGTCAAGCCGTACATCCGAAAGAGCTTCCCTTGGGGGAAGAGCGCTTGAAGCCCGGAAGCGGCCTCGGCTGGGAGGCTGGCGGCCGTGTTGGTGACCCGCCGCACACTCGGAAAGACCGTGGTTCCACCCGCAGCCCTGGCCAGAAGGGCCGAAAAGATGGTCGGCACACCGGGAAAGACGGTGATCGATTCCGCCCTGAGGCGCTCTTCAATGAGGGCCGGATAGCCGAAGCCCTGTTCCAGGACCAGGGTTGCACCGAGACGGATAGCCATGAACAGCTGATACAATCCATAGTCAAAGGCAAGGGGTAGCACATTGAGGATCCGATCACTGGCCTCCAGGCGCAGGTATTCAATCAGGCTCTCCAGCGTGAAGGTGATGTTCTGGTGCGTGAGCATGACCCCCTTCGGGTGGCCGGAACTGCCCGAGGTGTAAATGATCAGCGCCAGATCCGTAGCCACGCGCCCCTGCTCGGGGACACCCATGGTTTCGGCCGGGGCCGCCCCCATCAGAAGCCCGGGGGGCTCCTGGGTCATGGCCTGTGATGCCCTACAGGCTGTTGTTTCAAGAAGGGAATGGGTCACCAGAAGCTTGGCCCCACTGTCTTCAAGCAGAAAAGTGAGTTTCTCACAGCGGGTTTGGGGGTTCACGACCATGGCCACCCCCCCTGCCAGCCACACCCCATAGATGGCGGCCGCAGCTTCCAACCCATTGGGCAGAAACAGGGCCACCCGATCCCCATCCATCAGGCCATGTTCAAGGAAAGTCCATGCATAGGCCAATGCCATCTGCTTGAGCCCGCGGTAGTCCGTACGGACCCCCTCGGACACCAGAGCCTCTTTGTCCGGAGCAAGCCTCGCACTGGTGAGCAGGGTGTCCTGCACAAGACGAATAGGGCTCATGCCACCCCCACAGCGCTGAGAACCTGGTCTCCAACCACCAGGCGACCAGGGAAGAGCCCGGGAGCAAGTCGCGGGCAACGGATCATCTGTTCGTGCAGGAGCTGAAGCGAGATGACCCCCACCAGGGCCATGTCGTCGGTTTCGCTGATCCCGGACTCCAGGTTCCGAGTGCACTTCTCCCGCAGGAGCCGGACATGGCGGAGATCGAAAACCCCGGTCTCCGCCAGCCTTGTCGGCTCCAGAAGCTCGGCGACATATTCGGGCGCTCCGTCCCCCAGGAAAGCGCGGGAGATCGGGGCCCGATAGGGATGCTTGGGACGCTGGGCCATCTCGGAAGGCAGGAAGCCCTTGGCCCAATGCCGCAGGATCCGCTTGTCCTTGAGGCCCTGAAGCCGAAGACCATCCGGCAGGGAGGCCGCAAATTCCGCAACCCGGTGGTCCAGGAAGGGGAAACGTCCCTCCACAGATCGCCCCATGAGCATCCGATCCCCTTGACTGTGTAGCAGATAGCCATGCAGGAAAGTCAGAATTTCGAGATACTGGGCCTTACCCAAGTCCCCGAAAGCCCCAAAAAGCTCGGGGAGCATGGTCCGAATCCGCGTTTCCGTCTGGCCCAACCCATGAAGATCCTTGTCCAGCAGACGCAGGAGCCGGGCAGTGGTTCCGAAGCGGATCCGGTGGCTGTAGAAATGGTCCTCCACATCGATAAGGCCCGTGCCGAAGAAAGATCGGGCATAGGCTGGGTGTTGACTCAGGCTCCGGTTGAGCCAGGGATAGAGGCGCTCGAAGAGGCGGGGTCGGCGGTCGGATTCAGGCTCCCGGGCCCAGAATCGCCGGATCTGGGCCTCCCGGAAAAGGTCATACCCCGCAAAGACTTCGTCAGCCCCTTCTCCCGTGAGAACCACCTTGAAACCTGCCCGCTGAACCATGCCGGAAAGGGCCAGCATCGGCGCCGGAGCCGTGCGGAGCATGGGCTTTTCGGCCAGGCGGACGACTTCGGGAAAAAGAGCTGCAATATCTGCGGAATCCACCGTAATCCGATGAAAATCCACGCCCAAGAATGCGGCGATCCGATCCTGATACCGGCTTTCGTCGTAGCCCGGATCTTCAAAGCCGATCCCGAAGCACGTGAGCCTTGAGCCCACCTGCTCGCGCACTTGAGAAGCAATGATGGAGGAGTCCAAACCACCACTGAGGTAGGCCGCCACCGGCACATCGGCGCGCAGGCGGAGCCTGAGGGAGTCCTTCATCAAAAGGTCCAGCTCCCCTATCGCATCCCGAATATCGATGTTGCGACGGGTCTCAAAGGAGAGGTCCCACCACTGCCTCTGCTGCCTGACCCCTTGGCGATCCAAGAGCAGCCAATGCCCCGGAGGCAACTCCCTGATCCCCCGGAAGGCGGAACGATCCGGCAGAGTAGACCAGATCGAGAACGTATCGACCAGACACCCCGCATCCAGCTCCCGGGGCACTCCAGGGTGTCTCAACAGGGCCTTGGCTTCCGATGCGAAGGCCAGATCGCTCCCGATATCGGCCAGGAAGAGAGGGCGGACCCCGAACCTATCCCGGGCGAGAAAGAGGCGGCGATGAAGGCGATCCCATAGGGCGATGGCGAAGGGGCCATTGAATCGCTCCAGGCAGGCTGTCCCCCACTCCTCGAAGGCGTGGACGATGACTTCCGTGTCAGAAAGGCTGGAAAAACGATGACCCAGGCCGATCAGTTCCTGCCTTAATTCAGGATGATTGTAGATCTCTCCGTTCTGGATCCCCCAGAACCGGCCATCCTCGCTCCCGATGGGCTGGTTCCCTCCCTCGAGATCCACGATAGCCAGACGCGTATTGACGAGCCCGATCCCGTGATCCATGTAAATTCCGGTGCCATCAGGGCCGCGATGCCGCATTTCTCCAGCCATGGAACTGAGCAGCCCCAAAGCCGAATCCTGGTCCATACCTGTGGTGAACCCTGCAATTCCGCACATCCAAAAGGTCCATAATTTCATACAAGAAACCGCCGTTCCCAACCCAGAGAACAGCAACGGCTTGCATCACTTAGCGATGATACCAGTCTTATATAGACCAATAATAGGTTACAATTTATTAAATAGGCATTCCAGACTGGCGCCTAGCGTTCCCCCCAAGCCCGACTGAGAGCCATGGTCAGCCCGAGCAGGGGACCGTGGGGTCCCAGTGCCGTGCCCTTGAGGTCCATATCGGTCTGGACCACAAGGTTCAGCAGGCGAACGGCCCCTTCGGGGCGGATGCGGTCCAGGGTCCGCTGATAGCCATCCAACAGAAAGGCCTGGCGGGCACTCAGCCCCAAGGCCTCCAGCAACTCCTGGGACTGGCGAGCCCCAGCCGCCCGGGCATCCGCCAGGCGACAGAGGCGATCCACCTCGCGACGGGCCTGGCCCAGAAGCAGAAGGGGGGCAGACTCGGGGTCATCCTCCAGGGCCAGTCGGAGACAGTTCAGGGCCTGGTTGAGCTGTCCCCGCTGCCAGGCCTGGGACCAGACGAAGGCCCCCTGCTCCCCCAGCCGGAAGGTGGCCTGATCCACGAGGGTCGCGGTGATCCTGCGATCATCCGCCAGGAGGTCGAGAACCTCCAAAGTCCGGCGAAGGATGCCAGGGTTGCCCCCCATGCGCGAGGCCAGACGCTGGGCCATCCCGGACTCGAACTGGAGCCCCATGGCCCGGGCCTGGACTTCCAGGTAGGCGGCGGCGTCCTTCTCCTCCAGGGCCCCCACCTTGAACACCCTGCCCTGCTGCGCCCATTCACTGAAAGGCTTGGTACCGAGGATACGGCCCGGCCCGGCCTGCAGCGAGGTTCGGGACACCAGCAGCAGACGGGTATCGGGGATCGGAGACTGGAGGATCTGCTTGAGGGTGGCTGGGATCTCCTTGGCCTTGGCCAGCAGATTGTCGGCCTGGGGTACCACCACGACCCGATAGGTGCCCAAGGGAGCGGACTCCAGCAGGGCATTCTGGACCTCGGCCCAAGGGCAGCCTTCCGCGCAGACCGAGAGGGAGAACTCCGCCCACTCCGGATCCACGTGGCAGGCCTTCCAGGCCTCCAGCGCATCCAGGCGCCCTTCACCGTCCTCCCCATGAAGGAGGGCGTACTCCGCCCGCGTCCACGATTCGGGAGCGCTCATTCGGCGGTCCCTTCGAGAAGCTGCGTCAGGAAGCTTTCCGCAAAATCATCCGCCAAGGTTTCCAGAACCCTCAACTCCCGATTGTCGAAGCTGGCGAAGTTCTGATCCACCCGGTACTGGTTGGAGAAGGTCAGCTGGGGACGGGAGGCCACGATCTCACCGGTGCGCCCGTCCAGAAGCTGGACCGAGGCCACCACGATGACCTCCAGTCGGCTTGCCGTACCGGCAGAGCCTTGGACACTGGAGGAGCCCAGGGAAAGCCCCAGCACCTTCAGGTCATAGCGCAGGAGGTGGCACTGGAGCACCCAGCGCGAAGCGCTCCCAGGAGGCACCAGCTTCCAGGGTGTAGCCGCCACGATGCGGTTTTCCAGGGCCTTGCGGAAAGTCTCCTCGGCCCCCAGATGGGAGGTCCGGTTCTGAAAGCTGGCAATCCGGATGGTCTCGCCGGGCGTCATCCAGGCCGCCGAGCGGGGCCGACGGTCCAGGCGTTGATAGCCGCAAGCCAGGAATCCCAGGATCAGTGGAAGAACGAGGAGGCGCTTCATCAGGCGGGATTGTAGATGCCCACATAGGGCAGATTGCGGTACTTGCCATCCAGATCCAGACCGAAACCCACCACGAAGTGGTCTTCGATGGAGTAGCCGATGTAATCCACAGGAACCTCAACCCTTCGGCGGCTGGGCTTGTCCAGCAGAGAGACGATCTTGAGGCTGAGGGGCTCCCGGTCCAGCAGAAGCTTGCGGACCTTGTGGAGGGTGAGCCCGGTATCCACGATGTCCTCCACGATGAGGGCGTGCCGACCACGGATGGACTTGTCCAGATCGTGGATGATCTTCACCTCTCCCGTGCTGTCAGTCCCCCCGCCATAGCTGGACACCCGCATGAACGTGATGTCCATGTCCAGATCCATGGCCCGGGTGAGATCGGCGAAGAAGGGAAAGACCCCGTTCAGGAGCCCAATCACGACCGGGTTGTGACCCGCGTAATCCTTGGTGAGCTGCTCTCCCAGTTCCTTGATCCGCACTCTAAGTTGCTCTTCGGTGAAGAGGGGATAGATGCGACTGCGGGACATGACCATGACAAGGCTCCGATTTAAACTTCTCCATTCAACCTCAGGCCTCCCCATCCGGTCTACCTGGATGAAGGGGTTGTGTTTCCCCTGGGCCACTATGATGATAACCCTTTCGACTGACACCTTCCCGATGCAGCCTTTACAGGTCGACAATCCCCTGCACGCGCCAGAGGTCCTGGAATGGGTGAAGTCTGCCCAGGCCGGGGATCAGGAAGCCTTCGGGAACCTGGTGGAACGTTTCCAGCGCGATGTCTACGGCAAGGCCTACTCCATCCTGAGGAGCCATGGTGACGCCGACGATGTGGTCCAGGAGACCTTCCTCCGGGCCTACCGAGCCCTGCCGGGCTTCCGTTTCGAGTCCAGCTTCCGCACCTGGATCATCACCATCGCCACCCGACAGGCTTTGGGGGCCAAGGACCGCCAGCGCCTGAATCACCAACCTCTGGAAAGCGAGGAAGAGGGCAAGGAACACCCGGCCCTCTGGGTGGAGGAACCTCAAATGACCGCCCTTCTGGACCAGGAATCCCGACGCTTGCTGCGGGAAGCCCTGCCCCGACTGCCCGACCGGCAGAAGGAAGCCCTGATGTTCAAGATCCACAACGATTGGAAATATGAGCGCATTGCCCAGGAGATGGGCATTTCCGTGGGAAGTGTCAAGGCACACATCTTCCACGCCATCCAGAATCTCACCCGCCACCTCAAGGGAGGAAAGTCATGAACCATCCCCTGCCTGAGGCATGCCAGCTCACTCTGGAGCTCATCCAGTCCGATCCCCTGAACCTCCCTCCGGAAGCCGAATCCCATCTGCGGGCCTGCCCCACCTGTCGGGAAGCCCGGGTCCAGTGGCTCGCCATGGAGGACGCCGATCCTCCCCTGACTCCGGCAGGCTACTTCGACACCCTGCCCGACAGGGTGCTGCGGAAACTTCCGGGACGCCCCGTTAGGCACCTCCGTACCCAACCCCTCCTCTGGGCCGCTGCGGCAGCCCTGATGGTGGCCGCCGGACTGGGAGGCTATTGGGCAGGCCGGGCCACCCCGCAGACCCCGACGGTAACAGCATCTGCCCCCGAGACCGAGACCCTGGAAACCCTGCCTGAAACCCCATTCCAGGATTCCGAGGATCCCCTCAATCAGCTCGGCAACCTGAGCCCGGAAGAATCCAAGGCCGTCCTGAAGAAGCTGACTGCTTCCCATGCCCCCAACGGGAGTCAACCATGATCCGCCCACTGCTCTGCCTGATCCTTGCCTCCACCTTGGGCGCCCAAGGAGGACCTGGCATGGGAGGAGGCCGCCGGAGGATGGGTTGGCACCAAGGCCCCATCCTGACCCAGCTCCATCAGATCCGGACCCAGCGGATCCAACAGTCACTCGGTGTTTCCGAGGAAAGAGCGAAATCCATCGCGGACCGCTGGAGCAGGTTCGACCAGGAGTCCCTGGATCGGCACCACCAGTTGCGGCAACTGAAACAGCAGCTCAACGGGATACTTCTGGGCCCAGGCTCCGACGAGGAGAAGAATGCCAAGCTGAAGCCTCTGATCCAGCAGTTCGTCACCCTGAGGCGCCAACAGCATGATCTGCGTCAGGGTTTTGAAAACGAAATCATGACCTCCCTCACACCCGCCCAGCAGGGCCGCCTGGTCATCCTGGTGGATGAACTGCAGAAGACCCTGCGGGAGGCACTGAAGGAAGGGCGCAGCGGGGAGTGACGGGAACACAACGGGCAAAGCTACCGGCTTTTATCCTGCCCATCCTGTTTGTCCTGTTCCCGCTTTTCAACAGGATGGGCAGGATAGAAGCGCAATCATCTATTTGGTCTCTGCGGACCCTTTGCCCACTCAGAGAGAAGCCTGGTCATCCTGGTGGATGAACTGCAGAAGACCCTGCGGGAGGCACTGAAGGAAGGGCACAGCGGGGAGTGACGGGAACACAACGGGCAAAGCTACCGGCTTTTATCCTGCCCATCCTGTTTGTCCTGTTCCCGCTTTTCAACAGGATGGGCAGGATAGAAGCGCAATCATCTATTTTGTCTCTGCGGACCCTTTGCCCACTCAGAGAGAAGCCTGGGCCTCCAGGATCGTCGGCACCACCATGGGTCTGGTCTGGGTGGTCTTGCGGATGATCCGGCGCAGGGTCTGACGGATCAGTTCGATGAGGAGATCCTTGTTCTTCCGGACCTCCAGGGGTGCATCCTCAAAGGCCTTCCGGGCGGCACTCCGCAGGAGGGTACCATAGGCCTGGTCGTCTGAGAGCACGACGAAGCCGCGGCTCAGAATGGCGGGATCTCCCACCAGTTCCCGGGTCTGGGGGTCCACCAAGAGGGTCACCATCACGATGCCGTCCTCCTGCAGGATCAGGCGGTCATGGATGACCCGGGCGTCCACCATGTGGGACACGCCCTGATCCACGAAGCACTTGCCCACGGGCACCCGCCCCGCGAAGCGCGCCCCAGCCCCCTTGATGAGCTGGAGGCATTCGCCCCCTTCCAGCAGCAGGACATTCCGGGGGCTCCAGCCCATGGATTCCGCCAAGCGGCCATGGATCAGCAGGTTACGGAAGGTACCATGGACCGGCACCATGTAGGTGGGCTTGAGCATCTCGATCATGGCCGCAGCGTCATCCTTGTAGCCGTGGCCGGTGGCATGGATAACCCCAAGGTCGTCCGAAAGGGTTTCGGCGCCCTGGCGGGCCGCCACATCCAGCATCCGGGTAATCCCCACTTCGTTTCCAGGGATGGCGCGGCTGCTCAGAAGGATCCGGTCACCCAGCTCCACCTTCACACCCTTGACCTCACCCTTCAGGATGCGGATCAGGGCGCTCATTTCTTCGCCCTGGGTGCCCGTGCAGATGATCATCACCTGCTCCGGGGGGAATCGGGAGATGTCGCGCTGATCGATGAAGATATCGTCCCTCAGGGTCAGCTTCCCCAGGCTCCGGGCCAGGTTGATGTTGCGATCCATGGAGCGCCCCACCAGACAGACCTTCCGCTTCTCCTCGTAGGCCAGGTCCAGCATGGTCTGGATGCGGTGGATATTGGAGCTGAAGGTGGCAGCGATGAGTTTGCCCGGGGTCTTGCGGAAGGCGTTCCGGAGCCCCTCGCGGCAAACGGCCTCGGAGGGCGTGGAGCCGGGCTTGAGGGTATTGGTGGAGTCCGAAAGCAGCACTTCGACCCCTGCCTCGCCCAGTTCCTTCAGGCGGGCGATCCCCGTGAGACGGCCGTCAATTGGGGTCGGATCCAGCTTGTAGTCACCGGTGTGAACAATCACCCCTTGGGGGGTGTGGAGGGCGATGGCACAGGCATCCGGGATGCTGTGGGTCACGGGGATCCACTCGGCCTGAATCTCGCCGTTCCCGATGGGAAGCCGGTCGAAATCGTTCACCACATGCATGCGACGGCCATCCCAGAGCTCGTGCTCCCGAAGCTTGCCCTCCACCAGCCCCATGGTGAAGGCCGAGCCGTAGACTGGCACGGGCCAACGCTCCAGGAAGTAGGGCAAGGCGCCGATGTGGTCCTCGTGGCCATGGGTCAGGAGCACGGCCTCGATGCGGTCAGCGAAGGGCTCAAGGTAGGCGAAGTCCGGCACGATGCTATCGATACCGGGCTGGTCGTCCGAAGGGAAGAGCTGCCCGCAGTCCACCAGGAATAGGCTCTTGCTGGTGTGAACCACCATGCAGTTCATCCCGAATTCCCCCAGGCCCCCGATGGGAACAAGGCGCAGTTCGCCCTCCGCAGGAGGTTCGGACCAGGAGTCAAAGGGTTGGGCGTTGGGAATCATGTAACCTCATTCAAGAGATGGTGGGAAAGGTGGAATAACCAGGTGCAACAGCAGTCAGTGTTCCGGGCAAGCCGCCGGAACTCGGCGATGGCATCAGGGTCGGCAGCCAAAGACGGTGGCCGTTTCGGCGATCCGTCCGGCCGTGACCGTGGAAAAGGGATAGGGTCCGTGGTTCCCGGTCCGGGGAATCCCAGCGTCAAGCGACCCCGCCGTCCTGCCCTCGAGTGGGAAGCGCAGCTTGATGCGAGGAGTAAGACCCGCTTTTCCAATAACTTCAATAAAAATAGTGACCCAACCTTTGGAGGTAATTCGCACGATGCTGCCTCCTACGCGTAGGATTCAGACAACTCCATCATTGCGCAAGTCGCCTCAGGATGGAAATCCAGTTGGCCACGGGTACAGCCTCAGCCCGGACGGAAGGAGACAGTTTTTCCGCCTCCAGCACCCCCTGGATCTCTTCAGGACTCAGCCAGCCCCCCCAGTTGTTGGCCAGGGTCTTTCGCCGCTGGGCGAAGCTGCGGTGGAGCAGATCCAACAGAGGCTTGCGTTCCGCCAGGGGAAGGGCATCGGGTCTAGGTTCGAAGAGCAGCACGATGGAGTCCACCTTGGGCGCCGGCCGGAAGGACCCCGGCCCCAGCTTCATGATCCGGGTCACCCGTGCCACGGACTGGCTTAGGATGGACAGCGGGCCATAGTCCTTGGTGCCGGGCACCCCCAGGATCCGCTGCCCCACCTCCAGTTGGAACATCAGCACCATCCGCTCCCAGGGCAAGGGCTCCAGCAGGAAACGCGTCAGGATGGGGGTGGCCACGTTGTAGGGCAAGTTGCCGATGATGGAAAGGGAAGCCGCATCAGGCATGGGGGAGCGAACCGCATCGCCCTGGAGGAGATGGAAGTTCGGCCGCTCCGCAAAACGCCGCTGCAGCAGTTCGCAAGCCTCGGGGTCCAACTCCATGGCCCATAGGGGCCTCCCGTCCGCGAGCAAACCCTCCGTCAGGGTTCCAGGCCCGGGTCCGATCTCCAGCAGGCCAGCCGCCGGGGAAGCGAGGGCATTGGCGAGAATGGCCTTGATGGCCCCGGAATGGACCAGGAAGTTCTGCCCGAAGGATTTTTTGGCCCGAAGCCGCTCACTGCCTTCCATGCCACTCCTTGAAAAAGAACCGGGGCCCCGAAGGGCCCCGGTCGAAAACACAAAGCCTGTTAACGAATGATACGCCATGCACGGGGGCGTGGGATGTCCGGTCTCGAACCCGTGCCGATGAAGGTGGGATCCACTTCCTTCTTGGCACCCGATCCTTCAGGGTTCTCGTTGTATTTCTCGCCGGCCTGAAGCACGCCGGAAAGCCCCACGTTGCCCAGACGGCTGGGTATGTCGTTGAAGCGATAGACCCAACCATTGCAGACAGAATCCGAAGCCTGCGTGGAGCCGCTGTTGTAAACAGGCTTGAGCACATCACACATGCGATAGGTGTATGAGGTACCCGCACCGGCACAAGCGGCTATCGAGGCTGTGGTGCTCGTGGGCATGAAGGTTGTGAAGAAAAGAGCATTATCCAGAACAACCGCAGGGATGATCGACTTCTGGTAGAACCAGATGCTGGTGTTATCCGGTTTCACCACCCCAGGGTTGAAGTTCAGGTAGTATCCGTTCTTAGTCTTAAGGTAGGTGTAAGCATCAATCTTTGCATCCGTTGTGAGACTGACCGTCGTGAGATCCATGAGATCCTCGACCGAACTGCCCTTGGCGTCGAGGCTGCCTCCTCCCGTTGCCGTGGTCGCGATGTCGGCACTATCCTGACGGTCCAGGATCAGGACCAGTCGGTTGCGGTTCGTGGTTCCACCGCCACCGGGATTGATGGAGTCGTTATCCATGGGATCGTTGCGATCCCCGGTCCCGAACACCACGCCTACCGCTGGGACAGAAGCTACGGGGGCACTGGTACGGGCAACGGGATAACCGTAGGGCAGGCCGAACACCGCTGGTGCAGAACTAACGGCAGTTCCGTTGTTCTTGCCGTTATAGATCCAGCGGAGCCCCCAAGAACTGATCTCCGAAGTATCGGTTCTGGAACCGGAGGAGGCCTTGGCGCCCAAAGCAAAGGCGCTTCCGGTGCTGTCCGTGAAGTAAACGCGTTGGGCCTTGTTGCTCCCCGACAGGATCTCCACCGGCACCACTTCCGAAGGAATGCACCCCATGCTGGGCGCGATGGTCTTCAGGGCAGCGTCGTTGACGAAATCCCACTTCTTGATCAGGGTGCCATCGTAGGTATTGAAGGCCAGGATTGACCTCCCCAACTTGGTGCCGCTCCCATAGGTCGCCACGAAGGCGGTATCAATGGCAGAAGTGCTCAATCCACCGCCCACCAGGAACACATCGACGAGGGTCCCGGAGCTCAGGATACGGGCCACCGTAGGCATGCTTGAGCTGAAGCCCATGGTCTTGATGGCAGCATCCGTAGATTCGTCCGGCCTGACCTTCCAGGCAAGCAGAGGATTCATCGGTTCAAGAGAATCCAAGGTCAGGCAGTAGTAGCTCCGCCCCCCCTTCCCAAGTCCGACCATGACCCGCAGCACATCAGTGCCATCCGCAAGACCGTTCTCGGTATACGATTTTTCATAGAGATAGACGCTGGGGGAGCCATCCACCAAATAACGGTGGGTCGATCCGGTTCGCCAAGTCTGAAGTCCGCCCAGCAGATCGGGGGGGACGAAGCCCCAGAGTTCGTCGACCTCTCCCTTGACCAGGTTGTCCGCCGGGTCGACCCCGCTCACTTCGCCAAAGGCGTGCAGGATGCCCTGGTTATCACCGACGAAAATCAGCCGGAAATGCAGAACCGCCTTGAAGGCCGTGGAACAACCGCTGACAAAATCAGCCAGACGGCCCGAAGGGACCTTGCTCATGGGGAAGTTCACAATGGCAGGAGTGCTGTTGATGATGTCTCCCATCATCAACCCTTCCTCAGAGGTCTCACGGTTGGCGGTGATACTGGTCACGGCCGCAGCGTCGTTCTGGGCATCAAGGCTGGCCCCCAACATGAACCGGATGAGTCCCAGGCGGTTAGCCGTCGTGGATACACCCAGCACACTATTCGGCAGGTCCGAAGTGGAGGTGCTTTCATTGAGTGCCAGCAGGGTCGATGTGTAATTGCCCGTGGGAGTGCTGCCGCTCAATTCAGGTTTTAACGTATAGACCCGACGGTTCTTCCAGCCTTTGGCCAGAAGCATCTTGTAGGCAGACCAAACGGCACTGTCCTTGTCCACGGTATCCACCACCGTGCCGTTGGAAGCGGTGATGACCCGGGTGTTACCACTCTTCTTCAGGCCCGCCATCAGCAGGTCACCACTCCAGATGGGTTTTCCACTCTTTTCAGTAGAGAAGGTTCCCAAGTACAGCTGACTTCCCACATCCAGACCCACCAGAGGCGAAACTGGGGCACTCATGGTGTTGGTGGCCTCTTTCCCCAGGCTGAAGGCCAGGGCCAAAGCGTCGGCGATGGCCTCAGGGGACTGGGCATCAAAGAAGAAGGGGTTGACCGTCTTATCATTCCTGCCGGTCTTGGACGGGTCATAGGGAAGCGGCAGCGTCGTGGTGTTGTAGCTGCCCCTGTCCTTCCAACCGTAGAGCGCGGCCTTGTACATGTTCCGCTTGGCCCCATTCGTCCTGGTGCCACACATGCTGACGCCAATGGTCATGGTATCGATCTGGCGTGTGACTCCAGATGGACGACTGGTGACCCGGAAGGGTGGTTTCACCGCATTGGAGGTCTCATTATCGGTGGGCCATCCGGTGGTCGAAGTTGGGGCGGTGCTATGAGCCACCAGACCGGCAAGGGTATAGATGTTGAAGTATTCCTTGGCCGGAGCGATCTTGCTGTAGTCGATCTCGATACCCATGTTGCCAACAGCATAGGGATCGCCCGACCCAAGGGCGGAACCGCTCCCGTTGTCGCAATCAGATTTGTCATCATTGGGGTTGCCGTCAGAAAGCACAATGACAAAGCTCCGGCGACAGGACGGGATGGGACTATCGCCCTTGTATGGGTCATTGCTCGCAGAAAACACACTGGTGCCGGAATTCGTGCTGGCCATCTGGGCGTAGGTGTTCAGAAGGCCGAAAGTCAGTGGGGTATTGTTAGGTGCATTCATCCTCTGGATGAACTGCATGTTGGTGTCCGGGTTGTTCGCACTCGAAGGCCTGTAGAGCCGGAGCAGCATCCGGTCCCCAGGATTACCTTTCAGGTCAGCCGAGGAATAACAGCCAGTGGCGGAAGAACGGCCGTTTTCCATGAAGCCGCCGGAGGAAGCGCAGAGGTTCAGGAAACGGATGGCCCACCAGACATTCAGCTGTTCGGCGATATAGGTCTTGATGAGGGCGTACTTGATGGACTGGAGCCGGGTCAGGGCCGGTAAACCATTGCCATCGTTGACAAAGCCGGCACCCCCATCCCGGACATCCGCGACGGTGTATCCCCCACTGTGGGAACCACTGTAGACATCGATCATCCCCCCTTGGTAGGCGCCGGTTTCATTGAGATTCCGAACATCCTGGCCGAACAGAGCCCACCAGACGTAATCCGTGTTGTAGCGGATGAAGTCAATGGTCCCGCCATTATTGGCGGTAATCGAGCCATTGAGTCCTCCGTTGCCTGTGTTCTCCCACCAATAGGTATCTACCTCATAGTACTGGGCTGCAGAAGTCGCCAACAGGGTGGTCCGATCCGGGACCGGATCGTAGAGATAGGTGTGCTGTGGGTGTTTCTTGCTCCGGGCAGTGCCCATGGCGGTGGGATCCGGTGACAGGGTCCGCTGCTCATAGGTCGCCACGCGATCAAAGGCGGCCCATGGGAAAGGAATGTCCACGACCCGGATCTGGTCAGAACTCAGGACATTGCCCCCGGTCGAACTGTAGGCCCCCGTAGAAGTGCTGAAGGGCTTGGGCCTGAAGTTGACATTGGGCACCGTATAGTTTGTGCCGCCGTAGCTGTAGGTTGCGGACGCAAGGGAGGTGACGGCGAAGCGCACATGGCTCGCCCGCTGGACCCAGAGATTGGCATCGGTGGAGTTGACATCCGCATAGGTCACGGGCGTGCCATCAGGCTTGATCAGCAGTCCCCCCTGCACCAGGGTATTGTTTCCATTGTTGTACCGTATCCGCACGGTAACCGTGGTGCTGGACCCCGAGCCCGACCTGATGATCTCCAGGTATTGGACACCATTCTCACCGCCTCCAGCTGGATCCAAGTGCAAGTTGACGCTGACATTGCCGTAATACCGGGAATCCCAGGCCAGAGCCTCCATGGACCCAGAATTGTCGACCAGGGTGATGATCTCGGGCTTGGCACCTTGAGATGCGCTGCCGAAGTAGACGTCCAGCACATCCGTGGTGCCGCTCTGGAGTCGCGAGTCGACTTGGGCCCCTAGGAAACCGCTGATGGCGAACAGCATGGCGAAGATACGGAGGATTCCGCGAAGCATGGCAGTTCCTTTCACAAATTGAGGATCAAGGGGCCACAGTGGAATAGACTTCACGCCGAGCCTGATAGCGCATGTACGAACCGCCGGTATCGACGCTCGCCTTGCCGGTGGATTGAAGCTGGTAGAGATTCAGAGAAGTGCCCTTCGCAGCGGTTGTACCCCCGGAAGGATTGCCTGCGGTGCTCGAAACCGTCGATTCCAGGGGGTGCCCCAGGTAACGGAACATGAGATCAAAGGACTGCTTAACCTGCGTGGACTGCTTGTACCCCGTGCCCGAGTTGGCGAAAACCATGTCACTATCCGTGTCCGTCTCCGAGGAGGTCACCTGGACCGCGCGATCCCAGCGATCAGCGGTAGAGGTAATGGACTGGTCCAGGAGATAGGTGCTCGTTCGCCACGTATCAGTGGCATTGAGTTGCTGCAGGGCCTGGACCAGGGTGTCCCGTTTGTTGCCAGTGGCGTTGGCCCAATTATCCTTGTTGGACCAGAGCATGAACCAATCAGTCCCCGCCTCGGCCGCCTCGCTGGCCTTGGCAGCCTGCCAGACTGTGCCGGTGACTGCTAATTCCCGGAGCGCGTTCTTGCTAAGACCAAAGGCAAGTACCGTCGCCAGCACCAGAAGGCCGAATACCGTCAAGATGGCTATCCCTCCCCTCTCGGTTGGCCGGGAGCCTTGGGTAAATGCTAAGGGTGCTCGCATGTCAGCCTCACTTTCCCACGCCAAAGTTGCGGGGGGAGATCAGGAGTGTCTGGGTTCTGGTCCGGTAAGCCCTGGCCCCCAAAGCCGTGTTGTAGTCCTCCCGGCGCGTAGCCGTGCGGGTCGTGATATCCATGCGCAACAGGCATGGAATCGAGCGGAACCAATCAATGTTCGAGGTATCGGTGATGGAAGTGAATCCGGGCATGCCTGCCGTCGACAGCTGAGTATTGGCCTTGGTCTGGATGGCTGCCCAGGTAGTGGACCCGGTGCGGGCCCAGTTGACACCCCCATCAAAACTGACGTCTACGCGGAAGGCAGCCACGTCCTCAGCTACCACCTGGGAAGCAGCGCTGGCCCATGCCACTGTCCCACCTATCGGATAGGCCGCCTGCTGCCTTACCAGACAGGGAGTCCTGACAGTGCTATGGGAGGGATCCAGCGCAATGGCCTGCACGGAATAACGCACCAGCTGGGCCGGACGAATGAAGTACACCGGAACGCCCGCCTTGTGGGAGAGCGTGATTCCTGGGTTCATGACCGAAGCCGCATAGTTGGCAAGCATCACGGCGTTGGTCGCAAAGGTGACCGAGGTGCCAGATGTGGATGCCACCAGCGGGTGCTCCCATTTGCCATTTTCTCCACTGTCCAGGATGATCTGAACATCCCCCGCCTGTAGATCTCCCAACGAACCCAGGGTGCAGGTCACCGCAGCCGAAGTGGGAGCGGTCTTCGCCGTTCCTCCAGGATTGGGATCGTCACCATCGGTATCTGCCGTCCAGGTCCCCTGGACCGGCAAGGGGATATCCGTGAAGAACTGAAACACATCCGCATTGAGCGCCTCGGTTTCGGTGGCATTGGGATTCGAATCGCTGACCCGTACGATCCCAGCGACAGCCTGATCGGGATCGATGCGGAACAGGGACTCGGCCCCGTTCAGGATGCTGGCAGGCAGCGTCCTCGGAGGAAAAATGAAGCCAGCCTGGGAGATGTCATCGTTGATCTGATCAAGGGCCCAGCGGCTGTTCTGCTGAATGCCGATAACCTCATTGGTGGATGTAAAGGTCCTGACGGAGGACGCAAACACCTTCGCCATGCCAGCGATGAGAAGGCTCGTGAAGAGTAAGGCCACCATGAGTTCCACCAGGGAGAATCCCAGGGCGGCGGAGGGCTTGAGAGGTAATGGTGATGAAGTCGTTCGCATGAATTCCCCCTCAGTACCGGAAGACCCGACTCATGGTCAGGGACTTAACCTGCCCTTCCTCGTTCCAGACGACATTGACCAGGAGTTCCTGACACTGGACAGTGCTCGTCGGGGCAGTACCGGCATAGGCCCTGCGCAACCAGGTTGTGGCGTAGATGGGGGTTCGCTTGTTCACATCAGGCACCAGGGTGGCCAGGTTGCTCACCGCCGAACCGTCCGCATTCGTCACCTGGATACCATCCACATTGAAGCCCCCGTAAACCGTTTCATCGACATTGGCCCCGGGGCTCGCCGTAAAGAGGGCTGTCATGGCGGGCGTGACTGCCGAAGCCTTGGCGAAGTAGTAGTGCTGCCCTTCCGTCTGGGCTCGCTGGAGGACACTGCTTGCCACACGGGTCGCCGTGGACCGCTCCCTTCCCTGGGAGGCTTGGCGCAGGCTCACCACCTGAAGGGCCGTAAGGCCGAGTATGCCAATAGCCATGATGAAAGCCGCCATGAGCAGTTCCACCATGCTGAAGCCCGAGTCCTTCCTCTGGGTGCGCAACATCACAGCCTCCTCCAGGCAGAGGTGGAGGTGGATCTGTAGTAACGATAAAGGGTCCCCGAGTCGTCAATCAGAATGATCCCGACCGGCCCATCAGGAATGGCCACTCCGTTGGTCGCCCCCACTACGGCCACGAAGCCCTCGCTGCTGACACTGCCGTTGCTGAGAAATTGAACAACCGAAGCACTGTTGAAGACGTTGGTGGTCCAGGCAGCAGAGGAAGCCGGGAAGAGTGTGGTCCCCCCCGCCGTCACGCCCTGCAGGGCCGTCTTGAGATCAGTGATGGCGGTACTGGCTGGCGCCGAGCTGCCATCTGGATCGATGAAGCAAAAGCGGAAAGCCGATCGATCCGCCCCCTGTGAGTACTGCCCGGACGGCCCTCCCGTTACCTGATAGGTCAAGGTCAAGCCCGTCCCGGACCCCGAGGGGGTCAGAGTCACCGTCTGCCCCGTGGCCCTGGCCATCCCCCGCGCTTCCTCGAGAGCCCCGGCCACTGCCACAAGCGTCCCCTGCACCGCCGGACCATTCCGATCGGAACGGAAGACCACCCCCAGTACCGCCAGGATCCCAACGATCACCAGAACCACCAGGAGTTCGATCAGGGTGAACCCCCGTTCCCCGTCCGCGCGCATCCCCATGGATCACCTCGCTGAAAGGAAGTATGGGAGGCGGGAGAGAGAATTATTGAGAAAAACAAGTTTTCTATTTTTATAAACTTAGACCACTATTTAATTAATCATACGAGGTCAAAAGTAATAACTGTATCTTTTTTAGTCACCCATAGTGACCTACACAAGCGACATAGCGAGTTAAATAATTATTCAGATAAACCATTTTCGGCCGCAAGCTCGGCGGCGAAGCCCATTCCACAATCAGCGCCTAAGTCAACAGAAGTCAAAGCGCAACATGGAAAAAAGACTTGTCAAGTGCCCTGTGGCGCACCATGGTCTATCTTGGGCCTTTGGACCATGAGCGAATCACCATCCTGGGCCACCGTCTAGAGAGCATGCCATGTACGAAGCCCCCAATAGCCCAAGCGGTGAATACGCCCTTCCTGGGAAGGCCACACCGACTGGCCCACCTCTGCGCACCCTGGCCCTCGGCGAAAATCGCCCACCTCCCATCCCCTCAAAAGTAGGCTTAGCCTTTATCGCAGGAGTCCTCGTGGGCTGCGCCTTGCCTATACTCAGCAGCCGATACATCGGCGCACCCCTGGGTCTGGTGGTGACTCTGGGGGCGCTCGGAGGACTGTTTTGCGTGTTCTTGCTCAGGTGGGGCTGTCTGAGAGGAACGGAGCAAGCCTGAGATTCACATGATTGTCGTTGCATCCTCGTGGTCGTCGGCGATTACCTAACAGCCTCTATACCGGTCGCCCTCAGCCTGGGAGCTGTCGGTGGGGTCCGCATGTTGCCCCCGAGCGTTCTCGCAAAGGGCGCCGGATCAGGAGCTCCCAAACGGCAGTTCATGCGGGAATCCCAAGAAGAGAGGCCGGGCCCACATTTAAGGTCCCGGCCTCTCCCTAATGCCGCTTACTTAAGGCTTTTGAAGACAAATCGGACGTCGTTTTTCGATGGACGGGATTTGACATGGCGGGGGCATTGTCGCCCCCGCCGTTCTTCTTTCATGGCTTCTTTGAGCTGCTCTCGTAGGCGGTGCATCATGCCGGGGATATTGCCATAGGCGCGGGTGGCTGCGGCGAACAGCAGGGTGTGTTGGATGTAGTGGAGGGCGCGGGTGAAGCTGAGATCGGTGGGGAGCGCCTTGGCTTCGAGGGCGGCCTTGGACATTTCGAGGCGCACGAGGTTGTAAGCAATCAGTGCGCCCCAGATTTCCTGATGGATGCCCTTGGGATCCTGACTCCGTAAAGTCAGTGGTCCGCCGAGCATCGTCTGTTTCAGCTCGCGCTAGCTGGTCTCGATTTCCCAGCGCCGCAGATAGCAGGCCGCGATGTCACTGGCTCGGGACTTTCGCCGGTCGATCAACGAAGTCAGCCCGCGCCTGTGGAGAGACTTTCATCTGAACGATGGCGTCATCAGGCGTTCCAGACACGACTTCCCACTTGGTGTGGGCCTTGGATGGGATGAGGAAGTGACGCTGCTCCCCGCTCAGGCTCAGCCCCAGAAGGATCGCGGCAGAGAAGAAGCCCTTGTCGAAAATCGTAAGTGAGTGGTCAGGGATGCGCGGAACAAGTTCCTCCGCGTAGCGCATTTCGTTGATGTCGTATTCGCCGAAGGCGGCATCGGCCACAAGGCGCGTGGGAAGAGCTGTCAGGGTGACGCCCCGAACCTGGGGATAGCTCGCGGCCTTCCCGCTGGCATAGCCCTGGGCACCAAAGGTGGCGCGGTTATCCGGGCTGTCCGGTGTTCGGAAGGTGGTGCCATCCATCGCCCAGAGAGAGAGTCCCCTCCATGCATGCTTCGGCGCATCCAGGGCACACCAAGCCCTGGAGGTGCGTTCAAAAAGAACGGCGAGCGGTTCGAACCCCAGGCGTTGCCGAGCCTGCGAAATGCCGCCCCGACTGACCGCCGAGGCATCACCATTCGGGATAGCCAGATCAAGGGATTCCAGCACTTCGGACATAGAAGTGCGCCGAAAAAGGGCGAGGGCAATCACCAACCAAACCACCTGCTCCGCAGGCAGACGGCGCCTGCGGATGCTCGCCATACCCGTCTGCTCAAGGGCCTCCTCGATCCAGGCCAGCGGTAGGTCAACACCCAGCCGGGCAAGCCCATCCATCGGAAACCCATCCGCTGCAGCAGACAGTTCAAGTTCGAGAAGTGCATCATCAGCCATCCTTGGCTTGTACAACACTAATCAATGCTTGTACATAGAAAAATGCCGCTCAGCGTTAACTGAGCGGCATTACCGGCCTCTCCCCTCCCTAAGTGGGCGCTGCTACTTGGGAATATCGGTGCTATCCAGAGGGATTGACGTCGTGATCTGCATATGTGATTCCGTCGTATGGCGTTCACAATAGAAAAAATCAAACTGGTAGCTCTGACCTGCCACAAGGTTGAGCGGGGCTCCGCTGGTGTCTTTTGCGGAGGCGTTCAGCGTGATGGATCCGTTCAAGGAGCCGTGAATACCCCCGAGGTCGATGACGAGCTTCTTGTTGATGAAGACCCAGACGTCATCGTCCCCGGTGAAGTCGAACTTCTGGCCAGACTGATAGGTAAACGTCGTGTGGAGCTCATAGGTGTAATGAAAGTTGTGACTGGAACTGCCGCCACGGGTACCACTGCAGCCACCTTGATTGTTATACACATAGATACCCTGGAGCTGGCCATCGATGGGGAACTGGCTATTATTTATATATCGATAGGTCTTGGGGGTGGTGGCCGGGAGCACCTCCTTGAGGGGAATGGGCCATTGCATCTGGTAAGGGTCGGTATCGTTGGGCCCATGGGGGGACGGAAAATCAGTCCACCAGAGGTCGAAGGTGGTGCCGCTCTGAATAACGCTGTTCACACCGGAGGACCAAGCTTGGGCGCTGTTGAAAACGGGCTTGTTGTTGGTGCCGAGATCAACATTCACCAGATTTTTCATTTGGCCACCCCAGGTATTGCTGGATTCGAAATCCGGCAACCACCAAGGGCCGTCCCAGTATTTCAGGATGGGGTGGGTGGTGTACAACGGATAGGACGTGTTGTAATCGATAACCATATTTTCTGGAAAATACTGGACAGAGACGTTACTGATCGTGCCCTTGAAGTTGTTGCTCAGGAAAGCGATGTCGGTATTCGCAGTTCCACACGTAATTTCCTCGCTGAATGTTCCAGTCGAGTTCCTCACCGTGCCGCTGGTGCCCCCCAGCACCGGAGTCACGGAGCCGGAAGTGCGGCTGTTGACAGTAAAGGTGACCCTGAACTTGTAGCCGGAAACCAGTCCCGCGGTGCCCTTGGAGGCAAGAGCCCCCAGTGTCTGGCGGATGGAGTCGCTCCCACTGGCACAGGTGGCGGAATTGCTGCCGATCGTCCAGCCGGTACCGGTGACCCAAGGGGTTGTCGGTGTATTGAAGGTGCCATTGGTGACCCGGTTAGCGTTCACAGGGGCATAGGCGTAGGGGGCTGAAGGCGAGAAGTCCCGCAGCGTCCCCGTCAGGTTCAGGATGCCGTCGATCAGGATTGAATTCGCCCGAGCCGGAGTACTTGCCGCAGTATTCCCAAGAACCTTGGTTCCACTGGCAGCCGAAGTCACCGACACGCCCGGCGCTGCGCTGTTGAGGTAGCCCAAGCTCGCGTTGATGAGCGTGGCAGCGTTCGCCTTGACATAGATTTTGAAGCTGCCATCGGAGCCGCTAGTCACAGTGGATGTCCAGTCATTCCCGGTGCTGGGTCCGGCGGTCACCGTCGCTCCGGCCACGTACGAGCCATCCGTCCGTACGACGTACCCCGTGATGATGGATGTGTCTGTCGCATTATCCGCGTTCCAGGTGGTGAAATGTGAGACCGTTCCTTCGTAGTACTGGTCAAGGCCCTCTCCGCCCAAGGTCAGAGTCCCCTCCTCGACCCATTTGCCGGTCGCGGTGTCGAACCAGAAAGCAGGTACACTTTCGGGCGCGGTCTCGGTGTGATACTTCGCTGAGACTGGAATCCGGATGGTGGCGGACTTGCCCTGCACCAGATTCAAGGGGCGCCCGGAATTGTCGGTGAATGTCACGTCCAAGGCACCATAACTCTGCATCAACTGGCCAGCAGAGGTCGTGTAGTCGCCGGGCATGAGCCGGGGCTCGAAGGTCGGATCAATGGGGGTCAGGCTCGCAGTGACCGGGAAGGTCGGGGCAGCCCCTGAGGCCGTGACCAGGGCGTTGGCGGGCAGGCTGACCTGGGCAGCCCCGGTAGGAGGGGTCAGGATCCGGCTGTCGTCCAGGTTGTCAAAGGTGACGGTGGTTGCAGCAAGAAGTTTGACCGTAAGCGCGTTGGGATTGTTAGTGTCATGACTGGTGATGGCCGCGACCTGATGATTCTCCGCATAGCCTGGAGCTGTCACGCCAACCAACACCCGATCCGCATAGGGCAGGTTCAGAGCAAACCCACCGTCTGCATTCGTGGTGGTCATGACCGAGTCGCAGGAAACCGTGGCCCCCGCAATGCCGCCTCCAGTGGTGGCGTTCAATACGATGCCCTGCAGTCGACCCGTAGCAGGGGGAGGCGCGGAAGTGCCCCCCCCTCCTCCGCCCCCACATGCCAACGAAAGTCCGAGCCCCCCAAGCAGCCAACCCATGCCCACGAGCCGACGCACCCCCTGGAACCTCCCCAGCCCTCGGTTACTTACAGACATTTCTTTCACAAGAAGCTCCTCGACAAAGTCAACAAATGCCATTGAAGGTCACCCTAGCGGACCGTGCGCCACACGCGGGCACGTGGGAAATTATCCTTGGCCTGCCCTGAGTAAGTCTTGCCCTGGGTCTGGGTGGTGACCACGCCGTCCTCTCCAGTCTTCGAGATGGTCCCCACCTGGAGGACTCCCGAAGTGCCCTGCATCGTGAAATCCGAGGCCACGTTGAACCAGGTATTGACGAAGCCGCTCGTGCAAGTCAAACCGGTCGCAGTCTCCTTGGCAATCGGTCGCAAAATGTCGCAGATCTTGTAGGAGTTGGTCGCGCCGCTCCCGCCGGTGCAGAGGTTGGCTGCATCGGGCATGAAGTAGGAGTAATAGAGCGTCCCCGCAACCACCACTGGCGAGCTGATCCCCTTGGCGTAGTAGGAACCGCTGTGATCGGGGAAGGTCACGTAATAACCGTATTTCTGATCGCCAGAGTTGGTGGGAGCAAGGAAGTACGTGCTGCTCCCCGGTGTCACAATGGCGTCGCTTGAGGTATACCCCCCAGAAACCGAAGATGGGGAAGCACTCCAATTCCCCGCTGCCAACAGGTTGCTATCGGTGATCCCCGCATCTGGCCCCGGAGAGGTATCAAAACCCCAGCCCCGGCTATCCTGGCGATCAAACACCATTGTCACACGAGTGTTATCCGTAGGATTGCCCCGATCCAGGGGATCGTTACGATCGCCGCTCTCCATGGCAATCCCCACAGCCGCGGGCACCGCCGTTGTATTCCCGGTGTAAGTCTTACCCTTGCCGGGGAAACTGCCCAACAGCAAAGGCGAGGGAAGTGTGCTGTATTTGGGCCCGCTGAACGTGAAATAGGCCGTATTATCCGGAGTCTTCAGCGTAGCGCTCGCGGTCTTGATGGAGTTGGCATCCTGGTACACCTTGCGGATACCCGTGTTTGCGTATGGCGCCTTGGAGGTCCCATCGTTGGACCAAGCCTGCAGCTCCGACGTGTCCTTCCGGAAGTTCGCGTACCCAGTGAAGGGCGTCTCCGCCACCACATTCTTGCTGCCCCAGCACCAAAGCCCACCCCACAGGTCCGTGAAGTAGGCCCGCTGGGCCATCCCTGAGCCGAGAAAGAATTCGAAAGGCACCAGGCCAGCCGATACAGGGCCGATCATGCCCGTACCCGCGATGGAGCTGTCCTTCAGGTCCACTGCTGCCAGGAAATCGCCGGTATTGACATCCAGGGCCATCACCGAGCGTCCGAGCAACGCATTGGCGAAGTTGCTGTTCTGCTCCACCTCCGGCAGGCTGAGTCCTCCGCCAAAGTACACCACATCCTTGTAAACCCCGTTGAAGAGCACCCGAGCGAAGGAAGGCGTGCAGGTAGAGAAACCCATGTTCTTGACGATCTTCTTCAGGGCGGCATCTGTGAGCCCCGTCTTATTGCGATCAGAAGAGATGCTGTCCGCCTCATCGGGCACCAGGGACCACTGCAGGGTGGGATTGGTGGGGTCGTGCAGGTTCAGGGCGTAGTAACTGCGCCCCCCTTTCCGCAGCCCGAGGATGGCGATGGCCCGCTCGTGGGTGGTATCCGTCTTGGGGTTGATATCGAGACTCGCCCCATCCAACTTGCCGTTGCCCGCCCCCCCGGAAGATCCAGGAAGGTCCAGGAAGTAGATGGAGGGCGAACCATCAACCATAAACTTATGACTCTTGGTGGAATCGTTGAGGTAGCCCAGATCCTTCAGGAAGTCCGTGGGCATGAAGGCCCACAACTCCTTGACCGAAGCAGAGACCAGGTCGATCTTGGCCTTTGGGTCACTGGTGCTGGTGGGGTCGTCCTTCTTGGAAACCAAGGAAGTCTCTCCGAAGGCGTGCAGCCAGCCCTGGTTGGTGCCGACCAGGATCAGGCGGAAGCGGCTGCCAACAGGCACCGCCAAGGAGCTGGGCAGGGAGGCTTGATCATATTCCAGGTAGCTCGGCGCGGAATTAATGATATCACCCATGATATCTTTCCGATTTTTCGAGGTATCTGTGGGGTCTGCCCCCATGATCATCTTGATCAGGTTCTGCTGCGCCGTGCTGCCTGGGGAGTAAAGGGCAGCGTACCCCGCATAGTTTGTATCCGTCCCAACGAGGGTCTTCAGGCCCGTGCTGGAATCGGTGTACGCCGTTCCCGTGTAGGTGAAGTCACTGAGATCAGTCGCATTCGGCATCCGGGTCCTGAGTTTTCGGCTCCCCCAGAGCGGTATGTTCGCGGAAGCCGCCCACACTGCGTTGGCGACAGTCATGTCCGTGGTGGGAGCACCAGTCTTGTCCAGAATCACCGTGTTGTTGCTGGAGTCCACCTTGGTGGGGAACATCAATAGATCGCCACTCCACATAGCACCCCCACCTACCGGGGGGAGAAACTTGGCGATATAGATCTGCTTGCCCGTGGTGGCCCCCAGGACAGGGAGATTGGGGCTGCTGGTCACGCCAGTCTGCCCGCCACTGGTTGTTTCGCTCATGGCGTAGCCGAGGCTCTTGATCAGAAGCTCGGGATTGGTCGCATCGAAAAAGTAGGTGCTATCTGCAGTCTTGCCTTGTTCTGGATGATCACTATCCAACAAGGTATAGGACTTCAGGGCACTCAGATCCCAACTCGTACGGGCGGGTTCGCCGACAGCCGCCGCCAGGAAGAGACGCCGCTTCGGGCTTGCGGCATCCGTGATCGAGCCCGCCAGGCTCACCCCCACGGTCATGGTAGTCACCAGTTGATGGGCACGATCAATGGAGACGCTTCCCCGCTTGGCCACCGAGAAAGGCAGGAAGTTGCTGGGGCTGCTCGAAGTGGATGGATAGGTCGTTGGGGGGTCCAAGTAACTCGTGATGACGCTCGGTTTGGTGTTGTCAGCCAAGTGGGCAGCCGCCCCGGCCAGCGTGAAGATGTTCCACCAGTCATTACCGGGATTGATGTTGGTTTTGTTCGCTTTCAGAGCCGCGTTGCCGGCCTGGGCACTTCCCGTCATCCCGCTGATGTAAGGGCTGTTGGAGTGGTTTTCGCTGAAGTTGTCCACCGTCGGCATGCCATCCGTGAACAGGATGACGAATCGCTTCTGGCATGGCAGGGGATAGGGGGCACTTTCCAAGTCAATAAAAAGGTTATTGGGGTTGCTAAACTGGGCAAGCCCCCGGGCCATGGCATAGCAAAGCGGAGTATTGGTATAGGGAAAAAGGGCAGCCAAGCGGTTCATGGCGGCCTCGGAGTTCCCGTTGAACCGGGTCCATCCGGTGTCCTTGCCATTCACCCAAGTCGTGGTGGCATCCGCACTATCCAACGTGCTGGACGAGTCATTGTTGATTGTCGTGGTCGTAGCGTTGTTATGCCCGTCATTACCCGCTTCACCGGTATCGTCCAGGAAGCGGTACGCCCAGAACACCCGGGACTGGTAGGTGATCCAGGTCCTGATGGCAGCCTCCTTAACCGCTTGGACCCGGTCCCTTGCCGGGATCGCCAAAGCCTTCAGACTGCTCTCGTCACTGTTGAAGGACCCGAAACCCTGCCCCTGGTTCACACGGGTCTGCCGCCCCACACTGGCTATGCTGGCGGCATCGAATACGATGTATTTGCCAACCAGGGTGGAGTCAGCCGTGTAGTCCGGTCGAGTGCTGTCGGTATTCTGGTAGATCCCCGCGAACAACCAGTCCAGGTAGTTCCTGAGGAGACGCACCATAAATTTGGTCCGGGTGACTACCAGGGCCTTGTCTCCGGACAGCACCCGATTGTTGGCGATGGTGGAGGCGGCCGTGGTGGTCGGGAATTCCTGCACCTTGTACCGGGTGTCAACCTCAATCTGATGCCCAGTGCCATAGGTGTGGGCGACTCCCGCCTTGTCGGTCTCGATATACTCGTCCTTGACCGTCATTGAAGAGAGGGGATAGCCCGTGGAGCTGGCATCCATCACCTTCCACGGGATTGGTATGTCAATGGTGCGACCCCCCTTCACCACGCGAACGTGGGAAGCCGACCGCACCCAGTTCCGAACGTCGCAGGCCCAGGTGCCAGCCCCAGTGTCATTCTTGTCGCCCCATAGACGGGGGGTCTGGGAGGTCATGGTGTTTACCCCCGCTTCGGTCACCACCGAACCATCGGGGCGGATGAGTTGGGTACTGGTATAGCCCCAGGAAGCCTCGCCGATGGTAACTGAGATGTGATAGTCCCCGGCGGTCCCGGTGAGCTCGAAGACAATACCGGCGGTGCTCGTATTGTCCGTGACGTCCGTGTTGTAGTAGCAGGGATGGTACATGAGGCTCTGCATGGAGCCAGAGAAGTCGAAGATGGTCAGCACCTCGGGCTTGACCGATGTATTTGACTGCTGGAACAGGTCCAGGAAGTCAGTGGTGCTCACGCCTGAGTTGGGCATCAGCCTGGGGTCGAGCTGTGCCCTAGCCGACCGGGAAAGAGCCAACCCCAGAATGCAGAAAGACATAATTCGGGCGATGTGTCGCAATGTGCGGTGCATGGTGAACTCCAGTTTGGATGTCCGTTGGCAGGATTCAGCGCATCGGAGTCGAGATCCACGCCTCTTTGGAGTGCGTGAAGGTAACCCCTGCGGCATTGACAACACCATCGGAGCGGAGCGCCCAGAGATCCGGAGCCTGGGTCGTCTGGGTCCCCGAAGCCGGCGTATTGCCCCCCCCGGTGATACTGCCTGCGGTCTGGCTCTGGTTAACCAGCGGCATCTTCCCCATGGCCGTAAGGGCAAGATTGAATCCCCCCTGGCCGCCAGTAGGCTTGCAGTCTGAAGCCGGACCAGAGGCATTCAACCCGGTGTAAGCACTCTCATCCAGCTTGTATGGGTGACCATAGAGGAGATTACTGTTCTCCTGCTTCAACAAGTCGCCCGCCAGGGTCTGCAGCTTTTCAGCAGATCCGCCGCTAGTGGCAGCGAGCTGGTTAGGAGGTCTTAGCCATAGGATGCCGAACTCGATGCCGGAGTCAGCCAAGTTGCGGGCCATGGCACCCTGCCGGGCGGTCCCAGACATAACGATCTCCCGGAAGGAGTTCCGGTACATGCTCATGGCCGCCACAGTCAGAAGGACAAGGAGGGCCAGGACCACCAGGATCGTCACCCCGCCAGCCTCGGTGGCCCGGTTGCGAAAGGCCCTACGAGCCACAAGAGAATTGGACATCAAAACAACCTCCCTCACTTCATCGTCAGTCCGAAGTGCCGGGGCACCAGGACGAGACTCTGAGTAAACGTCTTGTAAGCCAGACTGGTCGGGGTCGAGGCGTATTCGCTGCGCTGAGTCGCGGTCCGGGTCGTGATATCCGCCCGCATCAGCACCGGGATATCCCGGTACCAGCTGGTGTTCCCGCCCGTACTGGTGTATCCGACGCGCCCCAGGGTGGCCAACTGACTGTCCAGTTCGGCCTGGATCCCATTGGTCCAACCATTGGCAAACGAGGTATAGCTCTTATTCCACCCAGCCCAGTTCTGACCCGAATCCCCGCTCAGATAGACTTTGAACCCGGTGACATTCTCGGTCACCAATTGAGTCTCCGAGGGCGAAAAAGCGGAAGTCGGGTCATAGGTGGCCTGCTCCCGAACTAAACAGGGAATCCCCTTCGTCTTGGCCGGGTCCGGGTCCAGGCGCATCATGACGATCCGGTAGCGGATCATCTGGGAAGGCCGGATAAAGATAACCGAACTACTGTCGATGCGCTGGTTGGGACGCAAGGCACCGGAGTCGCCCCGCCCAGTCACCTGGGTCCCCAGACTGGGGCTGGTGTCCACGGTCACCGTGACGTTCTCCCCGCTGGGGACCGCCGAGGCAATGCGGAGAGCAGAGTGGCTAAGATCATCCTTGATCTGCATATACATGCCAACTTTCACTTGTTTGGCATAGTCGGCATCCCCGCAATCGATCACATATTTGTCGTCGGTCCCCGCCAGAAAGGAGGCATTAGCAAGCACTGCTCCGCCCGCAGTCTTACCCGTCGTCCCTGCGCCGCCACCAGAAACCAACAGACCATCAAAGGGCAAAGGCTGATCAAAGGCCACATAGAGTTCGTCCGTCGTCGCGGGATCGCCCGGATCTGGAGTAACGATGGGGAGGTTGTCAGCATCCTTCACAGCGACATTGGGGATGATGAAGAAGGCGGGATGGTCAACGGAAGCACTCAGCGCCGAGGTGATATCCACCATCGAAAGCCCTGCCGTGTTCAGGTCGTCGTATAACACGTCCCCCGTGACCCGATTGCGCCTCATGCTGGAGATCTTCTCCCCAGAGGTGTAGAAGGTCGATAGGGCCGCCTTGAAGACGGTACCCATTCCGACCATCAGAACCATGGTAAAGACCAAGGCAACCAGGAGTTCAATCAAGGAAAAACCGCGAGAAGCCCGCTTAGCCATGGAGGATCCTCCGGGTGACACTAGCCTTGCGCTTTATCGGCGCTCCCCCGCTGGATGTGTCACTGAAAGTGACATCCACCGTAACGTCCGAGAGATTGGTCCCCGCAGAGTAGGACTGATGCATAACCACCGTAAACTGGGCATCTGCGGCGGTGGCAACCACGGTTCCCCCCGTATCAGGGTCGATTCGGTAGTAATCCGTCTGGGAATCCTTATTGATGTAGTTCAAACCATTGAGATCCGTTGGAGATGAATAGTCAGTAAAATTCGTATTCAGGTAGGTGGCCCGCCCTTCCACTTCCACCTTGTCCATGACCTGTTCCGCCAAGCCCACCGCAATACTTAGGCTTTTGCCCCCCTGGGCGCCGCGAATCGACATGACCTGCAGCATGGTCAGACCAAGGAGCCCGATGGCCATGATGAAAGCGGCCATCAGCATCTCGACCAAGCTGAATCCCGCCTCACCTTTGCGGACAAGAGATGGCCTCCTGGAGTTCATCAGATTTTCCGCCATTTTCCATCCCCACCGTCCCGGACTCCCGGATTGTAAAATTTGTATACTTGCGCCCCATTCCCCTGCACGACCAGGAGCCCCATAGCACCACCAACCACCGGCTGCCCACTAGCGATCGCAACCACTTGAATCCAAAAGGTACTGTTGAATCGCTTGTTAGCCCCACTAATCCGGACTGTCCCAACACTCTCGTCCCCTTGGAAGAGATTGGGATCAGCGGTGAGCACTCCCTGGAAGCCACTGCTGGCTTGGTTGAATGGTGGCTGGCCCGTAATGTCATCGCTGGTCCCGCGGGTAGTTGCCCACCAAGTAGCATTCGGCTGAGTCACGACCCCTGCATGAAGGTGCTCACGTCGCAGCCCCCCACCCGATCCAACCGCCACCCTGAATGCTTCGGAACTTGAAAGAGCATCTGTGAGGATTTTCGCGGATCCATCCGTAGCCTCCCCGTATCCCATGAGCAGGGCGGGCGACGCCCCACCCCAGTTCCCCTGGGTAGCGATCATCACGTCGCGCCCAGTAGCAGAAGCCCGTTTCTGGGCACTCAGAAGTGTGCCTTCCAATTCGTCCAAAACCCCCCTAACTGCGCCAGAGGAACGATTGCCTAGCGTTGTCGCTCCCGCCACAGCAAGGATACTGACCACAGCCAGCACCACCAAAAGTTCGATCAGCGAATAGCCGCGAATGGAACGATGTCTCATGGATTCCTCGTGATGTCAGCTTCACAGGAATCAACAATCTTCCATTGTTGTTTTTAATTAATGAAAATAAT
>Ga0316602_10000293_pt1 | contig 35998 bp, 25 predicted proteins | sample OWC_soil_day10_C_FD_203103 | JGI IMG/M metagenome (GOLD analysis project Ga0316602, IMG submission 203103) | Wetland soil microbial communities from Old Woman Creek delta, Ohio, United States - OWC_soil_day10_CT | ecosystem: Environmental > Terrestrial > Soil > Wetlands | place: USA: Ohio... | reverse complement strand
ACACACACAAGGCCCCGCCTAAAATATAACACTTTTTTTTCGAAACGGCAACCGCCGCAAGCTTTTCCAAAAGCCTGCGGCTTTCGTCCGTGTGCCCGGCACGTCTCCTGCCTTTGCAGGTGCATCCTCCTCCTTACACAATTGAACACATTCATTAATTTAAAAAAACAAATGAAAGCATGGAACAAAGAAAAACTTTTAACAAACAAACGGAAGTTCGCCCTTCGCCTGAAGGGTACGGACTCATTGATGCGGAAAACCGGAAACCGGCCTATCTTGCCCCGCAAGTAAGCGTGTATTATGTCGAGTTGGAGGCAGGCTGCATGGCCGTCGCATCCATCACCACAACCTCCACCACGCCCCAGGTGACAGACTGGGATGAGTCCACAACCAGCACGGACGACATCTCCCTGCGGTGAACCCTTGCGGGGGCATCGCCCCTTTCCCTGACTCTAACCCTAACTTTTGATTATTTGACAAAATGACACACAAGAAAATGGAAACAACAGTTACCCAGGCTTCAAAAGCCGCCACCCTGGCCTGCCTTGCCCTGATATCGGCGGCCTACCTGTCCTTGCCCGGCTGTTCCACGGGAGAAAACGCCCTCGGCACTTCCACCGGTGAAGGCGAAGGGCAGATCCAGTTCACACTCGGGGGAATCTCCGAAGGCTCTGAAGAAAACATCACCAAGGCCGGACTGGCCGAACAAACAGTGTATGTGCCCCTGGACAGCGGCATGGCAATCGCCTGCACGCTGGCACCCGAACCCGCATCCAGCACCCGCACCACCTCCGACATGACCCTGGGGAACACATACAGGCTCATCGCCTACGACGCCGCGGGCGACATCGCAGGTTATGCCGACGGGGTGGCAGGCACAACGGCGCCACAGATCGCCCTCCCCGCCGGGACCTACTCCGTGGCGGCCTATTCCTTCAACAGCACTACCCTGCCCACGGCCGGCACATCGGTATCCGTACCGGCCGGCACAGACCTGCTCTATTTCAAGACGACCAACGTGGTGGTCAACGAGGGGGCAAGCACCGCGGTGACGGTGACCTTCGACCACAAGTTCAACGCCGTGAAGGTGGTGGCCGACGCACAGGCCCTGGTGCTGACCGCAGACGACGCAAGCATCAACGGCATCGGGAAGACGGTGACCGCGGCTTCGGCCACCCTCGGCAACAGCTATCCCGCCACCATGGCCGTCTCCGACGGGACGCTGACGGCAGGGACGGCCACCACCACGGACATCTCCTGGGCAAGCCCAAGCACGAAGAACCCGACAAGCAACGAGGCATACATCTACACCAACAGCGGGAGTTCACTCACCCTGACCTTCACCTCCATCACCTTTGGCGGGGGGAGCGCCTCCCTGACCTCCACCGCCAAGAGCGTCACCTTCACACAGGCCATGGCGACCAACACGAGCTACACGGTGACCACCAAGTTCCGCAAGCTGTGCGGGGCGTATGTCTCCACCGCAGGCGCATCGGGTTCGTGGAAGGAGTTTTTGTGCTGGAACCTGACGGGATACCAGACAGTCCCTTCAACGGTTGATCCATTCACCCCCAGCTATCTGATCAACGGAGCATACTGGCAGTGGGGGAATAAGAATTATTCAGTGGGGCCACCAACTAGCGCAGCAGGGGCATCAGCCTCCTACACATGGAGCAGCACCAACTACAACACCAGCAGCACCGCTTGGAACAGCGGCACGGAGGCTGCACCGGTGAAAAACAGCACGTACGACCCTTGTCCTACCAACTATCGCGTGCCAACGAATACCGAATGGACGGGTGTTGTCAATAATAATACAGGAGCAAGTGTTGGTACATGGTCGTCTTCATCTAATGTCTCTAACTTCAGTGCGGCACGAGCAATTGGTCCATCTACCACAGTCGCTACCCTGCTACTACTTGGTGCAGGCGATCGGCTTAACTCAACAGGCGCATCTAATGGTAGAGGTGTTTTCGGACGTTGCTGGAGTAGTAGGATTATTAGTGGTGGATCCTACCACTTGCGCATAGGTAGTGGAGGAATTGCTACTGATGCCAGCCTTGATTTTCGCTCCTACGGATTTAGTGTGCGTTGCATTGCGGAATAAGACCCCCTGATGAGCGTAGCGTTGCTGGCTAAGCGTTCGGCATCCACGCTACGTCGGAGTTAGAATCAAGGCTCTTGCCTTGAGGTCTATTTCAGAATCGTATTACAATTTATAAATCGAAGTTTACTCTCTAAAATCTCACTGCCCCTCGTTTGCAACGAGGGGTTCTTGGTCAGTCGTTTCTAACGAACGAAATAAATGAATTGCCTGATAGGTAGTTCTGTGGCTATTGTTACAAACAAGAACCCATTGCCTCCTCGTTGCAAACGAGGAGGAGGGGGCTGGCGCCAGCAAGCGGGGCGATGATTGATTTTGTAGAGACACGGTTCAGAATAGAATTCCAATTAAATAATTGACGTTTAATCTTTAAAACCTTATAATTATGGCAATCCTACATCGCATCAGGGCTTATCTCTACGATAACCTGCTGACCAAGGACAACCCCAACGACCTGATCGCGCGGGTGGTGAGCGAGCGTTCACTGAATGTACAACAAATCAGCGAGGCGGCTGTCAACCGGGGCGGTTCGGACGTGTCTGCCACGGCCATGCAACACGCCGTGGAGCTGTGGTTCAAGGAAATGGCCTACCAGCTGTGCGACGGCTATTCGGTGAACACGGGCTATTTCACGGCGGGCACACTTATCCGCGGGGTGTTCGACAGCCCGCAGGAAACCTTCAGTGCGGAGAAGCACAGCATCCTGTTCCAGTTCAACCAGGGGGAGAAGCTCCGCGTTGAAATCCCCAACATCGAGGTGCAGATCCTCGGGTTGGCAGATGCCTCGGCGACGATCGTGCAGGTGACCGACGTGAAGACGGGTTCGGTGAACGACCTGCTCACCCCGGGGCGCAACCTGCGCATCAGTGGCAGCAAGATCAAGGTGGCCGGCACGGATGCTGCCAACGGCATCTTCTTTCTGGACACTGCCACGCAAGCCCGCACGGCGGTGGATCCCTCCGACATCGTCACCAACAATCCTTCGGAGCTGCTGGTGGTGATCCCGGCGTTGCCTGCCGGAGAATATGTGGTGGAGGTGGTGACGCAGTACACGACCGGTGTCTTGCTTAAAGAGCCAAGAACAGCAGCCTTTGGGGAAGTACTCACCGTGCAATAAAAATATTATTGCCTGCCTATATCGCCCGATATAGACCGGTGCTATCGGGCGATATAAGGTGACGATACCGAGCGGTATAGACCGGCGCTATCGGGCGAGTGAAGCGGACGGGGAGCTTTGCAGGGGCTAAGGCTCCTCTATCTGAAGGCTTAATCTGGGCAGCGACTCGAAGTCGCACTCCCGGTAGCTTCCTCCTCTTTGAACACACGGTGGCACACCCAAAGATTATCTCGTTTTACGGGTAGTTTTTGTGTTGTTCATCCCTTTGCAGGCTGTGAAGTTTGGGAGGGATGATGTTTATCCCGGTTTGGACGTTATTTTTTGAATTGAAAGTTTGGAAACCGGGATGTAAATAAACTTATTTTTTTGTGATCCTTATGGGCTGTGAAGCCCGTAAGGATTTTTTTTAAAGCCTCACCCCTAACCCCTACCCCCTTAAGGGGAACTGCTTGCGCACACAAAAAAGGTGCGCATCGGTAAATATGTAGAGACGTAATGTGTTACGTATCTATCTGTTGGGGGGCATCCCGGCCTCAGTTAGACATAGTAACCCCTCTCCCAAGGAAAGGGAGAACTGGCTTGCGCACGAAAAGAGGACGCATTCCTAGCCACGTAGTGGCGTCATTTTAGTAGCCCTGTGCGCAAGCGCAGGGAAAAGGAGATTCAGCATGTGCCCCGGAGCCGCGTCAGTGGCGACTACAATCTGGTGGATTGCCTCTCATCGATTGCCAAGATAGCTTTCGCCGATATGGCGGCTTCCGTTCTTTTGCTTTTATGCCTATACCCTGCGCTAGCGCACAGGGTTGCTAAGGTTGTCGCCGAGATGCGGCTTTTGGGTAGCAAAGGTCGAAACCACATTATGAGAGGACGCCAACGCCCCTTTGGGTGCGGCGGTTTTCAACCGCCGATGTTATTAATCTGCGATTGAAATTGAAAATCAGCGGAGCTAAATCGCAGCGCCCTCAGCGTGGAATTCAAATCTGTTTACGCATAAATCTTATTATTCATCGAACTGATTTTTGTAACCAAAAACCTTATAATCTTGTTCGCATGATTACTCGATTACCAGATCACTTGTTCACTTGTTACCAACTCCCATCAACGTTAAATAAGCTCACAATAAAAAAGACACCCCAAAACGAGGTGTCTTTTCTAAATATATAATTTTCTAATTCTATTCTTTTGTCAAGAATTCATCCATGTGTGCGGCAGTTTCACGGCCGGAAGCGATACATTTCACCACCAAGGATTGTCCGCTCACGCAGTCACCTGCACCAAACACCTTGGATGTGCTTGTCAAACGAGAACCGTTTGTCGCCACATTCTTGCGGCCATCCACTTGAATGCCCAATTCTGCCAACAAACCTTCTTGAATCGGATGAACGAATCCCAAAGCAAGGAATGCCAAATCAAACTCAATGATTTCAGGTTTGCCGATTTCAGACATCACGTGATTGCCCTTCTCGTCCTTGCTCCAAGCCACTTCCACCAGTTCCACGGCTTTCAGCACGCCGTTTTCACCGATAAAGCGTTTGGTGTTCAAGGACCAGCGGCGGTCGCATCCTTCCTTGTGAGAGGACGATGTTTTCAATACCACGGGATAGGGATTTGGCCATGGGTTTTCCATATTTTCCAGTGCCTCCGGTTTAGGCAAGATTTCAATCTGCAAAATGCTTGCAGCTTCCTGACGGTTAGCTGTTCCAATACAGTCGGAACCCGTGTCTCCACCACCAATCACCAGTACTCTCTTTCCCCGGGCATTGATGATCTGGTCGGCGGGAACCTCTTCTTTGCCAACCAACTTGTTTTGCTGGCCAAGGTATTCCATCGCAAAGTAAACACCTTTCAAATCGCGGCCTTCCACTTTCAAATCGCGTGGCACCTGTGAACCGATAGCCAAACATACGGCATCGTTGCCGTCAAGCAATTCTTTCCCCGAAATATCTTTACCAACTTCCGCATTGGTTACAAATTTCACACCTTCCGCCGTCATCAAGTTAATACGGCGTTCGATGATATTTTTGTTCAACTTGAAATCAGGAATACCGTATCTGAGCAATCCACCGACATGTGCACTTTTTTCATAAACAGTCACATCGTGCCCTTTGCGGTTCAATTGGTTGGCAACCGCCAATCCCGCAGGACCTGAACCAATCACTGCTATTTTCTTCCCTGTGCGCTTTTTGGGAGGCAAAGGAAGAATAAACCCTGCATTAAATGCCAATTCCATCACAGCCGCTTCGTTTTCTCGAATTGTAACAGGCTCACGGTGTATGGACAACACACACGATTTTTCACATGGAGCCGGACAAATACGGCCTGTAAATTCAGGAAAATCGTTCGTTTGTTGGAGCACATCTGCGCCCAACTTCCAATTCCCTTTGTAAATATAGTCTTGCCATTCCGGCATTTTGTTTCCCAACGGACAGCCCCAGAGACAAAATGGAATTCCACAATCCATGCAACGGGCTGCTTGTTCGCGGCGGTCTTCCGTGTTGAGCGTTTGCTCCACTTCACCAAAATCAAGTATGCGCTCTTGAACAGGACGGTAGCCGGCTTCTTTTCTTTTTACGGTTAAAAATGCTTTAGGATTTCCCATAACGCTATTTAATGTTCTACCCCACCCCGCCCTCCCCAATAGGGAGGGAGTTGCTTGCGCCAGCTCCCCCTCTATTGGAGGGGGCAGGGGGGAGGTGTGTTTTTAATAATCAAATTCTACTTCTGCAATTTTTTTCTTGATAGCTTCGAGTTTTTCATCTTGCAACACCTTCTTGTATTCGATAGGAGTCACCTTGATGAACTTATCTACTTCCACGTCCCAATTATCCAAAATACGTTTTGCCAAGGGGCTTTGCGTATAGTGGTAGTGGTTTGCGATCAACTGACGAACTTCGCGGCTGTCAGCCAAATCTTCAATCAGAGTCAATTCCACCATCTGCATGTTGCAGAAATAGTCGAAATCGCCAAACTCGTTGTAAACGTAAGCTATACCGCCACTCATACCTGCAGCAAAGTTACGTCCAGTTCTTCCGAGGATCACGGCACGCCCACCTGTCATATATTCACAGCAGTGGTCGCCAGCTCCCTCCACTACAGCCACAGCCCCACTGTTTCGCACGCAGAAGCGTTCGCCCACCTGGCCATTGATGTAAATCTCGCCAGATGTAGCTCCATAGAGCAAAGTGTTACCTGCAATGATATTGTCTTCCGGCTTGAAGGTACTCACTTTAGGCGGCACAATAATCACTTTACCACCAGAAAGACCTTTTCCTGCATAGTCGTTCGCATCACCTTCCAATTTGAATGTTACCCCGTGAGCCAAGAATGCACCAAAACTTTGTCCAGCAGAGCCCTTAAATGTGCATTGGATGGTATCCACCGGCAAGCCCGCATTTCCATAGCGTTTGGCTATTTCTCCGGAAAGCATAGCTCCTACAGTGCGGTCGGTATTGTGGATGACACGTTCCAATTCCACGGGCATCGCTTTTTCGATTGCCAATTTGGAAGTCACAATAAGGCTTCTATCAAGCACCTCGCTTAGCTTATGGTCTTGCGCCTTCACTCTGTGGAGAGCATTTTCTTTAGCCTCTTGTGGGAAATAAATCAATCGGGACAAATCCAATTTTTGTGCCTTTTGGTTTCCTCCAGGAACATATTCGAGCAAATCGGCTCTACCCACAACTTCGTCCAAAGACTTCACACCCAAAGCAGCCAAATGCTCACGCACTTCTTCTGCAAGGAAATTGAAATAGTTGATCAAATATTCGCTGCGACCGATAAATTTCTTTCTTAATTCTTCGTTTTGAGTTGCCACACCCACAGGGCAAGTATTTAAGTGGCATTTGCGCATCATGATACATCCAAGAACGATCAAGGCACTGGTAGCAAAACCATATTCTTCTGCTCCCAGCATGGCCGACACAATAATGTCGTGTCCTGTTTTGAGCTGACCATCCGTTTGCAAATAGATTTGTCCACGCAAGTTGTTCAACACCAAGGTTTGTTGCACCTCGGCCAACCCGATTTCCAAAGGAAGTCCGGCATGTTTGATAGAACTTGCTGGGCTTGCTCCCGTTCCGCCTTCGCATCCGCTGATCACCACGCGGTCGGCTTTGGCTTTCGCCACCCCGGCAGCAATCGTTCCAACACCGCTTTCAGACACCAGTTTCACGCTGACTTGTGCCGTCGGATTCACGCTCTTCAAGTCGAAAATCAGCTGGGCCAAATCTTCAATGGAATAAATATCGTGATGAGGTGGCGGAGAGATCAATGAAATTCCAGGAATAGAGTGACGTGTTTTTGCAATCACGTTATCGACCTTGAATCCGGGCAATTGCCCCCCTTCTCCAGGCTTAGCACCTTGAGCGATCTTGATCTGGATTTCATCCGCATTCACCAAGTATTCGGTGGTCACACCAAAACGTCCCGAAGCCACCTGCTTGATCGAAGAACGGGCATTCGTGGCGAAACGTTCGGGCAATTCGCCCCCTTCACCGGTGTTGCTTTTTCCTCCGATAGCATTCATGGCAACTGCCATCGCTTCGTGTGCTTCGCGGCTGATTGAGCCAAATGACATGGCACCTGTGACGAAACGTTTTGTGATTTCAGAAGCTGGTTGAACCTCTGAAATATCAATCGCTTTATTAGATTTCTTGTAGTCTAAGAAATCACGTAGGAATATCTTTTCTGTTTTATGATCAATGATGCCTGTATATTCCTTGAACAATTTGAAGCTTCCAAGCCGGGTTGCCACTTGCAGTTTCGAAATTGTTTCAGGATTCCATGCATGGCTTTCACCGTTTCGTCTCCAAGCATAAATACCTTGGCTCACCAATGTTGGGTCGGTAAACTCGGTTTCAAATGCTTCGTAGAAAGGTTCAATCGCATCACTTGCAATGTCTCCGAGATCGATACCTTCGATTTTAGAAGTAGTGCCGGTGAAATATTTTTCGATTACTTTCGAACTGATTCCGACAGCTTCAAACAACTGTGCTCCAAGGTAACTTTTGAGAGTTGAGATACCCATTTTGGACATCGTCTTGAGCAATCCCTTGTTGATAGACTTGATGTAATTCTTTTCGGCAGTGTGGAAGTCCAACTGAATTTCACCTTTCTTGGCGCAATCTTCAAGCACAGCAAATGTCAAGTAAGGATTCACCGCATTGGCTCCATAACCGAACAACAAGGCAAAGTGCATTACCTCGCGAGGCTCTGCGGTCTCAACCACAATGTCAATTTGCATACGTTTGCGACGGTCGATCAAATAGTGATGGACAGCCGAAACAGCAAGCAAAGAGGGAATTGCCACATGGTCTTTATCGACTCCCCGGTCGGAAAGTACGATGTAATTGTTTCCTTTGTCAACCGCACTTTCAGCGGCAGCGCACAAGTCATCCAACGCTTTTTCCAAACCGTCAGCACCCTGTTTCGGGTCAAACAGCATCGGGATTGCTTCAGCTTTGAATCCTTTATATTCCAAGTGAACCAGCAAGTCCAACTCACGGTTGGTGAGGATTGGGCTGGAAAGCCCCACCATCTTGGTGTGTTCTGGCATTGGTTCCAATATATTTTTGTGGAGCGAGCCAATGTATCCAGCTACCGACATCACCAACTCTTCGCGAATCGGGTCAATCGGAGGATTGGTTACCTGCGCAAACAGTTGACGGAAGTAATTGAACAGCCGCTGTTCTTTGTTTGAAAGAACGGCCACAGGAGTGTCATTCCCCATAGAAGCGGTGGGTTCTTTAGCTTCCATAGCCATTGGGATAATAATCCTCTCTATGTCTTCTTTATAGTAGCCAAATGCTCTGAGCAATTTTGTGAAATTAGCCACGGTATATTTCGTGGAGCGTCCCGACGAAATATTATCCAAAGAGATCCGGTTCTTTGACAACCAATTGTAATAAGGATAAGCTGTCGCTAATTCCTCTTTCAATTCAGGGTCATATTGGATAGTGCCTGTTTCGGTGTCCACCATCAACATCTTACCTGGTTTCAAACGACCCTTTTCTACGATCTCCGATGGTTCGAAAGGTAGCACTCCCATTTCGGAAGCAACTACCATCACATCCCCTTTGGTGATCAGGTAGCGGGCTGGGCGCAATCCGTTTCTATCCAAAACGCCCCCGGCATAGCGTCCGTCCGAGAACAGGATCGTTGCAGGCCCGTCCCAAGGCTCCATAAAGAGGCTATGGTATTCGTAGAAAGCTTTCAGATTGCGGGAAATTGGGTTCTTGTCGTTCCAAGATTCGGGTACCATCATCGCCAAGGCATGAGGCAGCGATTTACCGGACATTACCAAAAATTCCAACACGTTGTCGAACGAAGCACTATCGCTCATAAACGGCTGCACAACGGGCCAAATCTCAGATATATCACCCAAGTTGTCAGATTTCAGGACACTTTCGCGCGCCTCCATCCACAAACGGTTTCCCTTGATAGTGTTGATCTCGCCGTTGTGGGCTACCATGCGGAAAGGATGAGCCAAATCCCAAGTTGGGAAAGTGTTTGTGCTGAAACGAGAGTGTACCAACGCAATCGCACTGGTCAAATGTGGGTTCAACAAGTCTGGGAAATAGTGTCTCAATTGTTCTGAAGACAACATTCCTTTGTAAACAATCCGCTTGGTGGATAGGCTGACAATATAAAATGCCCGTTTCGTCTCGCTGGAGAATATCTTGGAATTGAAAATTTCTTTTTCGATTTTTTTGCGGAGCAAATAGAGCTTATGCTCCAAAGTTTCGGAAGAAACCTGCTCGCCGGCCACAACAAAGATTTGTTTGATGTCGGGTTCGTTTTCAACGGCAATTTCACCGAGAATGTCGCTGTTGACAGGCACATCGCGTACTGCAAGAAGTTTGAGTCCTTCTTTTTCTACAAATGAGGCAAGCGTGCTCAGGCAAGATTCGGCTTCTTGTTTTCCTTTGGGCAGAAACACAAGCCCAGTTCCATAATACCCCTTTTCGGGAACGGGAATCCCTTGAAGGAGAATAAATTCGTGAGGGATTTGCAACATTATCCCGGCACCGTCTCCCGTTTTGTTATCAGCGTTTTCTGCACCGCGGTGCATCAAATTCTCCAACACACGGAGACCATTCTCAACAATCGCATGCGATTTGGTTCCTTTCATATGAAGTACCAATCCTACTCCACATGCGTCATGCTCGTTCGCGGGGTCATATAATCCATGCTGCTCCGCTGAAATTAAATCCTGCATATTTTTAGTTGATATAAAGATGTAAGAAATTAACGACCAATACCCATTATAATGGGGTGACAAATATACGCACTATTCTCGAAATTTACTCACATTTTGACAAGAAAAATAATTAATTGATTCAGATTGTTAAACAAAAAGTCAGAATTCAACTCGAAAGGTCAAAATAATAGCGAAACAGATATTAATTTAACTCAAAAAATTGCTTTTGATAATTATTCTTTCAATTTGGTATAAATACCCAACTAGATCTATCAGAATATCACAGAAGAACCTCTTTTTATTGAATAAAAGTGTATATTTATACAAAACAGGCCTCTGATTATACAAAATAATTCCAATCATTAATTGACAATTGCTCGAAATGTGCTAACTTTGGAAGCAATTTGAAAAATCTCACTTATGGCTATCACATATCAGGCAGAAGGTGTGAAATTACCCGCAATTAAAAGACGGATAGTCTCTTCTTGGATCAGATCCGTGGCCAACCTCCACCAAAAGAAGGTAGGCGATGTGGCTTATGTCTTTTGCGCCGACGACCGCATTCTCGAAATCAACAAGGAATATCTCCAGCATGATTACTACACGGACATTATCACTTTCGACTACGTAGAAGGAGACGTTATCTCGGGGGACATCTTCATCAGCCTCGACACCGTGAAAAGCAATTCCGAACAGTTTGGGACACCTTATCTGGAGGAAATCCACCGCATCATCATCCACGGCATACTCCACCTTTGCGGTATCAACGACAAAGGTCCTGGAGAAAGAGAAGCTATGACCCAGCGTGAAAACGAGGCATTGGCAATATTAAACCCAATAACTTAACTATCAATAAATAAAGTCATTTACTCACTTAACTAATATATTCATAAATCAAATCACCAGCATGTATAAAGTCGTAGATAAAGAGTATTTCTCGACCAATGTCGTCAAGCTTGATATTGAAGCCCCTCTGATTGCCAAAAGCCGTAGGGCAGGCCACTTCGTAATGCTTAAAGTGGGAGAAAAAGGGGAACGGATCCCATTGACCATTGCATCATCCAACCTGGAGAAGGGAACAATCACCATTGTCATTCAAAACGTAGGAAATTCTTCGTCCAAAATCTGCGCCCTTGAAGTGGGCGACGAAGTCACAGACCTTGTAGGGCCCTTGGGACGTGCCACACACATCGAGAATTTCGGAACAGTAATTTGTGCCGGAGGAGGCGTAGGTGTTGCACCCATGCTGCCGATCATAGAAGCAATGAAAAAAGCCGGCAACAGGGTGATCTCCGTGTTGGCTGCAAGAACCAAAGACTTGGTCATTCTTGAAGAACAAGTAGCGGCATATTCCGACGAAGTGATTGTCACCACCGACGACGGCTCATCTGGCCGCAAAGGACTTATCACGGATGCCGTTGAAAGTGTTATCCAACGTGAGAAAGTAGATTTGTGCGTCACTATAGGCCCGGCGATCATGATGAAATTCGTGTCGCTGTTGACCCAAAAATACGAGATTCCGACCATGGCTTCCCTCAACACCATCATGGTGGATGGCACCGGAATGTGCGGGGCATGCCGCGTGACGGTGGATGGAAAGACCCAGTTCGTTTGTGTGGACGGCCCAGAATTCGATGCCCACAAAGTGGATTTCGACGAAATGCTGATGCGCCTCAAGGCTTATAATTAATCGAAGAACTCAACTTAGATATATCAAAGAAATGATTGATACTGAAAAAATACAAGCCCGAAGAAACGAAGCTTGGAGAGAAGAGCTTAGGAAAAACGTAAAAGCCAAAGAACGCACCACCATCGAGCGTGTCCACATGCCGGAATTGGCTCCCAACTATAGAAATACGAAACTCAAGGAAGAAGTAAACCAAGGATTGTCGGCAGAGCAAGCTCTGATGGAGGCAAAACGTTGCCTCGATTGCCCTACTCCAACTTGCATGAGCGGCTGCCCTGTTCAAATTAACATTCCTACTTTTGTCAAAAACATTGAGCGTGGCGAATTCCTCGAGGCCGCCAAAGTGCTGAAAGAAACAAGTGCGTTGCCAGCCGTATGCGGCCGCGTTTGTCCACAGGAGAAGCAATGCGAAAGCCAATGCGTTTATACCCTGAAGATGAACAAGGAAGCTGTGGCGATCGGCTACCTCGAACGCTTTGCTGCCGACTTCGAACGGGAAAGCGGCCAAATGTCGATTCCTGAAATGCAAGCTCCCAACGGCATTAAAGTGGCCGCTATCGGTTCGGGACCTGCAGGTTTGGCTTTTGCGGGCGACATGGCCAAGTTGGGTTACGACGTGACTGTTTTCGAAGCTTTGCACGAAATCGGCGGTGTTCTCAAATACGGCATTCCCGAATTTCGTTTGCCAAACAGCATTGTGGAAGCCGAGATTGACAACATGCGCAAGATGGGCGTCAAATTCGAAAAGAATTGCATCATCGGCAAAACAATCAGCTACGAAGATTTGCACGAAATGGAATTCAAAGGTATTTTCGCCGCCAGCGGCGCAGGCCTTCCCAACTTCATGAATATTCCCGGAGAAAACCTCATCGGAGTGATGTCTTCCAACGAATACCTCACCCGTGTCAACCTGATGGACGCTTCCAATCCCGATAGCGACACGCCCGTACAGCTGGGCAAAAAGGTAGCCATCATCGGAGGCGGAAACACGGCGATGGATGCCGTGCGAACAGCCAAACGGATCGGTGCCGAACGTGCCATGATTGTTTACCGCCGCTCGGAAGAAGAGATGCCAGCGCGTCTCGAAGAAATCAAACATGCCAAAGAAGAAGGCGTGGAATTCCTTACCTTGCACAATCCGCTCGCTTACGAAGGAGACGAAAAAGGACACCTGCAACGGATGCTGCTTCAAAAAATGGAACTCGGCGAGCCCGATGCCTCAGGCCGTAGAAGTCCTGTTGCCATCGAAGGTGCTACCGAATGGGTGGAAGTGGACGAAGTGATCGTCAGTGTCGGTGTTTCTCCCAATCCGCTGATTCCATCCACATTCCTCGGTTTGGATGTGGCCCGCAAAGGAACCATCGTGGTCAACCAAGATACCATGCAGTCTTCCTTGCCTGACGTATATGCCGGAGGCGACATTGTACGTGGCGGAGCAACGGTTATCCTGGCCATGGGTGACGGGCGGAAAGCTGCCGCAGCCATGGATGAGTCTATCAAATCAGTTAACAGTTAGCAGTTACCTCTGCGTGAAAAATTCAATCTAAAAACAAAATGATCCAAGTCAGCAACATATCCAAATCGTACGGTGAGCAGAAAGCTGTTCACGAGGTGAGTTTTGACATTGGAGAAGGAGAAATAGTCGGTTTTCTCGGACCAAACGGTGCCGGGAAATCGACCACCATGAAAATACTTGCCGGAACATTAGCTCCAGACTCAGGTTCGGTGCTGATGTTCGGTAAAGATTTTTTCCAATTTCCAATCGAATGCAAGCGGAAAATAGGTTACCTGCCGGAAGATAATCCACTCTACGGCACAATGTATGTGAGAGAATACCTCGAATACGCCGCTGCATTTTATCTGCCAAAGGGAGACATCCGCAACGCCGTTGAAGAAACGATGGAAACATGCGGCCTCCAAAAAGAATACCACAAAAAAATAGAAACTCTGTCCAAAGGAAACCGGCAGCGTGTCGGATTAGCACAAGCCCTTATCCACAAACCAGACTTCCTGATTCTCGACGAGCCAACTGCGGGTCTCGACCCAAATCAGCAGGAAGAGATTCTTCAAGCCATCCAATCTTATTCCGCAGGAAAGCAAATCCTTCTTTCAACGCATTCCCTGCAAGAAGCCAAAAAAGTATGTTCCCGCATCTTGATTATTCACGAAGGAAAAATACGTGCGTATGAAAAATCAGAGGCCATCGAGTCGATCGAAGAGATGTTTTTTGGGTTGACGAAATAATTATTGTTTCTCTGAAATAGACACCAGAGGCTTGCAATTTGTTTTATCAACCACTAGGCTGCGAAGCAAATCCTTGTTGCTGAAACACCGTGAAATATTTTGGCTCAATTCGTTGAAATTATCCTTCCTGACTTCCTTTCCTCCTTCTTTGCACATATATTGATAATAAAACGGGACAATAGAAATGCAGTTTTCATGCTGAAAAAGCTTTCGTAGCAATGTCCTGTCCGACAATCCACAGGACATCCCCATTATGAATATCTGGTATGGGCCTGACTCGATAAAGCGTTCGAGATTCCTATAATTGGGGGATTTCAAATAATTGATAGATTTCACATTATCCAATAGCCCACGTATCTCAGACATCTCCAGTTTTTTATATTTCTCGTCTTCTTCATCACCATAGCCAAATATCATTTCTTCTGGGGAAGCAAGTGTTCCGTGGATTTGAACGGCCTCCACAGGTGTTGGATTTCCTGAAAAGTTATTCAACACTTGAAGTGATTGATATTGACTGACGGTATTTGTGTAATTCAAATTTAACATGAGAATTGATTCAGGGGTTATAAGTATTGAATCACCCTCCATAAAGACAGATTTTTTAAGTATATTTTCAGGAGTTAATTTATCTTTGGCCACATACTGATTAATCCCCTTATTTGATAAATAATTAGTAATAGCTTCTTTTGAACTTCTTCCAAGTGTTGGAATTATTGCATTCACATGATTACAAATGACGCCCAAGCTCCTTAGTTTTACATGTTGCATGTTTATGGGGGAGTATATATATGCTTTAATTTCAGGAATAGGAAGATGCTTTTTTAACTGTGAAAGATAACCTGCCAAGAGTTCCTTTATCTGAGAAAAGTCTTCATTCAATTTTTGGACATTCTTCTTATTCGATGTTTTATCACTACCGTCTATAGACTCTTTTAATTCGGCATAGTAATCAGCCTCAATGTCAGACCAGTTTTTGTCAAGATAACTCGTAGATATTTTCTCAAAAAAGCTATTTTCATAAATACATTCTAACTCTTTGATATCTAAAATAAATGCCGGTATATCATCTTGAAAAATTGATTCTTCGAGAAGTATTACTCCTACTAATGGTGATGCATTCAATGAATATGCTGTGCCTCCCTCCCACTCACTTATCTTAGTAATACTGATTATTAGCAACTTATCTTGGTCTATAAAACGAATATTTTTAGACTGATGATTAGAATAATTCAGTTTAACTTGTTTATAAAGCTGGTCATGAATTCGCCGCCACAAATACTCAATAAAATCTTTGTAACTTGTTTTTAAATCATGTGCAAGGTCAAATCCATTGCCAATCAAAATGAGTCTGTTCATTAGCGAAACATGTTTTAAGTGAAAACTATCAATTAACAACCAAATATAGGGATTTTATTCTAATTCTCTATCTTTCAAAACAGACAAGATCACTCCTGTTACCCCTCAAACCACCAATCGGTTAGACGCAAAAGCCCGAAACCCGAACGACCACTTTAGTCGATCTATTGGGTAAATTTCAAGAAAATAACCTCGATTTTATGGAAATATATTTCTTATTCCCTCTAAAAAGGAAAAAGAATAGAGTTTACCGGATTGTCCTCAAAACTAAATTGACATATTTCAACCTATTTTTTAATATTCAAATCAAAACAAAAAGAAATAATTTGCATCTTTGTGCAATGTGTTTTTTAGCAAAAGTGCTACAAACGTTTAAAGGTCCATAAATAATTGACAATAGAATGGTTACAAAATTTCGCCTTCTCCTACTGCTTGCCATAGTTCCTTTTGCAAGCTTTATTTTCGCCGATTCATCTCAATCTTACGAAAAAGGTTGGGATGCTTTTTTGAAAAATGACCGAAAAAATGCCCGAATTGCCTTTGTGGAGGCAGCCAAGGTGTCCGAAACCAAAGCAGACGCATTTCTGAGTTTGAGTTTGGTGGATTGGATGGAACAAAAAGAAGACAGTGCTTTCGTCCATTTTCGGAGTTTTTATCAAAGCAGCGCGAATCCTTACCCCTACCTGTACGCCTTCTTCACATTGCCATTCACGTTTGCATCGAGGGAGTATATCGAGCCCGAGAGGTTGGCATTTTTGGAACAATTAGTATCCGACCCAAAACTGAATGGGACATTGAAATCAATGATTTACGGACAATTGGGAAACTATTATGAGTTTAAAAAAGAGAAGCAAAAGGCGGAGGAATTTTTTCACAAAATGGGCACGGTCAATCATTGGCAGGTGCTTGGTTCGTTCGACAATATTTCCGGAAGCGGTTTTGCTAAAGATTGGGGAGCAGTGAGCAAACCATTGGCCACGGACGTATTTAAAAATAAAGTGGGTGCAACCGTTAAATGGTACACTCCGCCCTACAACAAAGCCGACAATTGGTTCTACATGGACTATTATTTCAACCTCAACAGCGCCATCATGTATGCGCAGTCGTTTGTGAAAAGCCCGGTTGACCAAGAGGTGTATATGCGGACAGGAACATCGGGTTCGCTGAAAATCTGGGTGAATGACGCATTGGTGGCCAACGTTCCCGAAGAACGCAACTGCGACCTGGACATCTACGGCTACAAAATCAACCTCAACAAAGGGACAAACCGCATTCTGGTACAGATCGGACAAAGCGAAATATCGGGGGCAAACTTCCTCCTGCGGCTAACCGATGCGGACGGAAATCCAATTTCTGGACTGACCGGTGAAGCCAATTATTCGTCTTATACAAAGGCAAAACCTTCTTCGTCTCCCATGTTGCCTTTCTTCGCAGAAAGTTATCTTGAAGAACAATTGAAGGCATCACCCAAAAATTACCTGAATTATCTGGTTTTGGCGGAAACTTATTTGCGCAACGACAAAGCCTTTGAAGCCACCCAAGTGCTGAAACAGATAGAAGCCCTCGCTCCCGCATCGTCGTTTGTTTCGTATCGATTGGCGGAAGCGTATCAACGGGCAAAAAACCAAACGGATTACGACAAGGAGACTGAAAATATCAAGCAGAACGACCCCGAGTCTTTCATCGCGTTGCAAGAATTCTACAACGAAGCAACCAAATCGGAAAAATATACCGAGGCAACCGACATTTGCAACAAAGCAAAATCTTTGTACGGCGAAAGCCCCACCATCGAAGCTTGGGAATTGGGTATTGCCTCTCTCCAAAAACGGATGGAAGATGTCATTTCGATGGGGAAGAAATTTTATGCACAATATCCTTTCAGCTATGATTTTATGTATCTCAATTGGGCGATAGAGAACAATGTTTCGAAGAATTCACCAAAAGCAACCGCAGTGGTGGAAGATTATTGTACGCACTACTCCACCCCAAAAGCCTTGGGATTACTTTCGGATATTTATATGCAGCAAGGCAAAACCGAACAAGCGATTCAGGTGCTGAAACAACGGATTGCAGACATGCCTTATGCTACTGGTTATCTTGACAATTTGGCTTCGACCTATTATCAAATGCAGCGTTACGAAGATGCGCTGAAAACAACGGATTCGATGTTGGCCCTGTCTCCCTTCCTTCCCGGGGTTTACAACACCAGGGGATACATCTACAAAGGAATGAAAGAGGTGGAAAAAGCCAAAGAAAGTTTCTCCAAATCGATCTATTATGGCCCCACATCATACGATTCCAGATCGCAGCTCCGTCTGCTTGAGAACAAGAAAGAGGTGTTTGACCTGTTCCCAAAAACGGATGTGAAAGCATTGATAGCAAAAACGCCTTCCGCACAAGATTACCCTGAAGACAATTCGGTGATTCTGTTGAATAACAACCAACTGGTGGTGTATCCCGAAGGTGCAAAAGAATACCACTACGAGATTGCGGTGAAAATTTTCAACCAGTCGGGGATTGATGCATGGAAGGAATATGGCATCGATTACAACAGCAATACACAGAAACTGATTATCGACAAAGCCGAAGTATTCAAGTCTTCGGGCAATGTGGCAAAAGCGGAAACCGATGACAACCAGGTAGTGTTCACCAATCTGGAAATTGGCGATGTGCTCCACCTAGACTACCGGGTTCAGGACTTTTCATCGGGCGCATTAGCCACTCAATTCTTTGACCAATTCCTTTTCAGGTACACCATTCCTTCGGTGCTGAACAGGTACAGCATTCTTTCGCCCAAAAACACTCCGTTTAAATACGTGGTTGCTAACGGAACAGTTCAACCAACTATTTCCGATGTGGAAGGGATGAAGTTATACACTTGGGAATCTGTGAATCAACCAGCAATCAAGTCGGAACCTTATATGAGCATGCTTCACGATGTGGTACCGACTCTCTTCTACACCAGCATTCCCGATTGGAAATTTGTAAGCAGTTGGTACAAAGACTTGACCACCAGTAAATTCAACTCGGACTATGTGCTGAAAGAAACTTCGGCCTCTATCCTGAAGGGACACGAACAAGACAGCCCGCTGCAAAAAGCCAAACTGTTTTATGAGTACATTCTCAACAACATAGCATATTCCAGCATCTCGTTTATGCACAGCAACTTTGTTCCGCAGAAGGCCTCCCGGACTATCACCACCCGCTTGGGAGATTGCAAGGATGTGTCAACCCTGTTTGTGGCACTTTGCCGGGAAGCGGGAATTGATGCAAACCTGGTGCTGATTTCCACCCGTGACAACGGAAGAAACCAATTGACCTTGCCAACCATCAACTTCAACCATTGCATCGCCCAGCTCAATGTGGAGGGAAAAACCTACTACCTGGAACTGACGGATTCGTTCCTCCCTTTTGGTGCGGCAGAATCATCCGACTTGCAATCCAATATTTTGCCTATTCCATTCGACAATGCACCTATTGGGGACAAGCTGGTAACATTGGAAATGCCTTTTCGCCCAGCAAACTGGACCTTGAGGAACGACAAAATCACGGCAACAGGCAACGATTACCAAATTTCACACCATACGATTTCCTATGCTGCTAGAGCTTCCTCCATGCGAAGCTACTTCCGTGATTTGGGTGACGAGGAACGGCTTAAAAATTTGAGCCAGGCAATTGCCGGTGACTTCACTGTGCCGGTGAAGGTGACAGATTTGACTTTTACCAATCTCGACAACCTCGCCGACAGCACGACCCTATCCTGCAACATCGATGTCAAAAAAGCCATGCAAGACGTGGCTGGCATGAAAGTGCTGACCTTGCCTTGGTCGGATAAAATTGCTTCGTTGGAAGACCTCACCCTCGAAAAGCGAAACACGCCTTTTGAATTGTGGTCTTACAAATCGGAAGAAATAGAGAAGGAACGACTCGAATTCATCCTTCCGCAAGGAACGGCATTTGTGGAAATGCCCAAAAACGTTCATTTGGAATGTGCCAATGCCAGTTTCGACCTCCGTTTCGAAAAATCCAAAGAGGGAAGCCTGATCGGGACGCGCATCTTCCGCCGTAAAAGCGAAATTGTCACACCTGAACAATATGCCGCTTTCCGCGAATTTATGACGCACGTGAGCGAGGCTGATAACAAGCAGTATGCGCTGAAGTGATAGGGATTATTGTTAAAAGGCTGAAGAGGCTGTCTCAAAAGTCAGACAGCCTCTTGTATTCTACACAGATAGGCCTAAATACTAAAGGTAAACACTTGCATAATATGAGATTATTATATATATTTAGATCTGTAAGTCAAAGACATAAATATGTCATGCACGGTTTTCAAGTCAGACAACCAAGGTCAAACAACCCGGTGATGAGCCTCCCACCCTCATTGACAGCGAGGGATTAAAGAAACGCATTGCCAAATTAATCAGGAAAACCCCTCAAAAGAAGAGCAAAAGGCCATAAAGACCTTGGAGAACAAACATCTGCCCAAGTTTCAGGAATACGAAAAGCATTTGGAGACTTTAGAAAACAAGGGACAGTTATTCCAAAACCGGCACCGGCTCCACATTCATGCGCATGATGAACGGCCATCTCAAACCGGCTTACAACATTCAGGTAGGTACAGAAAATCGATTCTTCATGCACTACGACTTTTTTCCAAATCCGACCGACACCCTTACTCATATTCCGTTTATGAACGGGTTTGGGCAACGTTACAATCGACTGCCAAAGAAAGCGGTGGCCGACTCGGGATGTGGCAGCGAGGAAAATTACGAGTATATGGAAATGAATGGCACGAGCCGTTTGAAAATACAATTACTTCCACAAAGAACAGAAAGGCCATTCAAGAACAATGGTTTTCACGTCCAAAACCTATATTATAAGCCGAGATTCCCGCATAATCAATAACAAAAGAAGCTGTCATTTTGAGACAACTTCCTACACTTGTGACCCTGACGGGAATCGAACCCATATCAAAGGAACCGGAATCCTCCATTTTATCCATTAAACTACAGGGCCAAAATATTGAGCCTCTCATGGGACTCGAACCCACGACCTATTCATTACGAATGAATTGCTCTACCAACTGAGCTAAAGAGGCAAAACCGAGCGCAAAAATACTACTTTTTTTTAATTAAGGTTCGCTTTATTGCCTTTTTTCGCTTGAGGTATCAAGGAGTGGTGAGTATATTTATGTCTCGTGCTTTTTTGTATTTCACTCCATCCGAGCCTTTGGCTTCTATCACAACGAAATAGACTCCGGGTGTCACAAACTTGCCGTTGTATTTCCCATCCCAACCTTTCGAAGGGTCTGTCCATTGATAGAGTTTGTTGCCCCAACGGTTGAAGATGGTGGCCTTGAAACTCACTAAGGATTTGTAGGCTACTTTGTATTCGTCGTTTTCTCCTTCTGAGGCATTGGGCGTAAAATAGTTCGGCAAATCGAGGAAGGATTCGGAGATGGAAAACTCAACCGAGGCACTGTCTTGGCAACTGGATGTGGAGTTTGTTGTAACTAAATAGACGATATAATCTCCAGCATCGTTGAAGGTGTAGCTAATCGACTCGTCGTTGTATCTGGCAATCCAGTTCGTGAGATCCGTTTTTTTGTAAATAGTCCAAGTGTAATAAGAGGCAACGGGTTCATTTGAATATCCATTAAATGTGATTTCGGCAGGTGCTGAACCTCCTAAGCTGTCTGTTCCCAGAGAATCCACTTCGTTATCGGCATCAACAGATGTTTGTGAACTTACAATGTGCGATTCTGTGAATTTTTCCTCGTACGCCTCAGATGACACGCTTTGTGAAATGCCGAGGTAGTCGGCTATCTCATCGCCGGTTAAGGTGAATTTCGTATCTTCTAGAGGTGCATCCACTACGAGTGAGGTTTCCACAGTTTGCCAATCGGATGTGAGGCTGGAAGAGATGAAGGCACTGGATGCAGTATTCCAGGTTAGCTTGTTGTACTGCAATTTGTATTGCATATCCAGGCTGTATTCGGTTCCATTTATGCCATAATAGGTAATTTCGTCAGATTTGTCGATTGTAAGGGTGACGCTTTTGCTGCTGCAATCGTCACTTGCCTTGGCTGTTATAGTGTTGAGTTCGGGCAGGTGCTTGCTATAATCTATCATCCATAGTGTGGATTTCAATACGCCGTCTTCTTCCACAAGATAGCCGGAAGCATCTTCGGGTGCTGTGATGCTGTATGTGCTGGTAGAGCCGTTGTTTGTCACATTCACAAGGGATGTGCTGACTTTTGTTTTGTCGGCCAGAGATTGTTTGTAGCTGTACCAACTGACGGTTTTGCTATTGTCGGCGGTGTAGCTGATGGTGACGCCATTTAGCCCGTTCGCAATATAAGCTGCCTGAATGCCGCTACTGGCACTCACGGAATAGGTATATACAGTGCCATCGACACTATATTGTGCAAACGAGTTGGCGAATTGCCACAAAAAAAGCAGCAAACCAAGTACTCTCTTCATCGTTGATTGAATAATGCCAAAATAAAAAAGTTGCTCTCTTCTGTTGAAACGTCAGAGAGCAACTTTTAGTATAATTGAAAATGTGAATTATCAGGCTTTGCTGGCAAAAACCTTGTTTTCGGGAATCACGTCCATTTCGCGGAACACCTTGTAGATCTTGCTAAATGCAATATCTATTTGTGCTTTGGTGTGAGTTGCCATCAACGAGAAACGGATGAGGGTGTCTGTCGGCGAAACGGCCGGGGAAACTACCGGATTCACGAATATGCCTTCTTCAAAAAGACGTTTGGTGATGATAAATGTTTTTTCGTTGTTGCGAATAAACAATGGAATGATCGGGGTAGCTGTGTGTCCGATTTCGCAACCCATTTCCCGGAAACCATCCAATGCATAGTGGGTGATCTCCCAAAGGTTCTTCACGCGTTCTGGCTCTGTAAGCAATATATCCAAGGCTGCACTTGCAGCAGCGGTAGCTGACGGGGTAGCACTTGCCGTGAAAATATATTCACGCGAATTGTGTCGAAGATAATCGAGCACAGGTTCGTCGCCGGCTATGAAGCCGCCGATGGAAGCCAACGATTTGCTGAATGTACCCATAATTAGTTCCACGTCGTCTGTCAATCCGCATTGGCTTACCAAACCTCTACCGTCGAAATTGGCACCCAACACACCCAAACTATGGGCTTCGTCCACCATCACGCTGGCGTTGTATTGTTTTGCAAGCCTAACAATTTCGGGGAGCTTGGCGATGTCGCCTTCCATACTGAAAACGCCATCCATAACGATCAATTTCACTTTGTCTGGTTCACATCTTTGAAGCTGCTTTTCGAGCGACTCCATATCGTTGTGACGATATTTGAATTTGGTGGAAAACGAAAGTCGCAGGCCTTCAATGATGGAAGCATGGTTCAACTCGTCCCAAATAATAAAGTCTTCACGTCCTGTTACGCAGGAAAGGACTCCTTGGTTGGTATTGAAACCGGTTGAATACATAATTGCGTCTTCTTTCCCAACAAATTTGGCTAATTTCTTTTCCAATTCGATGTGAATGTCAAGCGTGCCGTTGAGATGACGGGAACCAGCCATGCCTGTCCCATATTTTTTCAGGGCAGCAATAGCGGCTTCTTTGACTTTTGGATGATTAGTTAATCCCAAATAAGCATTTGACCCAAACATCAACACCTTTTTACCGTTAATGATAACTTCGGTGTCTTGGTCGCTTTCAATTGCTTTCGCATAAGGGTAGATACCGGCTGCTCTCGCATTACGGGCAGCATCATACTTGTACAACTTATCTCTTAATAAGCTCATTGGAGTTGTTTAAATAGGTAATAATTGAATTTGAAATCTTTAGGTTAAATGAAAAAAGGCATTTCAAATACAAGTTGCAAAATTAATCAAAAACTGATTACTTTTGTATATTTGGTGCTTTTTTCTGAAATTTCCATTATATTACTTTTTGGGGGTGGTTAGTCAATTTGTTGAATATTAGAAAGATATTTGCTTCTGTCTTTTACTGATTCCATAAGTAAAATGTAACTTTGCGACTTTGAGTTTAAAAAAACGCGGCATTATATCTTAGACTGTACTTGCTTGCTATTTTGCACCGAAAACCTATGTGCTGCTTCACCATTAAGCAATTAAATTTGGAACAGGCGACTAGTTACCTACAAAACAGCCTCGAATGTGTTTAACCCGCCGATTGTCACTCACATCAAGAACAACTTCTGGCAAGCCAAGCCTATCGGGAAATTAATTCTGCTCATCCCCGTCACTAGGACTGAAAAGAAGAATTGATCAATTTCCGTAAAATAGCGAAGTCTAAGAAAAGCCGGTAAATAAGCTGGGGGAAATTTAAACAGCCTCTTATTTGGGCGGCTCATGTTATTTTGCCAATTTTGCACTTATATACTAAACGAGCCGATGAAAATTATAGCAGATGCCCACATCCCTTTTTTGAAGGGGGTTGGAGAACAGTATGGAGAAATCACTTACCTGAACGGAAATGAATTTACTCGTGAAACCATCCAGGATGCCGACACCTTGATTGTTCGCACGGTCACCCATTTCGGAGAAGAAATGCTGGAGGGTTCAAAAGTGAAGTTGATTTGTTCGGCCACCATCGGATTCGACCACATAGACACTGCCTATTGCCAAGCGAAAGGCATCCGTTGGGCGAATGCCCCGGGATGCAATTCGGGCTCCGTGCAACAATACATTTCTTCCGCTTTGATTGAAATCAGCCGCATAAAAAGTTTTTCCCTCGAAGGAAAAACCATCGGTATCATTGGTGTGGGAAATGTGGGAAAAAAAGTGGCAAAAATAGCCCGTCTGCTTGGGATGAAGGTATTGTTGAATGACCCACCAAGACAACGTGCAGAAAGCGGAAATGAATTCACCGACCTCGATACCATCAAACGGGAGGCCGACATCATCACCTTCCACACGCCACTCACAAAGGCCGGGCAAGACAAAACCCACCACCTAGCGGATGAAGAATTCTTTGCCACGCTGGGCAAAAAACCGATTATTATCAATACGGCCCGCGGCCCAATCGTGGAGACAGTCGCCATCAAAAATGCCATTCGCCAAGGAAAAATTTCGGGTGCCATTATCGATTGCTGGGAAAACGAACCGAACATCGACCTCGAATACATGAAAATGGTGGACATCGCCACCCCGCACATCGCCGGTTATTCTGCTGATGGCAAAGCAAATGCCACGCGCATGTCTCTCGAAACTTTGGCTGAATTTTATGGGCTTGACAAGACACCCATTCTCAAAATCAATATTCCGGAACCGGAATCACCGACCATTGACTTGAATTCGTTTCCGGCAGACAAACGAATCTATCACGCCTTGTTGCACACCTACAGCACGCAGGCCGACAACGATAGATTGAAGGCAAATCCGCAAAACTTCACATATTTTAGAGAGCGTTATCCTTTACGGAGGGAAAACATAGCCTACAACGTAATAAACTATTTGCCACAAGAAAAAGAAATTCTTCAAGATTGGGGGTTTAGGCTGTGAAAAAGTGACCGAGTGACCGAGTGATCAAGTAACCGAGCGACCTTGCAGTCTTGGCTACATCGTTACCTATTCAATCCTTCATCACACCTTCTCTATCAACGCCTTGATGTCTGCTGGAGGAGCGAAATACATCCACGATGTCACCAGTACATCCGCTCCAGCTTTGGCATACTCGGCAGCATTAGAGCCATTGACCCCTCCCGCTGCAATCACCGTGATGTCGGAGCAAATTTCTCTGCATTCTGTTTTACAGCGGGTGAAATCGGAAGGAGAAAGCTTGTCCATCTGCACAACATGCGCACCGGACGCAGCCACTTTTTTAGACTCTTCGATGGTGTGAGCCTCCACCACAATTTTCCGCTCTTTCTGTCTTTTCTTGATGGATGCCACCACCTCATACAACTTGTCGTAACCACCCGTAAAAAGCAAGTGTTCCCGAAAAATCAGGATCGTGTCCGACAAACCTGTTCGGTGAGGTTCGCCACCACCTGCCAAAAGAGCCTTTAAGGCAATCTTTTTCAAATAAGGCGGATGTTTGCGGGTGCCTGCCACTGGCACATCATCTGCCACTGCACGAACAGCCTCCACCAATTGGCGGGTGCGGGTAGCGATTCCCGATGCAAATTCAATCATCGACAAACCCGAACGCCACACTAGATGAAGCATTCTGGCATCGCCCTCGGCCTCCAGCATCTTTTCTCCTAGTTTCAGGGCGGTTCCGGACGGAACAATATAAGTCACTTCCAGACGGTTTTTCAGGTACATCCGCTCGGCTTCTTCCGTGCAACACACCACCATGTCATGGCGTGCCAACAAGGTGATTCGTCCTCTTTGCCCCTCAAACGCCAACAAGTTGGAAGTCATGTCGCCCATTGGCACATCGTCTTCAATCAGGCGGTCGATGTCGTTTTCCGTGAAATAAATCATAATTTCTTTTTACAAACTGGTTTCAACTAAAAGATAAAGTACAAGGATTGTACCAAAAGATAGCTGGCTAATTTGAAGCCGAATATACAAATTAAAGCTTACATGAATGTGGTCATCAAAAAAGAAAAATGACATAAATGTCACATAAATGTTAAGTAGAGTCTGCAGAAAAAGTCAGACAGCTAGAGGTTTTGTTTAGTACTTAAATGGGTTTACAAAAAAGTAAGGAAAATTACAGCATTTACATATAATAACTCTGAACAAATTTCCAGACGATACAATACGAACAATGCGGGTAAAGAGACTGGAGAACTTTATCACATATTGACCTTGTTTGCCTTGCAGTTTTAAAGCCCAGTGTGTATTTTGACTAACCCTCACCCCATCGGCACTTCCATCAACAACACTTTCGCATCGTCCGAGAGTGACTTCAAGTCAAGAGCGCTTATATCCGAAATGCCTAGTCCATCACGTTTATCCAAAATTTGCCCATTTACGACGAAAGATCCCTCGATGACAAACACATATACTCCATTTTCAGATGAATGTAATTTGTAATCGAAAGCGGTTTCCTTTCCGAAGACACCAATATTGAACCAAGCGTTTTGATGTATCCACAACCCATCGTCATCGGCTGAAGGCGATACAATTTGCTGTAGGCCGTCCTTCTTGGACTCGAAGTCGAAAGCAGCTTGCTGGTAACGAGGTTTCACCCCTTTTTCCTTTGGAAAAACCCATATCTGCAAAAACTTGACGGGAATATCCTGATTCTTGTTGAATTCACTGTGCTGAACCCCTGTGCCGGCACTCATCACCTGCACTTCGCCATGCCGGATCACCCCATGTGTTCCCGTGCTATCCTTGTGTTCCAAGTCGCCAGACAAAGGAATGCTGATAATTTCCATGTTGTCGTGCGGATGCGTTCCAAACCCTCCTCCACCAGCCACAGTATCATCGTTGAGTACACGAAGCGCACCAAAATGAATCCTCTCGGGGTCATAATAATTTGCGAAGCTGAATGTATGAAAAGAATTGAGCCAACCATGATTGGCATGGCCTCGGGTATTTGCTTTATGAAGAATCGTTTTCATTGAATAATTTTTCCTTTCTTTTTGATGCGGTGTATATTTATTTTGTAGGCTTAAAGCTTGCCGATATTTCACTTCCTTTGTTAGGAGAAGGTTTCATTTGTCCATTTGATATACAGAGGTGTGCTGAAAGGTTTTGAGAATGTCATTTTTAACTTCCATCCCACATTAATCCTCCCGTGAAAAGGTTGTAACCACTCTATTCAAAGGCTTTTATCCCATCAGGAGAAAAGGTCAAAGTTCCCGTTTTACTTGACGAAGATCGAAGCAAAAGGGGGGGTGCTAAATTTATTTCTCATGCCTGTTTATTTATTATCTGGATTTTGCTATTTAAAACACTATTTCCTTCGTTTTGTTTCAGGAAAAGACATTTTTTGATGAAGAAATACGGAGTCGTTTTTCATCAAGAGGGCAGCTCGAAATGGCACATACTTCAAGAATATGTTTTACAGCAAGTTTTCGAAATATCTTATTGTGATAATTTTCATAAACCAACAATCGTTTATCAAACATAAATTTTGCCTATAAATCAAGGGTTTCATATCATATACCACACAAAAAGAGATGTCTTATTATTGTAAATATTACTAATATCAATTATCTGTATTTCAATTATTTAACAGCATTATTATTTTTAATTATAAAACAAATTAATATATTTGCATTACTGAACGCTTGAAAAGTCTAATATTATGAGTCAACAATTCATCCATACTTTTCTGTCCGTCGATTGTGTAGTTCTTGGATTTGACAACGAACAACTCAATGCTCTTCTCGTCAAAAGAGATGTGTCGGTTGAAGAAGCTGGTTCGCTAAAACTTCCGGGTAGCTTGATTTACGACCAAGAAGATGTGGACGATGCAGCCTCAAGAGTACTGTTTGAGTTAACAGGTATCAAAAAGATGCCTTTGCGTCAATTTCGTTGCTTTGCTTCGCCCAACAGGGCCAGCCGTGCGGAAGACCGGAAATGGTTGAACCAAGCTTATCAGCCAAATATCAACCGGTTGATAACAGTGGCTTATATTGCACTTTGCAAAATCGACAGGAAACACCACAATATTTCGAAATACAGTTCAGAATGGTGCCCGTTGAAAAAAATACCGCAAATGCCGTTCGACCACAACGAAATATTGCTTGCCTCGCTCGGAGAAATCCAGAAATGGGTGGAAATGGAGCCTTCCATTATTTTTGACCTGCTGCCGCAAAAATTCACTATCAGCCAGCTTCATCGCCTCTACGAATCAATATACGCTAAAAAAATCGATATTCGCAATTTCCACAAAAAAGTGGCTGCCATGCCGCAAGTGGTAGCTCTCGAAGAACGGGAAGTGGGTGTGGCTCATCGGGCTGCGCGGTTTTATAAATTCGACAAGAAGGGATATTCAAAACTTAAAAACAACTTATAAGCTATGTATTTATTGGGCTATGATTTAGGAAGTTCATCGGTGAAAGCAAGTTTGGTGAATGCAAAAACCGGCGAATGTGTGTCAACCGCATTTTTCCCGAAAAAGGAAATGGAAATCAAATCGGTGAAAGCCGGTTGGGCCGAACAAGACACCGAAACTTGGTGGAAAAACCTGAAACTCTCCACTCAAGTGGTACTCGAAGAAGCCGGAATAAATCCCAAAGACATCAAAGCCATCGGGATTTCCTACCAAATGCACGGATTGGTGCTGGTGGACGAGAATCAAAAAGCGGTTCGCGATGCCATCATTTGGTGTGACAGCCGCGCTGTACCTTACGGACAGAAAGCGTTTGATACCATCGGAAGCGAAAAATCCTTGTCACACCTGCTCAATTCTCCTGGTAATTTCACCTTGGCAAAACTGGCCTGGGTGAAAGAAAACGAACCCGAAAATTTTGCCAAAGCTAAATATTACCTTCTTCCTGGCGATTACATTGCCTTGCGCATGACAGGAAAAGCTGCCACGACAGCATCCGGACTTTCGGAAGGAATCGGTTGGGACTTCAAAGCCGAAGCTCCTGCCAAATTTTTGTTCGATTATTTCGGATTCGAAACCAGCTTGATTCCTGAGATTGTTCCCACTTTTGGACAGCAAGGCAATCTCAAGGCTGACATTGCAGCCGAACTGGGATTAGCCGAAGGAATCCCTGTGACCTACCGTGCAGGCGACCAACCAAACAATGCCTTGTCGCTGAACGTACTGAATCCGGGCGAGATAGCTGCCACTGCAGGCACTTCGGGTGTGGTGTATGGGGTGAACAGTGATTCGAAATACGACCCACTTTCACGCGTCAATTCGTTTGCACACGTGAATCACACCTTGCAAGAGACCCGTGTCGGTGTATTGCTGTGCATCAACGGAACAGCAATTCTAAACACTTGGATCAAAAACAATGTAGCTCCAGAGAGTATTTCGTATGCCGAAATGAACGAACTGGCGGCAAATATTCCTGTGGGAAGCGAAGGGGTGAGCATCATTCCATTCGGGAACGGATCCGAACGGGTATTGGAAAATCAAGAACCCAACTGCTCGATCCACGGAATCAACTTCAACCGCATTTCGAAAGCACACCTTATCCGTGCAGCGCACGAAGGTATCGCTTTTTCATTCAAATATGGGATGGACATCATGAACAACATGGGTATTGAAACCAAAACCATCCGTGCCGGACATGCCAACTTGTTCCTAAGCCCTATTTTCCGACAAACATTGGCAAACATCACGGGTGCAACCATCGAATTATACAACACTGACGGATCAGTTGGAGCTGCAAGAGGTGCCGGGATTGGAGCCGGGATTTACAAAACGCCGGAAGAAGCATTTTCCTCTTTGAAGAAGATTTCGGTCATCACTCCCGAGCCCGAAAACATTGAGGCTACAAGAGAGGCTTACCGATTGTGGTTGAAATTTATTTGACATCAAAAAAGAAGGTTTACGATCATACAACTATTTAATTTAACTTAATAACTAAAAGCACCGCCCAAAAGCTCCTTCATGGGAAGCGGGGGCCAACAAAAATTATGGCAACAAAAGAGTATTTTCCATCCGTAGGAAAAATCAAATTTGAAGGAAAAGAGAGTAAAAACCCACTTGCATTTCACTATTATGATGCTGAAAAAGTAGTCTATGGCAAAACGATGAAGGAATGGTTCAAGTTTTGCATGGCGTGGTGGCACAGTCTTTGTGCCGATGGAGGCGACCCTTTTGGCAGCGGCACACAAAAGCACCCATGGGTTGGGGCATCCGATGCCGTTCAGGCTGCAAAAGACAAAATGGATGCAGGTTTTGAATTCATGCAAAAAATCGGCATCGAATATTACTGTTTCCATGACATTGATTTGGTCAGCGAAGGAAACAGCATCGAAGAATACGAAGCCAACCTGAAGGCAATCGTTGAATATGCCAAACAAAAACAAGCCGAAACAGGCCTCAAACTAATGTGGGGAACAGCAAACGTGTTCAGCCATCCCCGTTATATGAACGGAGCCAGCACCAATCCCGATTTTGATGCAGCAGCACGCGCTATGGTGCAAATCAAAAATGCAATCGATGCAACCATCGCTTTAGGAGGCAAGGCATACGTATTCTGGGGCGGTCGCGAAGGCTACATGAGCTTGTTAAACACCAACATGAAACGCGAAAAAGAACATCTCGCACGCATGTTGACAATGGCTCGTGATTATGGTCGTGCGAAAGGGTTCAACGGCGTATTCCTTATCGAACCCAAACCAATGGAACCGATGAAACACCAATACGACGTGGATACTGAAACCGTGATTGGCTTCCTGAAAGAATATGGTTTGGAAAATGATTTCAAAATCAACATCGAAGTAAACCACGCAACTTTGGCTGGACATACCTTCGAACACGAATTGCAATGCGCCGTCGATGCAGGCATGCTGGGTGCTATCGATGCCAACCGCGGCGATGTGCAAAACGGATGGGATACCGACCAATTCCCTATCGACATCTATGAATTGACACAAGCCATGCTCGTTGTTCTTCAAGGAGGAGGCATGCAAGGCGGTGGAACAAACTTCGATGCAAAAATCCGTCGCAATTCTACCGATTTGGAAGATTTGTTCATTGCCCACATTTCAGGAATGGACGTGATGGCACGTGCATTGGAAGCGGCAGCAGCCATTCTCGAAGAATCTCCTTATAAAAAGATGGTTGCCGACAGATATGCTTCTTATGATGCAGGCAAAGGAAAAGAATTCGAAGAAGGAAAATTATCTCTGGAAGATGTGGTTGCATATGCAAAAGCTAAGAACGAAGAACCTGCGCAAATCAGCGGCAAACAGGAACTTTACGAAACTATCGTGAATATGTACATCTAAAATAAGTGAACCTATGAACCTGTAAACGAGTGAACAGCAAGCTAAAATATCTTTTCAGAGCTTGTTCACTCGTTCACTTGTTTATTTCTTCACCATTTCAACCACACCTTTAAATCATTATCAACCATGGCATTTATTGATACCGGAGGGAGCAAATCCAACTCATTCCAAGAAGGGAGCAAGCTCTACATTTTCCTATTGACATTAGTAGCCACCTTGGGTGGGTTGCTATTTGGATACGACACAGCCGTTGTGAACGGGGCAGAAAAATCACTCGTCGAATTTTACATCTACAAGGTTAGCGGAAACAGTTACATCTTTGACACTTCCACCATCTTCAGCCTCATCAGCCAATATCGCCTGCTGATGGTAATTGTGCTTTCCCTGGTGTTTTTAATTATCAGCGGACAAATGATACGCTTGTTCGGGAAGAAAAAAGGAAGCATCGTAGGCCTGGTGTTGCTGGCAGGACTGGCAGTTTGGGCTGTGGGTTTCCTTAGCAGCAGCCTTCCATCGATCGACGATGTGGAACAAATGAAAAACACAGCCGATGCCGTGAAAGGCTTCGTGATTGCCAGTGCGCTGATCGGTTGCATTATTGGTGGAGCAACAGCGGGATTTATATCTAAATCGTTCGGTCGAAAAAACGGACTCTTTATTTCTGCCATTGCTTTCTTTGTGTCCGCCGTGGGTGCATGGAAACCAGAAGCGTTCAATTTCTTCGGCACATTGGATGTCTATTCCTTTGTGATTTACCGCATCATTGGCGGCATTGGCGTGGGAATCGCTTCCATGATTTCGCCCATGTATATTGCCGAAATTGCACCGGCTAAGGTACGTGGCAAATTAGTTTCATTCAACCAATTTGCGATCATCTTTGGTATGTTGGTGATCTATTTCGTGAACCTGATTATTTCGCGTCAAGGCGACGAACAATGGCTCATAACCGACGGTTGGCGCTACATGTTCTTGTCGGGAGCAATACCGGCAGCCGTATTTTTGATCTTACTCTTATTTGTGCCTGAAACTCCGCGCTACCTGGCCATGAAGGGGCAAGACGACAAAGCGCTGAAAGTGCTGGAAAAGATTGCCGGAAAAGGACAAGCTAAAAACATTCTTGCCGACATCAAAGGGACCTTGCACGAGGCGAATGCACCTTGGCTTTCGTATGGCTTTGGGGTGATTATCGTGGGGATCTTGCTTTCCGTGTTTCAGCAAGCGGTCGGCATCAATGTGGTGCTGTATTATGCCGGAAATATTTTCCGTGACATGGGAGCATCCACCGACTCCTCTCTTTTGCAGACCATCGTCGTAGGCCTTGTCAACCTATCGTTCACGGTGGTAGCGATCTTGACAGTGGACAAGTTTGGACGCAAACCCCTCATGATTATCGGGTCCGTCGGAATGGCCATCAGCATGATTGCCTTGGGATTCACCTTCTATTCCGGAAATGTGGGCATAGCCGCACTCATTTTCATGTTGTTCTACACAGCCGCCTTTGCCATGAGCTGGGGCCCTGTCTGCTGGGTGTTGCTGGCCGAGATTTTCCCAAACTCCATTCGTGGAGCTTTGTCAATCGCCGTAGCCGCCCAATGGATTGCCAACTGGATCGTGTCTTTCACCTTCCCGATGATGAACGACAACGTGTGGCTCAACGAGCTGTTCAACCACGGGTTCTCCTATTGGATCTACGGGATCATGAGCATCCTTTCGGCTATCTTCATGTGGAAATTTGTTCCCGAAACAAAGGGACGGACATTGGAGTCGATCGAAGAATTGTGGAAGAAAAAATAAACCCTATTCCCATATAATTTGTTTATTGAAGAGGCTGCATCCATTCCAGGTGCAGCCTCTTCTATTTAGGGAGTTCGGGTCAAAATACCACTCTTCCCACTCAGCAGTTGTATGTGTTTGATTGAGTAGTCTGTAATATTCAGCTTGCAGCCTTTTCCTTGTTTTTTTGCATGCCGCATAACTCCCGGGAGAATGAGCATTTGACGAGCTGCGGGAGCATTTGCTGTTGTGGGCCGACAAGGTGAATTGAAAATCAGCGAAGTAAATGCAGGAATAACACCTGCGGAATGTACGTCAAAGAGCCAATGGGCATAAGTGTGTTATGCCGTTGTTTTTTATTCAGCCTGAAGCCGATATTCAAATTGTTCTTATCCGATAGTAATTGTGGTTGTTAGTCTTTCATATTGTTGTTCTCCACCTTCCATGGTAGGCAACATATCAATATATTGTTCAATCGCAGCATTTATGTCATTTAAACTCTGTTTCGATTTAACCCTGTTCTATGGACTGAATATAGCATTATTTGGAAGACTTCTATTTGATGCAACTCTCATGGCAGTATTTAAACATCCTCCTGCAGTCCTTACAATCTGGTCAATCATTCCCTGATGCGAAATGTATTCACAAAACTGTGTCTGCGAACAATAATATTAAAGGAAGTATTACGGAGCTTTATAATATAGCTAAAGCTGGCAGAAAAATGACAAGATTTGTCCCTGTACTGTTTTTTAGTTATTTTTACAATTTCCTTTACTATACAAAAAAGAACAAACGAATCATGAGAAACTTTGTAATTATTTTATTGTTTGTTGCAACCTCAACGAATGCCCAAACGCTTCTAAAATTCGACAAGAGAAACGTTCAATGTGAAGACAAATGGAGTGAATCAAGACAGCACATACGCCTTTCGATTTATTTACATTGACGCACAAACAATGTCGTTCCCAATTATTTCCCGCACTTGTTGGCTCTTTCGATTCATTTACATTGACGCACAAACTGGCTTGACTATCAATTCTGGGGGGGGGGATTTAAGATTATCAACAATGCGTTCGTTAGACAAAAGGAGGACTTACCAAGTCTTAAAATTAGATTGAAACCAGATAGGATTGCCATTGCAGAAATTCCAGAGGACAGATTCAAAGAGCTTCGCATTGAAAAGGATCCTGAATGGCTGAAATATATAAAGAAAATGGAAACTCGGGAGAACGGCCCTATCAATGGGGCTATATGTACAATGGTTGGGATGAATGCGCAAAAGCACTGACTTTTCTCGAAAAAGCGAAAGAAATTGAACTGAACTATAAGGGATTGAGAGTCGAATTGGCTTATTCGTATAATTGTCTTGGAAGATTCGATAACGCAATTTTTGAACTACAAACGGCTTTAGACGGAAATCCAGCGGATGCCTATGTGAACAAAAAGCTCATATATGCCCAAATTAAATCTGGACAATTGGCAAAAGCGGCAGAAAATTACAGAAAGGGCAATCAAACCCTGTGAAGATAACAAATATAATGGTGAAAACTGTTACAACCTTTTGCACGCATTCTATGAAAGGAAGGACTAGGCAAATTTTAAATCATGGCTCGATGAAACGAAAAAATGGGCAGCAGAAAATGCAACATTGATGAAAAACATTGAAGCAATGGAAAGCGAAATAACAAAATAGGAACCAACCTTGAGCTAATATCTGGTCTGGTTTTACAGAAGACTACAAGGATAGATTCTGTCTCGCCGGCTGTGATTTAGCTCCACTGATTTTCAATTGCAATCACAGCCTTCTCTGTTATAAGGAAACAACGTTCGGTGAAGCCAATTGCAATCCGCTAATTTATTCTCCTCCAAAGATCAAAACACCACTACATCAAGCAGACCTTTTCCACCTGCATAATCACCAGCACAGCTATACCGGTAATCCTCCCACGGTTAACAAATCCCGCACGCACCGGATTTTGATGGATATACTCTAGCTTTTGTTCAAAATAATCCTTCAGGTAGATCTGCTGCGCATCGTTACCTTCCTGCCAAAAACGATAGTTCTTGATGTGCTTATGGTTGCGTCCCGCATATTCAGAACGATTAAGCATCCATTATCGACGGCTTTCCTGACCGTCACAGACCAATTGACCAAGAATCTCCTTGCTGGTAAACTTCTTGAAATCGCGGCATATATCCGACACTTTTGGGTCACTGCCACTGCTAACAATAGCGTGCATGTGATTAGTCATCAATACCCAGGCATAGATAATCAAACCTTTATGGTTTTGGCAATACACCAACGAGTCGATAACAACATGCTTGTATTTGGGCAGACTAAAAATATCTACCCAATCCACCACCGTATCTGTCACAAAATATATATTCCCCTCTATCCGATGTTGTAAGCCCATAAAAGTCGCTTTGGCTCAAAGATAAAAAAGTCTAATAGCGGAAACATCCTAATAGTAAATCGGATATCTATCACATCATCGTAAGCCTTAGTCAAACTGGCAGGAGCAGCACGCGTGTAAGCAATAACAAACTGCTTTCCAGAGTTTCTCAGCGACCCAAAATATAAAAAAAAAGCCGGAAGAATGCTTTTCATTCTCCCGGCTTTCATTTTATAAGATCCTGTATCCTTCCTTCTACTTATTTATAAAGCTTGCTTGTATTCCTATAA